>OBLV0100000263.1_pt1 | contig 16872 bp, 15 predicted proteins | sample 1520071 | NCBI WGS metagenome assembly OBLV01 (sample SAMEA3888446, study PRJEB22518) | metagenome | reverse complement strand
CCGCGATCGGCCGACACGGCGCCACCGCGAGCCAGACCGGGACCGTCACCACGTTGTCCCCGACAGCGCAGGCCTTCACGTCGCTGGTCCCGGCTCCGGACCAGCCCGATGTCGGGGTCGGCCAGCCGATCGTGGTGCGCTTCGACAAGGACGTGACTGACCGGGCCGCCGCGGAGAAGGTATTGCAGGTCACCTCGAACCCGCCGCAGGCCGGCAGCTGGTTCTGGATGTCGAACACCGAGGCCCACTACCGGCCGCAGCAGTACTGGCAGCCGGGCACGGTGGTGACGCTGACCGCGCGGCTCTACGGCGTCGACCTCGGTGACGGTGTCTACGGGCACAGTGATCGAAGCGAGACCTTCCGCATTCACGACTCGTGGGTCGCCAAGGCCGATGGAGCCACCGAGCAGATGCAGATCTTCCACGGCGGCCAGCTGGTCAAGACGGTGCCGATCAGCCTGGGTTCGCGCGGGTTCCCCTCGCACAGCGGTCCGCACGTGATCTCAGACAAGCAACCCAGCATCGTCATGGACTCCTGCACCTACGGTGTCTGCAAGGGCCAGCGCGGTTACTACCGGGAGCGGGTCGACCTCGACGAGCGGATCTCCAACGACGGCGAGTTCGTGCACTCTGCACCGTGGTCGGTCGGGCAGCAGGGCGACAGCAACGTCTCGCACGGCTGTGTCAACCTCAGCCCGGACAATGCCCGGTGGTTCTACGATCACTTCGGTCTCGGTGACGTCGTCGAGATCACAAACTCGGGCGGAGCGCCGCTACCGGTGTGGGACACCTACGGCGATTGGGAACTGCCCTGGGCGCAGTGGCAGGCAGGCAGCGCGCTGCAGTGAACGCGCAGCCGCACCTCAACAGCAGTAGCATCAGTCAGGTGTCTGAATCAGGGAATGACCCAGCGAACGACAGCGCCGCCGGTGAACTGGACATTCTGGGGATCGGCAACGCCATCGTCGACGTAGTCTCGCAGGTGGAGGAGGCGTTCCTGGTCGATCACGACCTGCCCAAGGGCGGGATGACGCTGATCGATCCCGACCGAGCCGACTCGCTCTACACCGCCTCCGGTCCGGGGGTGGAGAGTTCGGGTGGCTCGTGTGCCAACACCATCGTCGGTGCCGTGTCCTTCGGTGCCCAGGTGGCCTACATCGGCAAGGTGCGCGACGACACACTGGGCGACACGTTCGCCCACGACATCCGGGCCGCCGGTGTCGGCTTCGGCACCGCGCCATTGGCTGCCGGGCCGGGTACCGCGCGCTGCCTGGTGATGGTCACCCCGGACGGGCAGCGCACGATGGGTACCTACTTGGGTGCGTGTGTCGAGCTGGGGCCGGACGATATCGACAAGGAACTGGTGGGCCGCGCCCGGGTCACCTACCTCGAGGGATACCTGTGGGATCCACCCCGGGCCAAGGAGGCTTTCCTGGCGGCCATCGCCGCCGCGCACGGCCACGGGCGCCAGGTATCCCTGACGCTGTCGGACACCTTCTGCGTCGAGCGCCACCGCGCGGAGTTCCAGCAGCTGGTGCAGAACGACGTGGACATCTTGTTCGCCAACGAAGACGAAATCCGAGCCCTCTACCAGGTGGATTCGCTCGATGAAGCGCTCACTCGGGTGAGCGGTCGCTGCGAGATGGTGGCCGTGACCCGCGGGGACCAGGGGTCGCTGGTGTGGGCCGGTGGCACCCGCCATGAGGTGGCCGCCGAGCCGGTCGAGCGAGTGGTCGACACGACCGGTGCCGGTGACTCCTACGCTGCGGGCTTCCTCTACGGGTATACCCGCGGGCTGGACCTGCCGGTGTGCGCCCACCTCGGCTCGATCGCCGCCGCGGAGATCATCTCTCACCTCGGGGCCCGTCCGCAGGTCAGCCTCGCCCAGCTCGCCGCACCGGTTCTCGCGGCCGGCGGGCGGTGAGGGCACGCGCCGTGATCTCCCTCAGGAGGGAACGGTCACCCGCTGGCCAGTTCTAGCTCTGCGGCGACGATGACGGGAAGATTCAGCGGCAGCGCCGGCACGCCGATCGCGGTACGGGCGTGCTCGCCGACCACCGGGCCGAAGGCATCCAGCACGACCTCGGAGAACGCGTTCAGCACGGCGGTCGTGTGGGGGTAGCCGGGTGCGGCGTTGACGAACCCGCTCACGGTCAGCCAGGCGCTGATCCGGTCGAGATCACCCACCGCGCGCTGGACGCTGGCGATCACCGACAGCGCCGCCAGCTGCGCGGATTGCTGGGCCTGCTCGAGACTGACCTCGCCCGGGACCTGTCCGAACGGCCCCGCCGGCCTGCCATCCGGCTGCAGTGCTCCGTGCCCGGAGACGAGCACCCGCGAACCCGCCAGCCGTACCCATCTGAACGTCGTCACCACCGTCGGCGGCATTCGGGACTGCTGCGGAAGTATCAGGCCAAGATCGTGTAGGCGCTCGGCTACGGTCATGTCCACTCCCCATTCGGCACCGACCACGGTTGGAACAACGATTTGCTGAGATCGGCGAGATTCCCAGCGTACGTACAGCTGTACGTACGCTGTAACTGTTAGCATAGCTAAATAATAATTTCGATCTTTTGGTGGAAAGTGAAGGCTCATGGTTGTGACACCGTCCGTATCGAGCCGCGTGCAGCGGCGTCAGGCTCGGGCTGCGGCTGACACGGCCAGTCCGCATTACAAGTGGATCGTGCTGTCGAACACGACGTTGGGTGTGTTGATGGCCACGATCGACGCCTCGATCGTGTTGATCGCATTGCCGGACATTTTCCGTGGCGTCGGCGTCAATCCGCTGGAACCTGGCAATACCAGCCTGCTGCTGTGGCTGATCATGGGATATCTGGTGGTCACCGCGGTGCTGGTGGTCAGCTTTGGTCGGCTGGGCGACATGTTCGGCCGGGTGCGGACGTATAACGCGGGATTCGCGGTGTTCAGCGTGTTCTCCGTGCTGCTATCGGTGACGTGGATGCACGGTACCGCCGGCGTGCTGTGGTTGATCGTGATGCGGATTTTGCAGGGCGTCGGTGGTGCCATGCTGATGGCCAACTCCAACGCGATCATCACCGACGCGTTCCCGGTGAATCAGCGTGGGCTGGCCCTGGGCCTCAACCAGGTCGCTGCGATCGCCGGCTCGTTCCTCGGCCTGCTTCTCGGTGGGGTGCTCGGTCCGATCGATTGGCGGTGGGTGTTTCTGGTGTCCGTGCCGGTCGGGCTGTTCGGCACCGTGTGGGCCTACCTGAAGCTGCATGACACCGGAGTCCGGCAGCCGGCGCGACCGGATTGGTGGGGCAACCTCACCTTCGCGGTCGGCTTGATTGCGGTGCTGGTCGGCATTACCTATGGCATCCAGCCTTATGGGGCGTACACGATGGGCTGGACCAGCCCGTTGGTGTTGGCCCTCATGGGTGGCGGCGTACTGATGCTGGCGATCTTCTGTGTGGTGGAGACGAAGGTCGCCGAACCGATGTTCCGGTTGAGCCTGTTCCGGATCCGGGCGTTCAGCGCAGGCAACGTGGCCAGCCTGCTCGCCTCGCTGGGGCGCGGCGGCCTGATGTTCATCCTCATCATCTGGTTGCAGGGAATCTGGCTGCCCCAGCACGGCTACAGCTTCGAGTCCACCCCGCTGTGGGCGGGCATCTACATGCTGCCGCTCACCGCGGGTTTCCTCATCGTGGGGCCAATGTCCGGTGCCTTGTCCGACCGGTACGGGGCACGCACCTTCGCCACCAGCGGCATGCTCGTCGCTGGCGGCAGCTTCCTCTGGCTGGCGTTGCTCCCGGTGAATTTCAGCTACTGGGAGTTCGCCTTGGTGTTGCTGCTCAACGGGGCCGGGATGGGCCTGTTCGCCTCCCCCAACCGGGCCAGCATCATGAACAGCGTGCCTCCCAACCGGCGCGGGGCCGGTGCCGGGATGAGTACCACGTTCCAGAACGCGGCCATGGTGCTCTCCATCGGGGTCTTCTTCAGCCTCATGATCTCCGGGCTGGCCGGGTCCCTGCCGCACACGATGCTCGACGGGTTGACCGCCCAGGGTGTGCCGGCCGCGGATGCGGCGCGGGTGGCGGCACTGCCGCCAGTATCAGTCCTGTTCGCCTCCCTGCTCGGCTACAACCCCGTCCAGACCCTGCTCGGGCCCACCGCGCTACACCAGTTGCCCGCAGGGCACGCCGCTTACCTGACCGGGCGTGGCTTCTTCCCCGCGCTGATCTCCGGGCCGTTCTCCAACGGGCTGACTGTCGCGTTCGGTTTCGCCATCGCCGCCTGCCTGGTGGCCGGGCTTGCGTCCCTGCTGCGCGGCGGGAAGGACACCTACGTCGAACCAACAACGCAGCAGGTCGACCCGAGCCCGACGCCGCAACCGGCGGCCCGCTGACCTGGGATGCTCGCCAGCCACACCGCGATCGGGGGTCATTCGCGTCGCCGCAGTTGATGTTCGTCCAGGCCCGCAACGTCGACTTGATCCAGCGATGTGACGACCAGATCGGCATTCGCGTCCATCAGCAGCTTCTCATCGTCGGCTCGGGCCACACCTAATGCCGCCATGGCACCGGCCTTGGCCGCTTGCACACCGCTGACGGCGTCTTCGACGACGAAGCAGTGCTCCGGGGCGGCACCAAGCTCGGCGGCTCCGGTCAGGAAGATCTCCGGGTGCGGCTTGCCCTGGGCGAAGTCCCGGCCGGAGATGTCGACGTCGAAGAATTCCAGCAGGCTCAGGCCGGGCCGCAGACACTCGTAGTGCAGGCCCTGCTCCGCGGCGAAGGTGTCGAGCCGGATCCGGCGGAGGAACAGCCCGGCGTTCTTCGACGATGACGCCGCCGCCACCGGGATACCCGCCTCGCGTACGGTCAGCACGAATCGCAGCGCGTCGGGGTAAGCCTCGAACTCGCCGGCCTCGATGAGCTTGACGACCATGGTCTGCTTGTTCGCGGCGTAGGTCTCCACCCGCTCAGCGGCGTCGGGAACCCCGAAGTACTTCAGCGCCCCCAGCGCCCCGCTCATTCGGGGCTTACCCGACATCACCTGCTGGTAGACCTGGGGCGTGAAACCCGCATCCGACCACGAGGTCTGGTCGGCGATGCCGGCCCAGTCGTTTTCCATCAGCTCCCGCAGCGAGTCCCGCCACGCGCGTTCGTGCGGCGAGTCGACCAGCACGCCGTCCACGTCGAAGATCGCTCCCTCAAAGCCCGGTGCGGGCACGATCGCTCCTTTCCCCAGCGTGGTGTGAGCCTTCCGCGAGATGGGTCGGGCGAGGCAAGGGCGCGGCCCACTTCTCACCGGCGGCCAGCTCCCGAATCTGCTCGCCGATGCCGATCCGGACGGGCCGGCTGAAGCCCTCGGCGAGGGTGTGCACCGTCAGCTCGTCACCAGAGATGCTCACTCTGATCGACGTACCGCGGAACTGCATCGGGAACGTGAGCCCGTCGAGCCGGTCGGTGAGCGAGGGCTGGAAGTGCAGGACCCCGTCCCGCACGCTGGCGCCGACATAGCCACGCTGCAGGAGATCGAGGGTGCCGGCCATCACACCCATGTGGATGCCCTCCTTGGTGGTGCCGCCCTGCACATCACCCACGTCGCTCTCCAGGGCGACGAGGAAGCGCTGCCACGAGCTGTCCGGGTCCAGGTCGGCCAGCACGGCGGCGTGGGTGACCAGGCTCAGGGTCGAGCCGTGGGAAGTGCGCTGGTCGTAGTAGCCGATGACTCGCCGGGCGAGGTCGGGATAGTAGTCATACCCGAGCCTTTCGAGCAGTTCGCGGAGTTCCTGGTCGGAGAACAGGAAGAACAACATCACCGCGTCGGCCTGCTTGGCCAGCTGGTAGCGGTTCGGGTCGTCGCCCGCGGCTTTGAGGATGCGGTCCAGGCGCCCGATGTTGGAGTGCTTGGCGCGGTAGCTCTCCCAGTCCAGCTCCTCGAGATCGGCGTAGCCCTCGAACTGGCTGATGACGTGTTCCGCGCCGTGCGAGTGGAACGGAACGAACATCTTGCGGCTCATCTTCTCCCACGTGCGCAGCTCGTCATCGGTCAGCCCGAGGCGGGCCCGCAGGGCGGCGCGGCGACTCCTCGGCAGCAGCTCGAGCACTCGCGGGGCAGTGCTGGCGATCCAGGCCACCATCACGTTGGTGTAGGCGTTGTTGCGCAGCCCACCTTCGTCGGCGCCGGGATAGCGCTCGTGGAACTCGTCGGGGCCCATCACCCCGTGGATCTCGTATCGGTCGCGTTCGGGGTTGTAGTGCGCGATCGAGGCCCAGAAGCGGGCGATCTCGAGCATGAGCTCGGCACCGTAGTCGCGGAGAAACGCCAGATCCTCGGTGGCCTGATAGTACTGCCAGACGTTGTAGAAGATCGCCGCGTTGACGTGGCGCTGGTTGTGGCTGTGGTCAGGGTGCCACTGCCCCGACAGCGGGTTGAGGTGGACGACTTGCGTTTCCTCCGACCCGTCGCTGCCGCTCTGCCACGGGAACATCGCACCGGAGTGGCCGGCCTGCTTCGCCGCGGCTCGCGCCTCGGCAAGGCGGCGGTAGCGGTACATCAACAACCCCCGGGTCACCTCGGGCAGCCGGAAGTTGAGGTAGGGGTAGACGTAGAGCTCGTCCCAGAACACGTGCCCGCGGTAGGCCTCGCCGTTGAGCCCCCGAGCCGGAACGCCCGCGTCGTGCCGGGCGGTGTGCCGCGAGCACACCTGCAGCACATGGGAGATGTGGAAGCGCAGCAGCAGCTGCACGCGAGGTTCGCGGGGAAGCTGGATGTCACCGAGCTCCCACAGCTCCGACCACGCCGACTCGTGCTCGGCCAGCGCCGTGGCGAAGTCCGGATACCGCGCGACGTGCTTACCGGCGGCAGCCAGGGTTTCGGTGATCGCGTTGTCGTACGAGGTGAACAAGGAGATCATCTTCTCCACGCGCACCGGATGGCCCTGCTCGACGTCGAAGGCGAGGACCTGCTGGATGTAGTCCTCCATCTGGTAGAGGCTGCGCGCCACCTCCATCGGGCCCCCGCGCGGGTCGTCAGTCTCATCGCCGCGCAGCACGCGAGTGCGTGCGGCCTCGGAGATGTAGATGTTGGACTGCCGGGTCTGCACCTTCAGCGCGATGATCTCCGGACCGAATGTGCGTGGAGATCCCGGGTCGAGGTGCCGCCCCTCGAGCTCGCGGTAGCGCGCGACCATGTGGTTCGTTACGCGACCGTCGAGACCGGAGATCACCTCGACGCGACCGGACCAGTTGTCCGGGGTCACCATCCATTCGATACCGGCCAGATGGCTGTTGGCCATGCTCACGAATCGGCGGCTGCGTAGGCTCGTCTCGCGGCCGGCGCGGTCGCGGAACTTGATCTCGCGCTGCACCACGGCGTTGCGGATGTCGTAGGAGTGGCGGTAGGAGAGCAACTCGACGTTGTCGAGCCGGATCGCCTCCTCACCCTCGACCCTCAGCATCAGCAGCAACCAATTGGGGAGGTTGACCAGGTCTTCGTTGAGGACCGGGCGCCCGCCGAGGATGGTGGTCTCCCGGTTGAAGCAGCCGTGGGCGTAGGTGCCCGGATAATGGATTGTGTCGGCGTCCTCCCACTCGGCCGCCCCCCTGGTGGCGAAATAGCCGTTTCCGGTCGAGGTCAGGGCCTCGCGCAGGCTTTCCTGCGTGGGGTCGAAACCGTCGTAAGCGAGCGTGAATTCCGGCACGGGTCCCTTCCGCAAGGTTGACGGTGTCAGCGGGCCAGCGTGTTGAGGAATTGCCCGACCTCAACGGTGGATCGCAGGACGAAGTCGGCGGCGGTGGGCCGGTTCGCCACCTCCGGATCGTCCGGGTGACCGACGATGATGCCGACGCCCCGTCCGGCCAGCGCACGGAAAGCGTCCTCGTCGGTGATGTCGTCCCCGAGATACAGCGGCACGACATCGTCGGCGTCGAGATCCAGCGCCTGTAGCAGGTGCAGGACAGCCTTGCCCTTGTGCCAGTCGATCTCCGGCTGGAGTTCGTACACCATCTTCCCGGGAGTGACCTTCAACCGCCCGGAGTACTCGTCCAGCAGCTCATCGACCACGGTTCTGATCTTGGCATGGTGTTCCGGATCCGCGAGCCGGTAGTGGACCGCGACCGAGGCCCGCTTCGGCTCGACCACCGCACCCGGAATCGATTCGACCTCGGCGCGAAGCCGGCCGGTGACCTCGGAGATCAGATCTTCGAAGCCGGTCGCGGCATCGTGTGCAACGGTGCCCTCCTGAGGACTCCAGATATCGAAGCCGTGGCTGCCCGCCACGACCAGGTTGTCCAGGCCCATCAGCTGCTGCACGACGGGCCGGTCGCGACCGCTGACCACGCACACCGGGCAGCGCTGCGCGAGGTCCCGGACCACGTCCCGCATGCCCTCGGACATGACGGCGTCCTGCGGGCGATCGACGATCGGGGTCAGCACCCCGTCGTAGTCGAGAAACACGGCCAGCCGGCGACCGGCCAGCTTCGCGGCCAACTGCGCACCAGCACGCAACGCGTCGGGCAGCTTGCGAACGGTGCAGGACTGCGTGGTCCCGTTCGTCGGCGTAGGTGTTGTTCCGGCCGGTGTCGGCACAGGCCTACCTTACGTGAGGGCATTCCTCAGACGCGGGTTGCCGACGGCTAACACTCGGGAGAGGTTTATGTGGTAGCCATGGAATAAGGCCGGTTTCGATTACCGCGACATCGTAGGCAGCGCGGTCGAGGTCGGTGTAGTCCACGCCGGTAACTCATTCAGTGCGAGGACTCGTCGTTCGGGCGGTAGACAGCTATGCCCGCAGCGGTGGCGACTTCCCGGTACGCAACGGCGAGGCTGGCCACGGTGGCGTGCGCGTTCAATCCGCTGGGGTTGGGAACGACCCACAGTTGCGAGCCGTGGAGGTCCGGTAGCTGGCGCCCGATGACGGCCTGACGTTGATCGAATGCGATGCGGTAGGCGGTGATACCGAGTATCGCGACCACTGCTGGCCTGACCCGCGCGACCAGCTCGACCAGCGCACTGGCACCGGTCATCAGCTCCGCCGCCTTTAACTCGTCGGCACGAGCTGTTGCCCGGGCCACCAGGCTGGTGATGCCGATGCCGCGGCCGAGCAGATGCGCGACGTCGGTAGCCGCGAATCCGGCCGAGGCGTCGATGACATGGTCGATGATCCCGGCGCGGTACAGGGCGGGATAGAACCGGTTTCCGCGACGCCCGAAATGACTCTGTGTCGCGACCGCCGACAGGCTCGGGTTGATGCCCACGAAGAGCAGCCGAAGGTCTGGTCCCAACAGGTCCGGCAGGGTGCCGCCGCGACAGGACGCGAGTTGCGCACGGGTGAATCCCACGCGAGGCACCTTACGAGCGGCGGCACGGCCCACCTCCCCCGAGATACCCGAACATACGTACGATTGTTACTAGAGTGGTGGCATGACCCCGCGCTGCGGAGAGTTCCAGGCCTCGCTGTTCGACATCGACGACGAGATCACCGTTCGGCCACTCGCCGAGACCACGGAACGCACCGTGCTCGGCGAGGGAGCGTGGCTGGATCTGTGCCGTGGTTGGTTGAGCGGCGCAGGCGCCTTGTTCGACCAACTGCGCAGCTGCGTGCCGTGGAGCGCCGAACGCCGAGTCATGTACCAGCGCACTGTCGCGGTACCACGGCTCCTGTGCTTTTACGAGGAAGGCGACCAGCTGCCCCACCCCTCGCTCGAGGAAGCCCGCGAAGCTCTGGACCGGCACTATGCCCCCGAGCTCGGTGAACCGTTCCGGACGGCCGGGCTCTGCCTGTATCGCGATGGTCGCGACAGCGTGGCCTGGCACGGCGACCGGATCGGACGTGGCCGCACCGAGGACACCATGGTCGCGATCCTCTCCCTGGGTGCGCCGCGTGCCCTCCTGTTGCGCTCGCGCCACGGTGGCCCGTCGCGCCGATACGAGGTAGGTCACGGCGACCTTCTCGTCATGGGTGGCAGTTGCCAGCGCACCTGGGAACACGCCGTACCGAAAACAGCCCGACCGACCGGTCCCCGAATCAGTGTCCAATTCCGTCCGCGCGGGGTCCGCTGAGCACGTCTCGACAGATCGCCCCACGGCGTTCCGCTGTGCGGAGCACCAGAATTCCGGTCTTCCCCTCAGTTTCATTCGGATGGTTGTCACACGGCGCCTGAGAGGTCATAATAACCCGGCGGATTATCAGAGGAGGTTTGCCATACATTCCCACGGAATGCATCGACTCGCGGTACTGGTCCTCGCCGCCTGTGCAACCCTGACATCTGCCGTCTCGTGCGGCGGCGGTCAGTCGAGCCAAAGCCGCACATTCTCTGGTCCGTCCCAGAGTATCGGGAACGGTACGGCCGAGGCCTACACGACGCTCGACAATTCCGGCAATCCGATCGAGGTCGGCGTTCGGATGTCCGCGGCATCGCTGGACGGGCTTCCCCAGGAAGATGCCGTCCCTCCTCGGATGCTGACGCTCGACTTGCCGCCGCAGGCTTCGTCGACGGTTTTCGATCATGTCATGGTGAATTGGAACAGCCACGGCCACGCGCCGACGGTGTTATTCGGCAAGCCGCACTTTGATATCCACTTCTACATGGTCGACAAGGCGGCGGTGGAGAAAATTAATCCGAGCAGTCCGGATTTCGGAGTACAGGCCGCGCACCTGCCCGATCCGAAGTACGTTCCCCTGAATTATGTCCTGCCTCCCGGTCCGCCTGCGGAGAACGCGGTGCCCGCCATGGGGCTGCACTGGATCGACACCACGGACGGGGTCGTGCCGGGCAAGTACAACTTCACGCAGATCTTGATCAATGGGACGTGGGATGGCAAGTACACGTTTATCGAACCCATGATGACGCGTGAATGGATGTTGACGAAACAGGCTGTCCATGAAGACATCAAACAACCGCGAGCTTATCAGCGGACCGGCTACTTTCCGACAACATACAGCGTCCGTTATGACGACGCCACGAAAGAGTACCTGATCTCGCTGGGTGGAATGACGATGCGCCACCAATCCTGAGCTCTCGGGGCGTCATGCTGCGGCCTCCAAGCTCAGTAGGGTGCGCTTGGCGTCCACGCCGCCGCGGTAGTTGCCCAGGGTGCCGTCGGAGCGCACGACGCGGTGACACGGCACGACGACCGGCAGCGGATTGGTCGCGCAGGCGGTGCCCACGGCGCGAACCGCCTTCGGGTTGCCGGCCAGCTGCGCGACCGCGGCGTAGGACGCGGTGTGGCCGTAGCCGATGCCGGGCAGCTGGTGCAGCACGGTGTTGCGGAATCCGGTCGACAGGCGCCAGTCGAGCGCGATGTCGAAGCTGTGGCGGCGCCCGGCGAAGTACTCCTCCAGTTCCCGCGCGGTCCCATCCAGTCGGGCAGGGGTGTCGAGAATCCGGGGGCTGATCCTGTCGGAGAGGTGCTGCAGTACGGCGTCGTGGTTCTCGCTGGCGAAGGCGACCCGGACCAGTCCGAGATCGGTCGCGGCGAGCAGCAGCGGACCGACGGGTGTGTCGACGGTGCGGTAGGCGACGTCGAGGATGCCCTCGGCCCGCGCAGCGATCGCCAGCCGGTCGCGTAGCCGGTTGAGTCGATCGGGGGTGTCGGGGTGGATGCGCGTCAGGTCATCGAGCACATCACGGTGGATGGTCATCGGGATCCTCCTTCGGCAGTGGCGCCCGAGTAGGTACGTCTGAGGGTGGCGACGCCGTCGGACGCCGCTCGTCGCGCGGCATCGGTGCTGCCGCCGAGGATGGCGGCCACGTCGGCGTAGGGCAGGCCGGCGAGGTAGTGATAGGTGACGGCCTGCTTCTGCTTGGCCGGTAGCCGCGCGAGCGCGGTGGCGAGGTCGAGGTCCCGGCCGTCAGCTGCGGCGGTCGTGGCCTCGTCGGGAAGCTCACCGGTCGGGATCGCACGCCGCGCCGCTGCCCGGGTCACATCGATGGCTTTGCGGTGGGCGATCGTGACCAGCCAGGCCTCGACGTTGGCGTCGGCGGGTAGGTCGGGATAGGCCTTCATCGCGGACAGGAAGGTCTCCGACCACGCGTCGTCGGCGTCGACCGGTCCCAGCACCGCCCGGCAGACCCGGAGCACGGTCGCCCCGTGCTGGGCGACGACCGTCTCGAATGGCTGTTTGGACGTCACCTTCGGTAGACGCGCGGGGCGCCTGGTTCGTGAGGTCGGATGGGGCCGAGTCGTCGGTGGGGTCATGGGATCTCACGTTTCGGGGGCCCACGCGTCTCCACTGTACGGACTGCTTGGGCCAACGGGAGGGGCGAAGATCATGAACACCCGCCATGCGATCGTCGAGACCGTGCTGGGCGATGTGACACTCGTCGCCGCCGACGGCTCGATCGTCGGCCTGTACTTCGCACACCACTGGACCAAGCCATCCCCGGGCAGTTTCGGTCCGGAGGTCGACCCTCGATCCGACGCGCTGCTCGACATGGCGCGAACCCAGCTCGCGGAGTACCTCAGCGGTGAGCGAACCTCGTTCGATATCCCGACAGCCACGAACGGTGACGCGTTTCAGCAGCGGGTGTGGGCCATGCTCGACGAGATCCCGTTCGGCGAAACCACGACCTACGGGGATCTCGCCGAACGACTCGGAGACCGGCGCCTGGCGCAGTCGGTGGGCCAGGCAGTGGGTCACAATCCGCTGTCCATCATCATTCCCTGCCATCGTGTTGTCGGGAAGAACGGCAAGCTCACCGGCTACGCCGGTGGACTGAAGCGCAAGCGATTCCTCCTCGAGTTGGAGGAGCCTGCGTTCGTCAAGGCCGGAAAGCTGTTCACCATGACGCGTCTGTGAACTTGTCAGCCCGACGTGGTCCGTGCAGGCTCGCCCCTGCCGCGATGAGTTCCGGCCGGGTCGCGGGTCTGTTCTGGTGATCGTTGTAGGACGTCGTACGACGCACCCGGCACGAGCCACCACGGAGGACACCATGACGACCACGCCGAACGACCCGACCACCGCGCTGCCCGGCCGCCCGCAGGTGGTCGACCTGGCCACCTGGCAGGCCGCCCGGGACGAGCTTCTGGTCCGCGAGAAGGCCCACACCCGCGAGGGCGACGCCCTCGCCGCGGCCCGCCGCCGGCTGCCGATGGTGGAGCTCGACGGGACGGTCGAGGTCGTCGGACCCGACGGCCCGGTCCCGTTCCTGGGCCTGTTCCAGGGCCGCGACGAGCTCGTGGTCTACAAGCACATGTGGTACGACGGCGCGCCGCACCAGGGACAGTGCGAGGGCTGCACCACCACCGCCTGGCACCTGAAGGACGCCGTCTACCTCAACGCCCGCGGCGTCTCGTTCGCCATCCTGACCACGGGCCGTTGGGACGAGGTGGCCTCCTACGTCGGGTTCATGGGCTACACCCAGCCCTGGTACTCGGTGCGCGACGTGGACGCGCCGGTCGGCGGCAGCATGGGTCATATCACCTGCTTCCTGCGTGACGGCGACCGCGTGTTCCTCACCTACTCCACGACGGCCCGTGGCAACGAGCCGGTCAACGGATCCCTCGGCCTGCTCGACATGACGCCCTACGGCCGCGGCGAGGCGTGGGAGAACAACCCCGAGGGCTGGCCCGAGGGGCGCAGCTCGTGCTGGTGCTGGCGCTCGGACGCGGACGGGAACGCCACCTGGGGCCCGGCCAGCCGCCCCGTGCCGCAGTGGACCCGCCCCGGCGCGACCCCCGTGGAGACCCTCGGCCGGCACGGCCACCACCACTGACGCGCCTTCGTCGACGGCGTCGGCGCGGGGGCTGGCCCGAGAAGTGGGACCGGCGCCTGCTCCTGGACGCGATCTTCTACCGGGTCCGCGGCGGGATCGCCTGGCGGAGAAGATCAAGGGCCGCGGACCGCGACGACGGCGCCGCCGCGGCGCGGGTCGCCGGCACCGACCATCCGGCCCGAGTCCGGGTCGCGCCGCACCGCCTGGCAGCCGCCGAAGAAGACATTGGGCCCGGCGAAGCGCGCGATCGCGATCCCGTCCAGGTTCGTGGGTTCCGCGCCGGGCTCGACGTAGAGCACGCCGTCCTCCCAGTGCAGGCGTGGGGCCTCGACTGCCTCGGCGAGTCCCATGCCGCGATCCACGATGTTGGAGATCACCTGGAGGATCGCCGAGCGGATGCGATTGGAGCCCGCCGAGCCCAGGGCCAGCTCGACAGCGCCGTCCGCGCGCCGGGCCAGCGTCGGCGCCATCATCGACGGCAGCCGGCGGCCCGGTGGGTCCAGGTGAAAGCCCGAGGGGTTCAGGTCCGCTTCGCCCAGCATGTTGTTCAGGTGCAGCCCGGTCCCGGGCACGACTACGCCCGAGCAAGACCCGTTGCTGACCGTCGTCGTGCAGGTCCAGCCGTCCTCATCGATCGCCGAGATGTGCGTCGTGTTGCCCCGGCGGGCGCCGAGGAACTCCTCCTGAAAGCTGCGGAGGTCCGCGCCCTCAAGGTGCAGGCTCTCCATGAATGCCGCGGTGCGCGCGCGCTGGGCGTCGATCATCGCCGCGACGAGCCGCTCGCGGGTGGGCGGGGTCGGCTCGCGGTCCAGCTCGGTCAGGACCGCCGCGATCAGGATGCCGCCTGCCGAGGGCGGGGGGTTTGTCCGCACCCGCAGGCCGCGGTAGGGAATGTCGATCGGCTCGCGTGCCACCACCTCGTAGGCGGCGAGGTCGGCGGGTGAGAGCACGCCGCCGCGCGCACCGACCCAGTCGCACACGGCCGTGGCGACCTCTCCGGTGTAGAACGGCGCCGCACCCTCGGCCGCCAAGCGCTCCAGGCCGTCGGCCACCTCCGGCAGGTGCAGGACCTCACCCTCGCGCGGCGACACCTCGGCGAACAGGGCGCGCGCCTCCGGGGAGCTGGCGATGATCGGCGATAGCAGCTCGAGGAGGTAGGTCTGATGGGCGTTGAGCGCCACGCCTTCACGACTCAGCTGCACCGCGGGCGCCACCAGCTCGGCCAGCGGGAGCGAAGCGAACCGCGCGTGTGCCGCGCAGATCCCCGCCGGGCAGCCGTAGGTGCCCACGGAGGCGGCGCCCACGTGGAAGACCTGGACCACGTCACCGAAGACGATGGAGACCGGCACGAGCTCGGCTCGGTGCGGCGGGTCGCCGCGCCCTGGTGCCTCGACGAAGAAGTCCAGCAGCAGGTCGTCCCCACCGGGGGGTCCGACAAGCATGTACCCACCGGCGCCCAGGCCGGTGAGCAGTGGCTCGCAGACGAAGGACGCGCACATCGCGGCGAGGGCGGCATCGACCGCGTTGCCACCCGCACGCAGCGCGCTCGCGCCTGCTTCGGCGGTCAGCAGATGCCCGGCGGCCACGACTCCCCGCGTCATCGCGGCAGTGTTACCGAGTGGTCCCGGGGGTGAACCGCCGGGGGCCGCACTCCACCGTGGGGAGGCACTCAGGGGCCGCGACGTCCGTGGCACGCGACAACCCAGGGTTGACACGAAGGTTCGACAACCTAGGGTTGTCGTATGGCGACCCCGACCCTCATGGCGAATCCAGTCCAGCTGAGCGACCTGATCGAGGCCATCCAGAAGGCGCGCTCCGACCCACTCGACCAGCTCTCCGAGGCGGTCACCGCCGCAGATCATCTCGGCGAGGTCGCGGACCATCTGATCGGCCATTTCGTCGACCAAGCACGACGCTCCGGCGCATCCTGGACCGACATCGGCAGGAACATGGGAGTCACCAAGCAGGCAGTTCGCAAGCGCTTCGTTCCTCAAGGCCCGAGCGATCAATCGGACCTTGATCCCAACCAGGGATTCAGCCGGTTCACCGAGCAGGCCAGGAACGTCGTGATGGCCGCACAGAACGAAGCCCATGTGGCGAACAACGACGAGATCCGCCCCGAACATCTCGTGCTCGGACTGCTGACCGAGCAGCAGGCACTCGGCGCACAAGCGATCATCGCGCAAGGCGTCTCACTGGAAGCCGTCCGGCGGGCAGTGATCGCGACGCTGCCGCCCGCAGCCGATCAGGTGCCCGATCTCATCCCGTTCGACCTGGGGGCGCGGAAGGCACTGGAACTCACGTTCCGGGAAGCCCTCCGGATGGGCCACAACTACATCGGGACCGAGCACATCCTGCTCGCGCTGCTAGAACTCGAAGGCGGCACCGGCTCGCTGGCCGGTCTCGGCGTCAGCAAGGCGACGGCCGAAGCCGACATCGTCGCCGCCGTGGAAGGATCCGTCCCCGCCCACGAGCAGTAGTTCACTCGCGGCCCCACCTCGGCGAACAACCGGGTCTGGGTCGGTTCATCAGGGTGTCTCCCTTCCGTTGCGCCTCGGCTCGGGTGGATCGCCCCGGTCAGGCGGCACGCCAGTAGCCGGGTGCGCCGTCGGATCCGGCCCCAGGGCTTGACCACGGCCAGTGTCATGGCGACCAGTAGCAGGGTTGGTGACACGATCGGCGGGTAGATCAGGTTGGACAGGTCGAAGGTCACCGGTCCACCCTCGGTGGGGTAGCAGCCCGGGCGCCGATACGCCCCCCGGAGTACGCCGGGACGTGCCTGCCGATCCGCGCTACGCGCTTGTGCCGACGTAGGCTGCGAGGTGCTCGCCGGTGAGGGTGGAGCGGGCGGCGACGAGGTCGGCGGGTGTGCCCTCGAAGACGATCCGGCCGCCGTCGTGGCCGGCGCCGGGGCCGAGGTCGATGATCCAGTCGGCGTGCGCCATGACCGCCTGGTGGTGCTCGATGACGATGACCGACTTGCCGGAGTCGATGAGCCGGTCGAGCAGGCCGAGCAACTGCTCGACGTCGGCGAGGTGCAGGCCGGTGGTCGGCTCGTCGAGGACATAGATGCCGCTGCTGCCGCCCATGTGGGTGGCCAGCTTGAGCCGCTGCCGCTCGCCGCCGGAGAGCGTAGTGAGCGGCTGGCCGAGGCTGAGGTAGCCGAGCCCGACGTCGGCGAGCCGGTCGA
>OBLV0100000262.1_pt1 | contig 16879 bp, 21 predicted proteins | sample 1520071 | NCBI WGS metagenome assembly OBLV01 (sample SAMEA3888446, study PRJEB22518) | metagenome | reverse complement strand
CCACCGAGATCTACACTCTTTCCCTACACGACGCTCTTCCGATCTGGGCACTGGCCATCGCTTCCAGGGTCTTGCGATTGGTAACGGTCTTGTCGCCACGCTCGACCTGACCCCAGAACGAGAAGGACAACCCGGCCAAACCGGCGGCCTCACGCAGCGTCAGCTGCCGCCAGCTCCGTACCTCACGAACCCGCCGTCCCAACGCCTTCGCCTCGTCCACACCGCCCTCCTCTCTTCCTCACCGAGGCGGTCGCTCTCCACGCTACTGACCGCCCTTCGCGTGGGACCTCTCCACACCGTCATGATCTTCGAGCACGTCAGTTCTGGCCAGGCTTCTGCGCCAGGCAACGCTGTTGGTGAGTGATCCCTTCCTCTTATACGGTGATCGGCAGGACCCGGGGAGCAGCCAGCTCGCCCCCACGCGAGGCGTGCCATAGTCGGAGGGGCTGGGATGGGTGTGCGACGTGGGGACCGGACGCCGTTGTCCGCCGATCAGCGCAATGCGTTCATCGCGTCGTTCCTGGGCTGGACGATGGACGCGTTCGACTACTTCCTGGTCGTGGTGGTGCTCGGGGACATCGCCAAGGACGCCGCCTTCCGCGGTGGGGTACCCGAAGCGCGGTTCGCCGTGGAGCTGGCGTTCATCACCACCGCGACGCTGGTGATGCGCCCGGTCGGCGCGCTGATCTTCGGTCTGTGGGCTGACCGGGTGGGCAGGCGCATCCCGCTGATCGCCGATGTACTGCTGTACTCGGTGTGCGGGCTGCTGTGCGCTTTCGCGCCGAACCTCACCGTCTTGCTGGTGCTGCGCCTGCTGTACGGCATCGGGATGGGCGGGGAGTGGGGCCTGGGCGCCGCGCTGGCGATGGAGAAGATCCCCGCCTCGCGGCGCGGCTTCTTCTCCGGCCTGCTGCAGGAGGGCTACGCCGTCGGCTACCTGCTCGCCGCGCTGGCCTACCTGCTGTTCCACTCCGTGCTGCACCTGCACTGGCGCTGGATCTTCGTGCTGTCCATCCTGCCGGCGCTGATCAGCCTGCTGGTACGCGCCCGCGTCAAGGAATCCGAGGTCTGGCAGGCCTCCCGCCGGCAGATGCGTGCCTCCCACACCTCGATCACCGACATCCTGCGCGACCGCACGGTCGTCCGCCGGTTCGGCTACCTGATCCTGCTCATGACCGCATTCAACTGGATGAGCCACGGCACCCAGGACATCTACCCCAAGTTCTTGCAGGACACCCAGCACGGGGGCGCGGCCCTACCCGCTGCCACCGCCGCCGGGATCGTGGTGCTGTACAACATCGGCGCCATCTGCGGTGGCCTGCTCTTCGGCAGCCTGTCGGAGCGCTACGGTCGCCGCTACACGATCATCTTCTGCGCGGCGCTCGGGTTGCCGCTGATCCCGATCTTCGCCTTCGCCGGGCATGGGGCCGGCATGCTGGCACTGGGTTCGTTCCTGATGCAGGTGATGGTGCAAGGCGCCTGGGGCGTCATCCCGGCCCACCTCACCGAGATGTCACCCGATGCGATCCGCGGGTTCTACCCAGGTGTGACCTACCAGCTGGGCAACCTGCTCGCCGCGCTCAACCTTCCCATCCAGGCGGCGCTGACCGAACGTCACAGCTACTCCTTCGCCCTGACCTGGACGATCATCCCGGTCCTGGTCGCAGTGATCGTGCTCAGCGCGATCGGCCCGGAGGCGAAAGGCATCCGCTTCGGTACCGCCCAGACCCAGCCGGCGCGGCAACCAACCTGATTGGTTAAGGATCGGACATGGCAGTGCTCTACCCACCGATTGAGCCCTATGACCAGGGAATGCTCGACGTCGGCAATGGGAACCTCGTGCACTGGGAGACCTGCGGCAACCCAGAGGGAAAGCCGGCCCTCGTCGTGCACGGCGGGCCGGGATCGGGGTGCTCCGCGAGAATGCGCCAAGCGTTCGATCCGGACCGGTACCGGGCGGTGCTGTTCGATCAGCGCGGGTGCGGGCGCAGCACCCCGCACGCCAGTGATCCCACTACCGACATGAGCCACAACACCACCGAGCACCTGATCAGGGACATGGAGCGGCTGCGGGAGCACCTCGGGATCGAGTGCTGGTTGCTGCATGGTGGCTCCTGGGGATCCACGCTGATCCTCGCCTACGCGCAGCGGCACCCGGATCGGGTGTCCGAGATCGTGATCGTCAGCGTCACCACCACCCGGCGCTCGGAGATCGACTGGCTCTATCAGGGCGTAGCGCGCTTCTTCCCCGAGGAATGGGAGCGGTTCCGGGCCGGTGTCTCCGAGGCCGAGCGGGACGGTGACCTGGTGGCCGGCTACGCGCGGCTGATGGAGAATCCCGACCCGCAAGTCCGGGCCGACGCCATGGCCTCGTGGTGCGCCTGGGAGGACACGGTCCTGTCCCTGGAGCCGGGCGGAAAACCGGGCCCCTTCAGCAACCGCCCGCTGGCCGACCAGCTGGCGCTCGTCCGCATCTGCGCACACTATTTCGCCCACGGCGCGTGGCTGGAGGAAGGCGCGCTGCTCCGGGACGCCGGGCGCCTCGCCGGAATCCCCGGCGTGCTGATCCACGGCCGGCTCGACCTGAGCGGGCCCCTGGACACCGCGTGGCGACTGGCCCGCGCATGGCCTGATGCGGAGCTGGTCGCCATCGCCGACGCCGGGCACAAAGGCAGCGACAGCATGCGCGCGATGGTGCTCAGCGCCCTCGACAGGTTCGCCCGACCATAAACGTCCGCACCATCACGGCGGAATGCCCGCTGAACGGATCAACCAGCCCAGCGAAATGCTCAGCTGAGCACCGACCGGAGCTCGGCGAGCTCCGCGGTGGACAGTTCCCACTCACCGGCGGTGACGTTGGCTCGCACCTGCTCGGGTCTCGTCGCCCCGGCGATGACCGAGGTGACCGCGGGCATGGCCGCCAAGCCGGCGACTGCGACATCCAGCAGCGTGCGCCCGTGCTTCTCACCGAAGCGCTCCAGCGCGTCGAGCTTGTCGAATACACCGTCGGTCAATTCCGAGGCGCGCCCGGACAGGCGCGCCCCCTGCGGCGGAACCTGCCCGCGGCGGTACTTACCGGTGAGCAACCCACTCGCCAGCGGAAAGTAAGGCAGCATACCGATACCGTGGTGCAGGCACGACGGGATGACTTCTGCCTCCACGTCACGCTCCAGCAGGCTGTAATGGTTCTGCGCGGAGACGAACCGGGCCTGATGCCGGCTCCGGGCGATCCAGTCGGCATCGGCAATCTGCCATCCGGCGAAATTGGATGAGCCGATGTAGCGAACCCTGCCCTCCGTCACGAGACCATCGAGTGCCGCCAGCGTCTCCTCCAGCGGAGTGATGCCGTCAGGCTGATGGTATTGGTAAAGATCGAGATAATCGGTCTGCAAACGGCGAAGGCTCGCCTCGACGGCGCGGCGTATGTACGTGCGGGAGCCACGCGCGAGGGTCCCATCACCCATATCCATACCGAACTTCGTCCCCAGCACGACCTGCTCACGTCGGCCCGTCAGCACCCGGCCCAATAGCTCTTCTGATCCGCCCTGGTCACCATAGATATCGGCGGTGTCGATCAGTGTCACGCCGCTGTCAATGGCGGCATCAACCACCTTACGCGTGTCATCCAGACCGATCCGGCTGCCGAAATTATTCGTACCCAGGCCGATTACCGACACCGTGAGGCCAGATTCACCCAACTGGCGATAACGCATGTCATCCCCTCGCCACGAGACACCATCTGGTTCGCTCTGCGAACTACCCTACCCCGGCACCTGGAGGGTGCCCGTAGTCATCTCCATCCGAACCCGGCGAGCTGGCATGAGGTTAGGCTAAGGAAAGTCGTCGTCCCTTGTGGGTCTTGTCGAAATCTTCCCGTTACCTACTGGACTCCTGCTGTCCACCGATGACAGGCAACGTCGCCTGTCGTCAGATCAGATTTCTCACCGAAAGAGAGCTTGCTCCTGGCCCAGATCCGGTGCTGATCGGCCAGCTCCCTCGTTCACCAGTGCCCGGAAGGCAACACCATCAACGACACCGCCATCACCGAGACCGCCCAGCTCAGCGTCATCCAGCCGCTAGCCCAGCAGTGGAGAGAAGCCATCAGGCACCGGGACCGCCCGGCTGCGATCCAGGCGGGCGAGGACTACGAGGCGGCCTGGCAAGCTGTCGAGGTCTACATCAACCACCGGTCGCCGACCCTCTACACCGATCTCGAGATCGATACCCAATTCGTGATCGACGAGGGTCTCTCCCGGCCGCAGGCCGACTGGCAACACCTGCTCACGCTGGCGGATCGGCTGTGCACGCAGATCGATGTGGCCATCACGTTCGTCGCGGCCCAACCTCCGCTGAGCCCACTCTTCGATGACCTGGTGCCCTTGCGAAGGGTCCGAGCCGCACTGCTGGTCAGCCGCAAGGCCCTCACAACCGGTGAGCTGACCAGAGCCAGGGAGGCCTTCACCACGTTCATCGCGGGATTTCCCGGCGTGGAGGGACTGATCACGCTGCGCTCGGCAAGGGCCGTGAAGGAGACACACAACGCGGCCAACGCCGCATCGGCGGCATTCGCCAAGCCGGACGCCACCGCCGCTGAGTTGGCCCCGCTCGTCGCCGTCCTGCTCGACCGCTACAACGTCGGTCTCAACCTCACCGACGCCGCGGCTCGGGCTGCGGACCTGCACAAGACCGCGCCCACCGCTGAAGATCGGACTGGGCTGATCCAGCTCAATGAGGTGGCCCTGGGTCTGCGGCGCAGCCTGTCCAAGTTCCCCTCCGACCTCGGCGGCGCGGGGGCCGGTGCAGCGACCGGGCCGGGTTCGGACTTCGCGAAAGTTCAGCCGATTCTCGAGGCCAAGGCGCGCCGTATCAATACGGCAGCCACCCTGCGCAAGGCGCTGGCCGGCTACCAGGATCTGGTCCTCGCCAATCCCAGCCCCAGCACCTCGCAGGTGGCAACCGCGAACAAGACCGCCCTGGAAGCGGTCGCCCTAGCCGAGCAGACCCTGGTGGGGCAATTCTGGGCCGACCCGGCCCTGCAGGCCTTCCTCGGCAGGCTACCCGGGATCTGAACGCCAGCTGGGGTGCGCAAGCCAGTCCCTGGCTGCGCACCCCAGCTGACTCCCATGGCTACCGGGCTGCTCCGTGGGCCGACTCCGGGGCAACCGTCTCGAGGAGTTCCTGGACGGCAAGGGGGACGGTGAAGCCAGTAGGCCCGACACTGACGCAGGACCAGCGACCGTCGCTGACCACGGGCACGCCGGCGTTGGCCATGCTCTCCACGAGGTCACCGGCCAGGTAGCTGTGCCGCGAGTCCCAGACACGTTGACGGTCATCCGGCCCGAGGGTGGCCCACCATTGGTGGGCGAGCTGAACAGAGTTACTCATCGCGGAACCACCTTCTGGGTAGTCGATATGTTGCGCGCTTGCGGCTGACGAGCGACTCAGTCCACAAAGGAACCGCAGCCGCATTTATTGAGCGCCATTGCCCGCGAGTGAAGAGGATCGGATTAGCTATTTACCGGCGGCGTTAGCCCTACCGGCGGACCAGGTTGTCCCCGGGCGTCGGGCCCGGTGAGACGGGTTGCTGCGTGAGCTGGTGCTGAGTGGCGACGAGCTCGTCGGCGATCTGACGTAGTGCCGCAAGCAACTGCGTGAGCCGGTCGTAGGCGAAGGGGGCTATCGGTGCGCTGGCGGCGGGGCCCGCCTCACGCTTGCGTGCCAGGTCAGCCCATACCTGGAGCGATTTGAGGGACGCGTCCTGTCCCTGACGGGCAAGCTGGTTCATCGAGTCCTGCGCGCGGTACGGGGTTACCTCCGCGTTGCTGCCGGCCAGCTCGGTGCTGATGCCGGCGGTGGTGTAGGAGGGGGGTTCGCCACGAGGGTCGGCGTCCCACCGGCTGTCTTTGATCTGAGTGGACATGCTGCTGCTTTCAGGTTGTGGATGTCGGATTGTGTCCTCCACGCACCACCGTGCCCATCGTTTGGGTTGCGTGCAACTACTATCACAATAAATTGAGGTAACGGTCCCCTCGCTCGAGCGCCGTGTTGATAGACATGGTGAGCAGCACCGGGAGGTGGATCAGACTCCGAGGTCATTGCGCTGCCGGCGGTAGGCCGCCTCGGCCATCCGGTGGAAGACCAGCCGCAGCTCGCCCACCTTCGGCAACGGCGATTGCCGCCACCTTCAGCGCGCCCGACGAGCCATCCGGCCCGTTGACCGCATCCCGCGGTTGAGTTCGTGCTCGACCAGACGCTCGTGGGTGAGCAGACGAGCCCGGTGGGAAGAACCCTTCGGTGATGCAAGCCTGGGAATGCATCCGGGTCGGGGGAAGGAGCCTCACGGTGGCACACCAGCGGCAGCTCGGCGAACTGGCCGTCCCCGCGGCTGCTCGCCAGTCCTCGATGCGGCGGGTACTCGCCGGGAGCATCGCCGGTACCTCACTGGAGTGGTACGACTTCGTCCTCTACGGCAATGCCGCCGATCGGACTCGTCGCCCGGCGGCGTCATCTTCGGGCATTTCGGGGATCAGGTAGGACGGGAGAGCGTCCTGGTGATCACCCTGTTCCTGATGGGCGTCAGCACGATGCTCATCGGCGTTCTGCCCACCTACTCGACCGTTGGCGTGGCCGCCCCGTTGTTGCTGGTCGCACTCCGGTTCGTCCAGGGCCTGGGTCTCGGCGGTGAGATCCACAGCATTGATCATTCTGGCCACCGGGGTGGCGTTCGCCACGCATGCCGCCCTGTACGGTCCGCAGGCGGCGTTCATTGCCGAGCTGTTCAGCACCCGGCTCAGATACTCCGGCGCGTCGCTGGGCTACCAGCTCGCGGGAATCCCCGGTGGCGCGCTCGCACCAATCCTGGCGATCGCACTCGCCAGGCAGTTCGGCAGCACACTCGCCGTTTCCCTCTACGTTCTCGCCGCGATTCTCATCACCGTCATGGCGCTCATCCCGGCCCCCGAGACATCCAGGACGGATCTCGGCACGGCGGCATGAGGGCTGCCCCCTAGCCAGGCAGAGCGGCCGGAAGATCTACTCGTCAATGACGCCGAACCACGCCTATCCGGGGAAGGAGTGAAGACATGGCCTTCAACATGATCGTCTTGGCCGGTGCGCTGTTGGTCGGTGTGCTCATCGGTGCCACGCTCTGCGAGCGGTTGCTGGAAGCGCGAACCAGACGGCAAGCATTCAGGCAGCGCGCTCTCAACAGTCAATGGCAAGAGCTTGCAATGCAATGGCGAGAAATCGAGATAGCGCTGGACGAAATCGATCTACAGCGACAACAGCGGAGCGAAGGTGCGCCCCAGGAGCCGGCCTGGCATTGAGACCGGCATTCGGGTATCGCGGATCGGGTGGCTAACGGCGCCCGGGCGGCGAGCCCGACCGGCACGCTGCGGCGCGGGCGAGGAGCAGGGTGCGCTCACGGTCGTTGCGGGTGAGCGAGGCCGCGCGCTCGAACTCCAGGTACGCCTCCTCGCGGCGCTCCAGCTTGACGAGAAGGTCGCCGCGCACGCTGGGGAGGAGATGGTAGCCCTGCAGCGCCGGCTCCGAGGTCAGCGCATCAACGAGCTCGAGGCCAGCCGCCGGCCCGAACGCCATCCCCAGCGCCACCGCGCGGTTCAGCTCCACGACCGGAGAGGGCACGAGGTGGGCCAGCGCCTCATACAGGGCCGCGATGCGCGTCCAATCCGTCTCCTGCGCGGTACGCGCCCGCGCATGGCACGCAGCGATCGCCGCCTGCAGCGCATACGGGCCGGGGACACCCCTGAGTGCCGCGGCGCGCTTGAGCGCGGCAAGACCACGCTGAACGAACAGCTGATCCCACCGCGCGCGGTCTTGATCGAGAAGCAGGACCGGCTCGCCGGCAGGACCGACCCGAGCGTGCAAGCGGGACGCCTGAATCTCCATCAGGCCGGCGAGACCGTGCACCTCCGGCTCATCCGGCATGAGCTCGGCCAGGACCCGGCCCAGGCGCAGTGCTTCCTCGCAGAGCGCAGGCCGGATCCAGTCCTGTCCGGCGCTCGCCGAGTAGCCCTCGTTGAATACCAGATAGATGACCTCCAGCACCGATGACAACCGGGGCGCGAGCTCGCCGGACTGCGGGACCTCGAACGGAACGTGCGCCTGAGCGAGGGTCCGCTTGGCGCGCACGATCCGCTGCGCGATGGTCGGCTCGGACACCAAAAAAGCCCGCGCGATCTCGGCGGTGGTCAGGCCACCCAGCAAGCGCAACGTCAGCGCGACCCGCGCCTCGGTGGAGAGCACCGGATGGCAGGCGATGAACACCAGCCGCAAGAGATCATCGTCTATGCCCCCGTCAAGGTCACCGTCAAGGTCAGGCACAGATCCCGCCGTCGCGGTCTCCAGCTCACGGCCGAGTTCGGTGAGCTTGCGCTCCAGCCGCTCCTGCCGGCGGAAATGATCGATCGCACGGCGCTTGGCAGTGACCATGAGCCAGGCCCCCGGGTTCCGCGGAACACCTGACTCCGGCCACTGCTCCAACGCCGCGAGCAGAGCGTCCTGCGCGAGCTCCTCGGCAAGGCCGACGTCCCGCACGATCCGCGCGAGACCGGCGATCACCCGCGACGATTCGATCCGCCACACCGCATCGATCGAGCGGTGGATCGCCGGGGTGGGGGACGCCGTCACGGCGACTAATCAGACCAGCTCCCGTCCCGGCCCGGCAAGGCCGGCCGCTATGCCTCGGTGGTGAAGAGCTCAGCGGGGAAATCCGACGCCTCGAACACCTGACGGACCTCGACTTCGCCGTCGGAGAAGGGGATCCGCCTGGCCCACTCGATCGCCTCGTCCATGGAGGGCACCTGGATCAGCCAGAAGCCGGCGATGAGCTCCTTGGTCTCGGTGAAGGGCCCGTCGGTCACGGTGCACTTCTCACCGGAGAACCGGACCCGGGCACCCTTGGAGCTTGCGTGCAACCCCTCCCCAGCCAGCATCACACCCGCCTTGACCAGCTCCTCGTTGTACCTGCCCATCTCGGCCAGGAGTTCCTTGCTCGGCAGGACACCCGCCTCGGAGTCCTCGCTAGCCTTGACCAGCACCATGAATCGCATCGTCGACCTCTCTTCCAGTTCTCGGCAGTGCCGGGGTGGCACGTGGCTCTACCTACCCGTCGAACGAGGGGCTGCTGGATCGACATCGGGCGAGAAACTTCCTTCGCCGGTCGCTACGGCAGCGGCGACCCGGTGGCTGGGCAAGGTGAGCGTCACCGCCGTGTAGCAGATCACGAGGCTGAACGCGGCCACCACGGCGAGGTCGATCCACTCCGGGAGCAGGTTCGTTCCGCCGTATCGCCCGAGATAGGAGATGGCGGTCAAGCCGGCGAACCAGGGCACGATCCAGACCAGCGAGCGCAGGTCAAATGGGGACCGCTCGACCGGGGGAGCCAGCAGGCAGGAGATCCCGAACAGGACGAATCCGGCGACGATCGCCAGCATCAGTTTCTGCACCGTGTCCCAGGACGTCCAGTAAATGATCTCATTCGCCGCGATGAAAGCCAGCGGCGCCAGAACCGGGGCAGCTGGTAACCGGTAGGGGCGAACGCGGTGGGGATCAGCCTTGCGCAGCGCCATCAGAGTGATCGGCGCGAAGGCATACATGATCACTGTCGCTGATGTGACCAATCCAATCAGGCTCTGCCAGCTCGGGAAGGGCAGAAAGCAGATCAGGCCGACGATGAAAGCCAGCATGATCGAGGTATACGGGACGCCGCGGCCGCTGATCCGGCTGATGCTCCTGGGAACGTAGCCGGAATGGCCGAGCGCGTAGGAAAGCCGCGCCGAGGTTCCTAGATAGATCAGGCCGGTACCGGCCGGTGAGACGAACGCATCGACGTACAGGACGGTTGCCAACCAGCCCAGGCCCAGACCGGTGGCCAACGTCGCGTACGGCCCGAAGTCACCTTCGCCCACCGGATGGGCCCACCCGCCCACCAGGTTGCCGGGATGCAGCGCACCAACGAAGGCGATCTCCAACGCCAGGTAGAGCAGGGTGCCCACCGCCACCGCGCCGATCACCGCGCGGGGCACGGTGCGTTGCGGTTCGCGTGCCTCACCAGCCAGCTGGGTGGCCTGCTCAAAACCCTGCAACGCGAACACGACGCCGAGCGGCAGCGCGGCGAAGACCCCGTGAGCGCCGTAGGGGGCGAAACCGCCACCGGCCGTGAAGTTCGAGGGCCGAAACGACACCGCCACCAACACGACGACGGTCACCACGGGTACTGCGACCTTCCAGAGCACGGCGACCCGGTTGCTCTCCGCAAGCCACCGAACTCCGAGGATGTTGATGACGGTGAAGACCAGCATCAGCCCGGTGGCCATCGCCAGGCCGATGGGCGTGAGCGCGCCGGTTCGGTTGATCAGCCCGTGCCACTCGTGGTCGAGGTAACCCAGCGCGGCTTCGACTTCGATCGGGGCGATCGTCACGGCCTGAAGCCAGGCCACCCACCCTGCGGTGAACCCGCACAGCGAGCCGAACGCCAACCGCGGCCAGCACCCGGTACCCCCGGCCAGCGGGTAGGCCGCACCCAGTTCGGAGTGCACCATCGCCAGCAACACGATGACCACACCAGCCAGCAGCCAGGACGCGATCGACGCTCCGCCTGCTGAGGTGGCCGCGGTCAACGCGCCCAACAACCAGCCCGACCCGATGATCGAACCCAGCGAGACGAACATCAGCGCCGTCAGTCCGACATCGCGCCGGAATCCCGGCTGTGCACCGGAGGATCTGCCCACGGCTGCCTGCGCCACGACCGCGGTCTCCTGCGATGAGCCGGCTTGATCCGCAGCAGTATGCTGTACCGGCCTCGGGATGCGCAGGACCGCCATCACCCGGTGCGGCACCCCGGTGCGCTCGGCTGAGCCCGGGCGCGTGAGGCGAGTATGTTGAGCACCGGATGAATGCTGGTGTTCGTCGGGCGTCGCCTGTGATGCGGCACCCACCTAGGGAGGCAGAGATGGGCGAGTTCAGCCCGTGGCATCTGTTGATCGTGGCGTTGGTGTTCCTGGTGCTGTTCGGGGCCAACAAGCTGCCCCAGATGGCTCGCTCGGTAGGGCAGTCGATGCGGATTTTCAAAGCGGAGACCCGAGCCATGTCCGGCGAGAAGGAGACCAGCCAGCTGCCCCCGGCGCCGGCCACGGATTCCCCGGCTGCCCAGACGCAGCAGCCCCAGGCCGCCCAGCCCCCCTCACCGTCGGCCCCCGCACCACAGCACGAGAACCCACCTGGGCGCTGAGCCCCGGCTAGTTATCCTGTGGTAGATCGAAGATGTAACCGACTCCGCGGACTGTGCGAATTCGAGTAGGCCTGTCCACATCAGTTTCAATCTTCGTGCGAAGCCGGCGGATGTGCACCTCTAGATAGTTGCGAACATCCGCCCGATCCGGGCCCCACGCGTTGTCCAGCAACTCCCGCCGGGTGACCACCCGACCAGCATTGTCCATCAGCTGCTGCAAGATCACGAACTCTTTATGTGGCAGGTGAATCGGACTCCCCCGGACGAGAAGCCGGTGCCCATCGAGTTGCAGCTCCACATCGCCGATTCTCAAAATTCGCAGTCGCCCGAGAGTCTGGGGATCAACAGGCAAGTAGCGACTTGCCTCGGGTGTGTTCGTGTGCCCCCAACTATCGATCGCTGCCATCATCCAAACCGCCCTGAAATATAGTCTTCGGTCGCTTTCTCTTTCGGGTTGGAAAAAATCCTTTCTGTTTCGTCGAGTTCGATGAGCTGTCCAGGCTTGCCCGCGGCCACCAGGTTGAAGAACCCTGTCTGGTCCGACACCCGGGCCGCTTGCTGCATGTTGTGCGTCACGATGACGATCGTGTAGTCGTTCTTCAGCTCACCGATCAGATCCTCGATCGCCAGCGTGGAAATCGGATCCAATGCCGAGCAGGGCTCGTCCATGAGCAGGACATCCGGTTGCACCGCTATCGCCCGCGCGATGCAGAGCCGTTGTTGCTGCCCACCGGAGAGGCTGCCACCTGGCTTACCGAGCCGGTCTTTGACCTCAGCCCACAGATTCGCGCCGCGGAGTGACCGCTCAGCCACCTCCGCCAAGTGAGCTTTACTGCTCCCTCCCTGCAGCCTGAGACCAGCGACAACATTGTCACGAATGGACATCGCCGGGAAGGGGTTGGGCCGCTGGAATACCATGCCGACCGAACGGCGCACTTCGACGGGATCCACACCTGGCCGGTAGATGTCCTCACCATCAAGCTCTATACGACCCTCGACCCGCGCTCCCGGAATGACCTCGTGCATCCGGTTGATCGCACGCAGCACGGTGGATTTGCCGCAGCCTGAGGGACCGATGAACGCCGTCACCGCCCGCGGCGGCACCGACAAGTTCACACCCTGGACGGCATGGAACTTGCCGTAATAGATCTCGACATCCTTCATCTGAATATTTTTCGCCATGGCAAATCCAATGTGGTCTAGCTGCGGACGCTCGCGAAGCGGGCGACAAGCCGGGCAAGGATGTTGAGGAACAGGACGATGACGATCAGCACTAATGCCGCAGCCCAGGCCCGGTCTATCGCGGTATCGTTGGGCAAGCCGGCCTCGCTGAACACGAACAGCGGCAGCGAGGCCTGCGCTCCGGAAAACGGATTGAAGTTCAGCGCAGGGTTGCCGAATACCGTGAGCAACAGTGGCGCCGTTTCCCCGGTAACCCGAGCAACGGCGAGCATCACGCCGGTGACGATTCCGGCCAGCGCGGTGGGAAGCACGACACGCACCACGGTCACCCATTTCTGCACACCTAATGCGTAGCTCCCTTCGCGGAGACTGTCAGGCACGATCTTCAACATCTCTTCTGCCGAACGGACCACCGTGGGCAGCATCAGGATCGCCAGGGCGAGAGCACCAGCGAACCCGGAGAAACTCCGGCCGAGAACCAAGATCCACAACGCAAAGATGAACAACCCGGCAACAATCGACGGCAAACCGGTCATCACGTCGACAAAAAAGCTCACCATTCGACCGAGCCGTCCGGAGCTGTATTCCACAAGATAGATTGCGACCAGCAGGCCGAACGGGATCGCCATCAGTGCGGCCAGGCCTACCTGCTCCAGCGTGCCGATAATCGCGTGGTAAATCCCGCCATTCGGATCCTGTTCAGCGACCCCGCGCATCGTATGGGTGAGAAAAGATGCGTTGAGCACTTTCACGCCCTTGACGATGGTGAAGCCGAGCACGGCGACCAGCGGCAGCAGCGCAGCACAGGTACAGATCACCACCACGCTGGTGACCAGCCGGTTCGTCGCGGCACGGCGGCCTTCGACCAGACCAGAGGCCACTGTCTGCACGATCACATAGAGGAGGACTGCGACCAGCACGGATCCAACCAGCCCCTGCATCGGCGTCGCGACGAACAACACCACGGTGACCAGGATCACCGCTGCCGCGATGGCAGCCAGCGACCAGCGGGGCAGCCGAGCCCGGATCAGTGCCGAGCCCGTCGTCGAGACCTCAGCCGAATGCGTCATGTGATACCGCTCCGCTCACTTCTCCGGAGGATCGCTCTCGCCCCGAAGTTAACGATCAACGTAATGATGAACAACACCAGACCCGATGCGATCAACGCACCTCGGCCCACGCCGCCGGCCTCCCCGTATCGGTTGGCGATATTGGCTGCAATGGTGTTGCCACCCGGCTCCAGAATATGGAAGCTGATCCCATAGTTCGCGGACAGTACCAGCGCTATCGCAATCGTCTCACCTATTGCGCGGCCGAAGCCGAGGACGGTCCCGCTGACCACACCGGAGCGTCCGTAGGGCAGCACCGCCGTGCGCACCACCTCCCATTTGGTCGCACCAATCGCCCAGGCCGCCTCGACATGATCTCGCGGCGTCTGGATGAAAACCTCCCGGGAGATCGCGGCAACGATCGGGATCACCATGACCGCGAGCACCACAGACGCGGCGAAAATTGATTTGCCGTACGTGCCATCAGACGCGAAGAGAGGGATGAAACCAAAATATTGATTCAGAAACTTCGACGGCCCGATGATATGAGGAACAAGATAGATCAGTCCCCACAGCCCGAAAACCACGCTGGGCACCGCCGCCAGCAGGTCAACGACGTAAGCCAACGGGCGAGCCAACCACCGTGGTGCATAGTGGCTGATCGAGAGCGCGACTCCCACGGCTACCGGCACGCTGATCAGCAAGGCGAGCAACGATGTCAGCACGCTGCCAAAAACTAGTGCAGCGATACCGAAAGACGACGGAGTGCCGTCCGGGGACCACGTCAGCGTGGTGAAGAAGTTGGTGGTATTCGCCGACAGCGCAGGAATCGCTTGAAGCACGAGGAACAGTGCTATGGCGGCCATGACGATCAGGAGCAAGATCCCGGCCGCCTGGGCGGAGATTCGGAATATGGCATCACCACGCCGGCTGTTTCGCCGGCTGAAGTCCCGCCCTGGCGGACCGCCCGTGAGTGACGAGCGCCCAGCGGCCGATGGCGAAGCAGACAACCCACTGCGTTCCGGAACCTGTTCGGACGAAGACGTCATCGAGACGCCTGCGCGGTCCGGGTCATCCATTCTGCATCCTCATATCTACACAGGGATCCGCCTGCGGCCTAGCCGAGGGAGTCAATCGCCTGGCGAACCTTTGCCTGCAGATTCTCCGGTAATGGGATGTAACCTTGACTCGTGATCTCCCGCTGGGCGGGAGTACTGGCCGCATATCCCAGGAAATTCTTGAGCAATGGCAGCTTGTCCGCCGCGTTACCCTTCGAGCACAGTATCTCGTAGGTGACGAGAAGATTGGGGTATGCGGAGGCGTCCGTGGTGGCGTAATCGAAATTCAGTTTCAGGTCGTTGCCGGTCCCTACCACCGTGGCCTTGGACAGGAAATTCACCGCGTTGTCTTGGGTGAGCGTGACGAACTTGCCCTGAACGTTGCCCACCGCCGCGTACGGGATCTGACTCTGCGTCGCGAATGATAGTTCGAAGTACCCGATGCCGCCCGGGGTGGACTTCACTCCCTGCGCTACACCTTGACTGCCCTTCGCACCTTGACCACCGGGGGCGAGCCAGTTCTTGTTGGTGCCCAGCGTCCAGTCCGCCTGAGCGTCATGAGAAAGGTAGTTCGTGAAGTTGTACGTCGTCCCGGAGCCGTCAGACCGGTGGAATGTCTGCATACCCAGCGCGGGGAGCTGCATTCCGGGGTTGTCCTGTGCGATTGCCGGATCATTCCAGTTGGTGATTTTACCGGTGAAGATCTTCGCCAGGTTCGCGGCGGACAGATTAAGCGGCTTCGTCACCCCGGGCAGGTTGTAGCCGACGGCGATGGGTCCACCGACCATGGGCACATTGATTGCCGGTCCGCTCTTGCACCGTGCGTCAGCAGCCTGCTGTTCGGTGCCCTCAGCCAGCGGAAAGTCCGAACCGGCGAAGTCGATCTTTGCATCAGTGAACTGCTGGACACCTTGCCCGGAGCCCCCACCACCATAGTTGATGTTGGCACCTGAGCACTTGTTGAGGTAATCCTTGATCCACTGTGCCATGGCGTTCTGCTGGGCTGTGGAGCCTGCTGCGGTCAGCGATCCTGAGCTACAGGTGATCGCTGTCGCCGCGGCGGGATTGGTTCCGGTGCTCGTGCCACCGCCGGTGTCCGAGCCGCACGCTGAAAGCAGCAGGCCGCATCCGGCCAGTAAACCGAGAGCAGCGCGATGCCGCTGGAGCTTCACGAGTCCTCCGTATCCGGGAGAAGGTGTGGGGTACAGCCACAGCCGGATGGCCGCTCGCGCAACGTATGCAATTTTGGTGGGCGTTAAGGTAGACGTCATCTAGTCACAAGGTGAACAACCAATGAACGTTCCCTCACAAGAGCAATCCGTATCGCCTGTTCGGCGCAGTATTACATCCCTTGTTCAACAGCTTGTAATCGAATGGCGCCCAAGTGCACTTTTCGTCCCACGCGTTGGGCTAAGGACTCCCGGCCACGCGCTACGGAGCGGCTGTGTTACCTTCCGTCAACGTTCGCCGATGCAGTGCCGGACGTCCGGTCAGGGCACAGAGGGGAAGATGATGTCCCGCAGGCTCTGCTTGGCGGTGCCTGGCTTACCCTCGCCTTCGAGCTTCGCCTTCCATGCCTCGCGAAGATCATCGCTCACAGCGGCAGACTGGGAAAGCGGGGAGTCGGGATCCAGCCCCTGGAATCCGCAATTCACTTCGACGTTCATGCAGTGCTGATCGGTGCACTCCCTGATGTCCGTTCTGGTGTGCTCTTCTTCGCTCCACCGCGTCCACCCACCAAAACCACCACGCACGGCTCCGAGCGCCTGCTCACCCCCATCCGGAACTGCCGTGCCAGATTGCGGTGCCTTCTCGCGCTCATCACTCATGTTAAGAATACTACCAGTCGCTCGATGCGGGAAAGCCGGCTTGCGGCGTCGAGATGATCAATTATCCCGGGCGGTGCACGACCCTCGCTACCTGGCGAAATCGGCCGATCACGCTATCGACCCGAAAGATACCGTGCCCCCGCTCGGGTCGACGGCGAGCGACTTTCAAGAGCTTTGCGTAATATTTTTGAGACTTGATAACCTCGCGATTCACTCGTTAGACTGACAAGATACGGGCATCGATGGCTTAACGTAATATTTCAGAAGTGGTTTCTTGGAGCACACCACCTCCGCTGGGAGTACACCACTTCACCGTGGAGGACCGGCGATGGCACAGCTCACAGGTATCGATGCGCTCCGTGCTCAACTCACCGGACGGGTGATCGACGAGTTCGACGCCGACTACGACATCGCCCGATCCGTCTGGAACGGTGGACTTGACCGTAAACCGGCACTGATCACCCGGTGAGATCGGAAGAGCACACGTCTGAACTCCAGTCACATCACGAT
>OBLV0100000261.1_pt1 | contig 16975 bp, 19 predicted proteins | sample 1520071 | NCBI WGS metagenome assembly OBLV01 (sample SAMEA3888446, study PRJEB22518) | metagenome | reverse complement strand
TGGCCAGAGGTCGGGTGTGGCTGGTGGGGGGTGGGCAGAAGATGGCGCTGGGGCGGCGGTTTGTGGCCAGAGGTCGGGTGTGGCTGGTGGGGGGATGGCAGAAGTCCCGGCTGGGACCGGGGTTTGTGGCTTAGGGTCGGCGCCGGCATCCCCCGCTCGCCCTCGGGTGGGGCGGCTGCCCGGGCTGGTCACCGGGGTCGAGGCGCCGCCGTTGCCCGAGATGACGCCGGTCGAGGCCAACCGGGCCGACCTGTGGGCGACCGGGGTGTCGCCGGACAGCTACCCGACCGAGTTCGTCCGCGCCGCCCTCGACCAGCGGGGAGTAGTGACCGCCGCCGGGCTGGTCGAAGTGGCCGACCGGGCCCGGGTGACCGTCGGGGGGGTCGTGACACACCGCCAACGCCCGGCCACCGCCCAGGGCACGATCTTCATCAACCTGGAGGACGAAACCGGCCTCATCAACGTCATCGTCTCGGCTGGCGCCTGGGCGCGGTTCCGCCGAGTGGCCCGGGCCGAGCCGGCGCTACTCATCCGGGGCAGGGTCGAAAAGGTCGACGGGGTCATCAACCTGATCGCCGAGCACATCGAGCCCCTCTCCCTCAGCACCACCACCCTCCGCTCCCGCGACTTCCGCTAGATCGTTGTCGACGGCGCAGCCTCGCCTCCAGACGGGCAACGTCATCGAGGGCTTGGCGGGTCTCGCCGTAGAGGTCGAGGATGCGGTGGGTCAGTTGGAAGGCTTCTTGGTAGTGGGTGCGGGCGGTGGTGCGGTCGCCGAGGTCGCGGTCGGCGTCGCCGACTCGTTCGAGGCCGATGGCGAGGTCGCGTAGGGCTTGGGGGGTGTCGCCGTAGAGGTCGAGGAGGCGGCGGGCGAGTTGGAGGGCTTCTTGGTAGTGGGTGCGGGCGGCGGCGGGGTCGCCGAGGTGGCGGTCGGTGTCGCCGACTCGTCCGAGGCTGAGGGAGAGGTCGCGTAGGGCTTGGGGGGTGTCGCCGTAGAGGTCGAGGAGGCGGCGGGCGAGTTGGAGGGCTTCTTGGTAGTGGGTGCGGGCGGCGGCGGGGTCGTCGAGGTCGAGGTCGGCGTCGCCCACCCGGTCGAGGCTGAGGGCGAGGTTACGCATGATCGTCGACGACCCGGGCTCTCGCTCGAGGCGTCGTCGATCCAGGGCGAGCGCCTCGGCATAGTCGCTCGCCGCGCCCTGGATATCGCCGACGTCGGCCCGGAGGCTCCCGAGTTGGTCGAGGGCGGCGCTGAGATCTGACCCGTCGGATTCGTAGCGCCGCAGCCGATCGACATACCGCGACAGCGCGTCGACGGCTAGTGCTTCGCTCCCGATGGCCGGGCCGAGACGCTCGATGCGCTCGGCGACCTCGGCGTCTTGGTCGCTGCCGGTCGTCAAGGCCGTGATCGCAGAATGGACAGCCTGGACGAGATCGCCGTCGGCCTCCTGGGCCCGGCTCAGCCAGGCCTGGGCCAACGCCCGGTCGGCCTCGGTTGTCGCGGCGCGGACCGCTTCCTGGGCGAGGCGGACGGCTTCGTCGTTAGCGCCCAGTGACAGCTGTCGGCTGACCTCGCGCATGGCCTCGAGCGCCTCAGGGGAGGGACGAACCGTTGCCGTTGCTGTGACGCTGGTTGGCGTCGCGAGGTGCGGTGCCAACGGCGCTGCGGGTCTCGTCGGGGCTGGGAGGGTCTCGATCGTCATGGAGACACCGGGAACTTCGAGAACCATGGTGCGCATGCCCCAAAGATCGGGGGCGCCATCGCGAGCGACTGGCTTGAGGGCCCCGGTCGCGGCGAACATCAGGCCCCGATGCGTCACTCGAAGGAGAGCGTCCCGGCGATCGTTCAGCCGAAGGACGAGGTGCTCCCAGGCGGCCGACCATGGACCGGCCTCTTCTGCCAGATCGGTGTGGATCGCGCTCACCCAGCGGCAACCGACGCCGGCCGGCCACGGTTCGAACAGGCGGTCGAGCACCAGGCGGAGGTCGTCGGGCGTCGCCGGCTCGATGACCTCCATCGTTTCCCCGCCTCGGCGCAGGACCTGATCCGTACGGCTCCGCAGGACCCGCTCGGCGACGGGAGAACCGGTGAACAGGAACCCGACCCACCGTCCCCGGTCGAGATCGAGCAACGTCCGCAGCCGAGCCCACTCCTCTTCACCCCTCGGCCCGAGGTCGGCCGTGGCGGACGTCTCAGTCGTTGCCATCGGTGGAACGCCGGCGCCGAATCCTCTCGGCCTGCTGGGCGACATCGTCGACGATCAAGGGGTGGACGTCGTACCACTCCCGGCCGTTTCGGTAGCACAGGAGGAGGTGGGTGTCGAGGAATCGCGACAGCGTCGTTAGGCCGCCGGCGATCGACTCCATCGGGGAGTCGTGGTCGCCGTGGACTCGCCACAGCGCCTCAACGTCGTCGTCGGCCAGGGGAAGGAACTCCCGGGCGATCTGGTCAATGGCGCCCGACACGATCCGCTCCGGTATGGGGAGCTGATCGACGCGAAGGCTGCGGCGAATCACCTCCTGGAGGAGCCGGATGAGGTCTCGCAAATGCCCACCGGACTTGAGCGAGATCCGGCGCAGAGCCGATCCATCCTCGCCCAGTAGAAATTTCCAGTCGCCTCGCAGCTCGACGATGTTCTGGAGCGAGGCCAGCCCGGGCTCGTAGTCGTCGCCCGCCGACGTCCTGACCTTGACCGCTGGGATGACCTGCAAAGGCGCCCCGGGGCGGTATTTTCCCGCGGTGCCACCGACACGGGTCTTGAGGTAGGGCGGGACCGTGTAGACGAGGTGGAGGCCCCTGAACTGGAGGTTGTCGGCCTGGTTGAAAAACAGGTTCTCGACCGAGACCTGCACGTCGGCGTCGGTGGTGAGCGTCCCACGGAAGTGCTCGCCCGAGTCCACCAGGAGCACCACCTCGGTGGCGTCGGGGCTGGCGATGAGGTTGGCTTTGACGATCTCCGCGACCAGCTCGCGCACGTCCTTGACCAACTCGCCGAGGCTGCCGGCCAGGTAGCGGCGCAACTGTTCGGTGAAGTCGGGCGAACTCTTGAGGCTCAGCTTGAACTCCAGGATCGATCCCGGGACTCGGACCCTCGCGTCATCGAGGTGAACCTTGCCCAGCAGGCTGCCGAGTCGCTTCAGGAGACCTTGTTGCTTCGGGCCAAACGGCGACGCCTCCTCGAATGCCGCCACCAGCGCCAGCAGGAAGTCGACGATGTCCACCGGAGCCGCCGTGTTGAGATAGTCCTCGATGTCGACGAGGACGACGGCGTAACGCTCTGCCTCCAGGTACTCCTTGAGGCGGCGAAGCTCCGTCGATTTACCCGACCCGCGGTACCCCGACAGGAGCTGGGTGCTCTCACCCGGAGAGAACTGGATGGTTTCCATGAGCGCCAGTACTGGATCTTCCTCCGGGTCGTACAGCGGTACGTAGCGCGGATCGCCCGGCTCGAGCGGGTCGAGCGCCAGTTGGCGATAGAACTCCCGGAGCTGGTCGCTCTGTTCCTTGGCGAGCACCTCCGTGATGCTACGGCGAGGGTGAGACCGCCGGTCAGATGGATCGGTCGAGGCAGCGGTTGCGGTCAATGCCCTTCGGCGGCGCAAGCTCGAGGGTCCGGCGAGCCTCGGCGAAGGGGGCGGTTCGGTACCAGGGGGTCAGTGGAAGCAGGCTTGGTGGTCGGGAGCCGTTCAGGAGAATGGCCTGGCCGGGCCGGAGCTGGGCGATGGCATCAACGGGGAGCCGGGGCTGGCGGCGGGTCGAGAGGGTGACACTGGGGTGCTGGCGCCCGATCGGAAACGGCCGGCGGGTCACGGAGTTGTGCGGCACGTCGACTTCGCCGGCCATCCGGGAGATGTCGTCGAGGGTCCTCATGTCTCGGATCCCGCCCAGGATGACGTTTGTTCCGAACAGGGTCATGAAGCCGTCGGCCGCTTGGCCCCAACGGGCGCGGGCCTGCGAAAGGTCCTGAAAGCAGGCCAACGTGACGAGACCCTGGCTGCCACCTTCGGACACGATCGACGGAAGGTCAGGGATTGGAGCGATATTCGCGGCCTCGTCGAGGAGGAGGGCGACGGGCGGCCCCGGCCATTGGCCACGCTGGGCCGCGGCCGCCGTCGATTGGTAGGCGCCGGCCCGGATCTGTTCGAGCAACCCGAGTACCAGCGGGGCGGTGAGGGCCTGATCGCGACCGGACGCGCAGATGTAGACCGTATCGGCGGTTCTCTGGAGCACCCAGGGGTCGAAGTTGGGTTCACGGGCCAGCGCCACCACGTGATCGGACTTGTACGCCGACAACACACCTGCGGCCGTCGACCAGATGCCGGATAACTCGCGAGGGTCGGTCTCGGACAAGCCGAAAAGGGAATCTTGCGGCGTACCGCCCGCCATCGACAGGATGCCCAATGGCACGTCGATCTCATGGCGGTTGACCCAACTCATGACCTGCTCGATACCGGCGTCTTCAAGGGCCGCGGCGTGCAAGAGCGGGGCTAACAACGCCTCGGCCCGTTCGGTCCAGTGGGACTGGTCGCCGAGGTAACCGCTCGGTCGAGCTGCGAGGGTCATCGCCCGAGCCGTTTTTAGCGCCGTGTCCCAGTCCCCGCAGCCGAGCACCGGCGACCACCGCAGCTGCCTGACGCCGGGTGGCGCAGGGGTCATTCCGAAGGGATCGAACAGCCAGCACCGGCCCATCTCGACCCGTTCGGGCGCGGTCGCAGCCAGGACATCGGGTTTGGTCGAGGTGGAAACGACGGCGCCCGCGGCCAGGAGCGCGTTCGGAATGACCAACGATGACGATTTCCCCGACCGTGGTGGGCCGAGGACCAGCATGCCCTGTTGGGGTGGCGCGAACGCGAGCCCTTGACGGCCCATGCCGAGGTACAGCGGCGAGCCACCATAGGCCACCCGGGTACGCCATTCCGGCAGGGTCAGATTAGGGCCAGGCACGTGCCACCTCCCGAGAACCGACTACGGGACGGGGGAAGCGCCGCCCAGAGGTTACCGCGGTGGCCGTTAGCCTGGGGGCGTCGTGACCGTCCGGAAGCGAGTCCAGGTCGAGGGGCGGGTCCAGGGCGTGTTCTTCCGGGACGGCTGCGCCCGGGAGGCCAGGGCCCTCGATGTGAGCGGGTTTGTCCGCAACCGTGGGGACGGGGGGGTCGAGGCGGTGTTCGAGGGCGATCCCGACGCCGTCGACCACATGGTGGCGTGGTGCCATCGCGGCCCCCCGAGAGCGGTGGTGACAGCGGTGCTCGTCCGGGTCGAGGAGCCCCAGGGCGACCACTGGTTTGCCGTTCGCTGAGGTGCGAGGCTGGTCGTCACGGTGCAGCGACGGCTCGACTTGGCATGGGAGATCGACCAACTCGGCTGAATCGTGTAATCCGCCAACCCCTTCGGGAGCGAATAATCGACATGAAGATGGATGCGCTTACGTTGAGAGATCGCATCGCCCGGCTGGACTTGTCGGGAATTGACTTTGGGGCATTTCGAGCCCAGCCAGTTTCGCCGGCCGGCCTTCGGGTGTTGCGCTACATCCACGACGTGGAGTTCCACACCGTGTGCTACCTGCGGGATCTGTTGATGACCTCGGCGCATAAGGACCCTGACATCACGTCGTTCCTGACCTTCTGGAACTTCGAGGAGTACTGGCACGGCGAGGCCGTCGCCCGGGTGCTGAGCGCCCACGGTGAGGTGGCCGACACGGCCCGAGTCGCCGCCATGCGGGCCCGGCTCAAGGTGAAGGACCGCCTTTCGCCCGTGCTGCACGGAATGGGATCGCTGTTGACCGGGGAATCGTGGACCGCGGTGCACATGACCTGGGGTGCGGTCAACGAGTGGACGACCCAGGCGACCTACGGCCGCCTCATCGCCCAGGAGAGCAACCCGGTGTTAGGCGACCTGCTGCACCGCATCATGCGCCAGGAGGGACGCCACATCGATTTCTACGCCAGCGAGGCGGCGCGGCGACTTGAGGCGAGCACCCGAGCGCAGCGGATCACCCGTTTCGCACTGCGCAAATACTGGAAGCCAGTCGGAGCGGGCGTCATGCCCGAGGCGGAGTTGGGCCACCTCACCCGCTATTTGTTCACCGACGACGAGGGCCGATCGGTGGCGGCGCGGGTGGATCGCCACGTCGATCGCCTCCCCGGATTGGGCGGGCTGCACCTGCTGGAGCACTCGCTGGAGCGGTACGCGGCGGCATGATTCTTTGACCGATCGGCTCCTTCTTGGCCGCTTCGGGATGGAAGCAGGCATGCTGGAGCGATGAGCGACACGCCCGGGCCACCTCTGGACGGGCCATCGGAGGACGACTCCGCCTCGGATCAGATCCCGCGGGGTCGCGGCCGTAGACCACCTCCGGAGTATCCGCCCCAGGCAGCGTCGAGGACCTTGTCGTGGGACGTCGCAACCCCGACCCCTTTACCCCCTCCCTCCGCACCTGGGAATGTCCCGCCTCCGGCCGGGTCCGCCTCACCGCCCGGGTATGCCCCGCCCGGGTATGGCCCGCCGGCCGGGTCCGCCTCACCGCCCGGTTACGGCCCCCCCGGGTATGCTCCGCCCGGGTACGGCCCGCCGGCCGGGTCCGCCTCACCGTCGGGGTATGGACCGCCGCCCGGTTATGGCCCGCCGGCCGGGTCCGCCTCACCGCCTGGTTACGGCCCCCCCGGGTATGGACCGCCGCCGGGTTACGGGTCGCCGCCCGGGTATGGCCCACCGCCGGGCTACGGGCCGCCGCCCGGGTATGGCCCACCGCCGGGCTACGGGCCGCCGCCGGGCTACGGCCCACCGGCCGGCTATCCGCCGCCTGGCTATGGGCCGCCTCCGGGTTGGGGGAATGGGCCGCCCCCCGATTGGGCGGTCGCCGGCGCCGCCATCCCACCGTGGGCGCTGCCGGCGCCGCGCAAAGGAGGCAGCGAAAAGACGGGGCCCTTGCCGCTGCACCCGATGGGGGTCGGCGACATCCTCGACGGCGCCATCAAGCTCTTGCGGGCCAACGCCAAGACGTTGGTCGTCGTCATCGCCACGATTATCGTTCCCTTCGCCTTCGTCCAGGCCTTCCTGGGACGAAACGTCAACAGTGGGAACAGCCTGCTTCGGGTGTTCCAGGACCAGGCGGCGTCGTCGTCGCAGTCGAACAGGTCCGCCCTCCTCAGCGCCGACGCGTTTGCCCTCGTGCTCCTGTGGGTGGCGGTCCCTCTCGTCTGCATCGCCGTCAGCCGGATCGTCATGGCGTCGTACCTGGGCGGCGAGCTCAAGGCCAAGGAGGCGCTGAAGGCGGTGCTCGGGCACGCGCCGGCGTTGCTGGTCGCGACCCTCATCGTCCACTTCTTCGAGGTGCTCTCGATTGTCGGCTTCTTCGTCGGCTGGGTGTTTGTCATGCCCTTGTTCATGATGACGGTCCCGGCGATCTCCCTTGAGGATCTAGGGCCCGTCGCCGGGGTGCGCCGATCGGTTCACTTGGCCCGAAAACGCTATTGGCCGACCGTCGGGATCTGCCTGTTGTCCGGCCTCCTGGCGACGGTATTGCAGGATGTCCTGGGCCTCGTGCCCAACCTTCTTGCCGCCCTGATCGGTTACCGATGGGGCTGGCTCATCAGCGGTACGACCCAGGTCTTGGTGTCGTTCGTCAGTGTGTCGGTAATCACGATCGTGGCCACGTTGGTCTATCTCGATGCCCGCATCCGCCAGGAAGGGCTCGACATCGAGCTGGCCGCCAGGAGGATGGAGGCCCGCTAGGAGCGGGAGGGCACCCGCCAGAATCCGCGGGGCGGAATCGGTCAGGGTCCGGTGGGCAGCGTGAGAGCGGTCGTCGATGGGGCGGTAGGCGTCGGATGGGCCGGTAGGTCGAAGGCGCCGGAGGGGACCGAGTTGCGATAACTGGTGGCCTGGAGCGGGCTGCCGCTGCCTTCGACACGAAGGATCACGCCGCTCGGAGCGATACACATGACGGCTTCGGCGGCGACGCCGGAGTCGGTTGTCGGGCTGGCCATTTGGGTCGCGGTGAGGCAACTCGCCCGCAAGCCCAAGAGGGTGCGGGTGGTCACGGTGAAGTCGTAGCTCTGGCTGAGCTGTGCCAGCGACGAGATCGTGGCGCTGATTGCGTCGGGCGCGAACGGCCCCGGCGGCGAGGAGTCGACGCCGCTCACGCAGCTCCACCGCTTGCCGTCGAGATGGCACACATAGGTAGTGGTGGCTTTGATGATGATGCGATCGATGCTGCCCGCACCGCCGGCGCCGACCACGTCGATCCGGCGATTCGGTGGATCTGCCATGACCGTGGTGCTCTGGCCCCCGCCCTGGTCGTAGACCACGGTGTAGGTGACGAGGCTGGCGCCGGCCGCCTTCGCGAGGAACGATTGCACGGCCGGTCCCAGCCCCGCCTGCTGGGCGATGGCCCGGGCCTGGTCGGCGCGGACCTGGGCCGCGGCGGTGGCGGCGCGCCCCGCGCCCGATCGGGCCGAACAGCCGGCCAGGGCGACGGCAACGGCGCCGGAAAGAAGGGCGATAGCCACCGGCCCAGGACGGAGTGGCAGCCTAGGCACGCCTGGCATCCACCGACGCTTGACTGATAACGGATCTCGCTGGCTTATCGTGTTCCCCATGTCGGATCGGCCCTGCCTCCTGACGGTCCACGCCCACCCCGACGACGAGTCGTCGAAGGGTGCGGCCACCGTCGCCCTGTACGCCAGCCGCGGGGTTCACACGGTGCTGGTGTGCTGCACCGGCGGCGAGGCCGGCGACATCCTCAACCCGGCGATGGACCGGCCCGAGGTACGGGAGAACCTCCACCAGGTCCGCATGGAGGAACTGAGCCGGGCGACGTCGATCATCGGCTACCACGAGGTCGTGATGCTCGGATACCGGGACTCGGGGATGTCGGGCACGGCGGAAAACGCCGACCCCCGATCGTTCGCCCAGGCGCCCCTCGAGGAAGCGATCGGTCGCCTGGTCGCGGTGATCCGCCGGGCCCGGCCGCAGGTCATCGTGACCTATGCCGCCAACCAGCAGGGTTACCCCCACCCCGACCACCTGCGGGTGCATGCCATCACCCTGCCCGCGTTCGACGCCGCCGGCGATCCCGACGCCTACCCGGAGGCGGGCGCACCGTGGCAGCCGTCGAAGCTGTATTACACCTCGTGGTCGGGCAAGCGGATCATGGCCATGCACGAGAAATACCTTGATCTCGGGCTCGAGTCGCCCTACGACGAGACGTGGTTCGAGCGGATCGAGAAGGCCGAACCGGCGACCGCGGTCATCGACATCGGCGCGTTCGCCGCCGTGCGTGACCAGGCCCTCCTGGCCCACGCCACCCAAATCGACCCGACGTCGAAGTTCTGGTTCGGACTGCCCCCCGAAGTGTCCCAAACCGTCCATCCCTACGACGAGTATGTGCTGGCCCTCAGCCGAGTGCCGACCGAGCTGTCCGAGGAGGACCTCTTCGCCGGCATCCCCGGCCTGGCCGGGGGGGTTCGGCAACCGGGTCCCGCTGGATCCGAGACCCAAAAGGGCGCGAACGGTGTGGTCAACGATGGTGCCAACGGAGCCGGAGCGGCGCACCCGGCGCCCAACGTCGCGAACTGACGACACCATTGCCGACCAGATCGGCCGGCACCGAAATGCCGGGCCGTGACGGGTAGAGTGCCCGGCGAGCACCGTCTCGATCACCAGGGGGAACTCAGCATGACGAAATGGCTGTCGAAAGAGTGGATGGACGAGACCCTCCAGATGGCCACGAGCCAGCCCGAGCGTCCGGGCGCCTCGGCGAGGATGCAGTACATCGTGACCGGTGGTCCCGATGGCGACATCCGCTACTTCTGGGTCCTGGTGGATGGGAAGCTTTTGGAAAATGAGCTCGGTGAGCTGCGCGAGCCCGATATCACCATGACGATGATCTACGAGGACGCCAAGAAGATCCAAGAGGGCGAGCTCGACCCCAACGCCGCGTTCATGCAGGGTCGCATCAAGATCGGCAACAACACCAACATGGCCAAACTGATGTCGCTCATGCCGCTTACCAACGCCCCCGAGTACAAGGAACTCCAGAAGCAGATTCGCGAGATCACGGAGTACTGACGGTCAGTGGGTTGAGTTCCGGAGGAGTCGGGGGGTGGGACAAAGCTCGCGTATCTGCCAACTCATCCACCGAAGCCTCCGGCTCCGAAGACTCGACGACTATGCCGCTCTCCCTTGCCGACGCCAGTGACGGTGCCCTGGTCGTTGCCATTGGCCGCTGGCGTGAGGAGGCGCTCGCCGAGGCGTACCGCCGCCACGCCGGGGCCGTGTTCGGGCTGGCCCGGCGGGTCGTCAACGATGCCGCGCTGGCCGAGGAAGTGGTTCAGGAGGTCTTCCTGCGCCTCTGGAACGAGCCGGAAAAGTTCGACCCCGACCGAGGATCGCTGCGGTCGTTCCTGCTGGCCAAGACCCACGGCCGGGCGGTGGACATGCTGCGCTCCGATTCGTCACGACGCCAGCGCGAGGAACGCGAAGCCCGCCAGACCGCCGAGGCCGGGTACGACATCGAGCACGAGGTCTGGGACCTCGCCATCGCCGAGCACGTGAAGGAAGCCATGTCGGCGCTCTCCGACGACGAGCGACGGGCGATCGAACTTGCCTACTTTGGTGGGCACACCTACCGGGAAGTCGCCGTCGTGTTAGGTGCACCCGAAGGTACCGTGAAAAGCCGCATTCGGACCGGCCTCCGGCGGATGCGCGAAGGCCTCGCCGAAGCTGGAATCGGGGGAACGTGGAACGACTGAGCGGACACCAGGAGCTGCAGGAGTTGCTCGGGGCGTACGCCCTCGACGCCGTCGAGCCCGAGGAAGCCGCGGCCCTCGAACGCCATCTCCCCACGTGCCCGCGGTGTCGCAACGAGCTGGCCGAACACCGCGAGGCCGCCGCCCTACTCGGCTACGCCGCCGGCGGCGCCGCACCGAGTGGGATCTGGGACCGCATCATCGCCAGCCTGGAGGAGCCCCCGCCGGCGCTGCTGTTGACCCGGGTGGCGATGCCGCCACCGCCGGCGCCGATTGCCCCGGGGGTGGAGGTACCGACCGGCGAGATCGATCATGACGTCATTGCCGGGGGTTGGGGCCCGAAGACGCCCCCGTCGATTCACGCCCGGACACCGCAGGTGTCGATTCCGTGGTCTGACCACCGGGCTCCGGTCGTGCCGATCGGTCAGGCCCCTCGCCGTCGCTCCGTCGAGATGCGTTTCCTGGTGGCGCTCGCGACCGCAGCCGCCGTGATCGTCGCCGCCCTTGGGATCGAGGTGGGCCGCCTCCAAGTCCACAAGAGCCAGCCGACGGCCAACCTGGCGGCCTTCGTCTACCAGGCCGCCGAGGCCACACCGGACGCTCGCCACCTCACCCTGACCTCACCCGACGGCGTGCACACCGTCGCCGCCATCATCGTCCCCGGTGGCAAGACCTACTTGGGCCCCAACAACCTTTCGACCCTGCCCAGCAGCGAGACCTACCAGATGTGGGGCGACGTCGACGGTGCCCAGGTTTCCCTCGGGGTCATCGGTGACAACCCCACCTACACCTCGTTCACCACGCCGGCGGTCGCCGACAGTTTGGCTATGACCGTCGAACAGCGCGGCGGCGTGGTCATCAGCTCCAAGGCGCCGGTGGTTGACGGCGCCGTCCCCAACGCCTGACGCGCCAACGCCGGCCCAAGTCGGGCGGTGGCGCTAGACGCCCGTGCCTGGGTTCACGGCATCGGTGTCCATCTGGAAGGCGTTGTCGGGTGTACCGGTTGCCGACTTCCCGCCCAAGATGGCCAACAGGGCGACATGGCGAGCCTCGATGGATTCGACACTGCCGGCGGTGGTGTTAAACGACAGGTTGGAAAAGGTGCCGATGTTCGCCTGGCACGACGCCGACGACAGATGCTCAAGGTCATAGGCCAGGCTGATGACGTCTGCCTCCGTCGCCAGGGCGGCCAAACGCGGCTGGACCACCTGGGCCATGAGGACCGGATTGGGGTCGGTGAAGGCCGTGCCGCCAGCGCTGCGGGTAGCCCGCCCGAACAGGTCGGCATGCTGTGAGTGCTGCATCTGGAACAACTTGATCCAGTCCAGGAGGATCGGGTTGGTCACCAAGTTGGTGGCCAGCACCTTGGTGTACGCCGCGATGAGCAGCGCCTCGATGGAGCCAAGGGTGCGCATGACGACAACGTCCGACGCGTTGTCATGGAACAGCGTGGTGGTCGTCGTTGCCGGCGTTGGTGACGCCGGGGGTGTCGGCCCCTTGCAGGCGGCGAACACCGCCGCCGACGCGACTGCAACACCGCCGAACATGAAGACCTGGCGGCGACGCAGGGCGGCGCCGAGCAGGCCGGGCTCGCGGTCGTGGGGGGTGAAGTCCTGAGAGATATCCATGTCAGCTGTCACTTTTCCTGTCGATCGGGTCACGGCGGCTAGCTGTTGGGGGCAATCGGGTACTTGGACTGGATGATGGCGTCGTCGGGGGCTTGGAAGGGTGGCACGTAGTCGGTGTCGGTGTCGGGATCCATGCCGAGGACGTAGCCGAGCAGGGCACAGTGCTGCGCCTCGACCGGCATGATGGACGCGGTCGCAGAGAGGGCGGCGGTGCTGGTCAGGGTGCCCAAGGCGACCAAATAGGTGGCGGCGGCGGCGTTTTCTGCGGTGAAGGCGGCCTGCAGTACGGCCGTTTGATTAGCGGCCTCTCGGACGGTGTCGACGACCTGTTGGAGCACCATGGGGTTGGGTTGTGCGATGGCGGTGTCGCCGGCGAAGGCGCCGAACGCCTGGGCGTGCTCCATGTGGTGGCCTTTGAAGGTCGTCACCGCCGTGATCACCGCCGGGGTTGTCAGCTTCCCGCTCTGCAGGGCGATGCCATAGGCCGCGACCACGGCCAGTTCGACACTCTCGGCGAACTTGGCGGTGGCGATGTCACCGGTCATCGACGCCGCTGCGGGGCTGACCCACTCGCCGACCGAGATGGCGGCGCCACCGACCGCGACGGCCAAGCCGCCGAGGCCGGCGTTGCGGAGGAATTGCCGCCGCGACGGGTCCCGCAGCTGCGCCGCGGCGCCGGTATGAAGGGCCGCGATGTCCTCCGCGATGATCTTCATACCTTCCCGGTGCAGGTCGTCCACCTCTCGCACCATCCGGCGCAAGCTGCGTTCGCTGATCTCCATGGCTCGGTGTCTCCTGGTCCTTATTCGCTAGTGGTGCTCGTCGATGGGGAAACCCCCCAGTTCCTATCGCTCCTGGGCCTCTCGGGGCGAAACGTCGGTGGCGCGCTGGAGGTTGCGCAGCTCGCGGTAGCCGATCAAGTTCACTCCGGCCCGAGCGGCGAGGGCTCGGAGGGACTGGCCAACGGTCACGACATCGTGGTCATCGACCCGCGAGGCCCAGTCCGGGGCCAGGGCGCGTAGCTCGGCGGTATCGACCGCCGGACGCAGGACGACCTCGGTCACCCCGGGGCTCATCTCGCCCAGCAGCCGGTCGAGCGTCACCCGACCGGGTCGAGCCCGGCTGCGAACGAGGTTGTCGGGGGTGCACACGCCCTCCTCTGCCGCGAGTTGGCGGAAGGGGAAGCCGACGGACCGTTCGACCGACGGCGACGACAGCCGCAGCGGCAGGCGGAACTCGACGGCCAGCTCGAGGGCCACATCGAAGAATTCCGGCCGGAATTCGAGGGCTCCGAGGTGTGAGCTCAGGTGGCTTACGTCGAAGCCCCACAGGATGGCCCGCTCGATCTGGGCCCGGCACTCGCGACGAACCTCATCGACGTCGGCGTGGTCCCACAAGTCGTCGAGTGTCCGGGGAAAGCCGCCGTCGCCGTCGAGCAGCGAGGGCGCCTGGGTGATCGGCCCCCACCGGTACCGGTCATACTCGGAGTTGAGGGTGAGGTGGACCCCGACGTCCTCGCCTCGATAGCTGGCGGCGGCGCCACGGGCCCAGGGGCATGGCACCATGAGACCGGCCGAGGTGGCCATGCCGCTACGAAGCGCGTCGTAGACGCCGACGTTGGCGGCGTGGCATAAACCGAGGTCGTCGCAGGCCACGACCAAGACATGGGCTTCCGGTCGGAAACTCAGGGCCTCGGCAAGCGACGTCACGGGCTCGAACGGTAGTGGCCCATGGCTAGGTCACCGCCAGTCCGGGCCGAGCTCGGTCGGTTCGGGGACGGATTTGACCGTCGACCAGGGAGCGGTCGGTCAAAAACGGGAGCGGCCGCCGCGGCCGCCCAGGGCTTCCAGGAGGAACAACAGCAGCGAGGCGCCGGCAATAGCGATCAACAGGCCGACGAGGGTGAAGGACTGGAAGCTCACCTGCCCCACGCCAGCGGCGCGCGCCAGGCTGCCCCCCACCAGGGCGCCGAGGATCCCGACCACGATTCGAGTGATGCAACCGCTGCCGCGCCGTCTCGTGACCATGCCGGCGACCGTGCCGGCGATGAAACCGAACAGGATCCAAGCCAGGATTCCCACTCGGGCCACCCTACCGCCGCCCTCGCGTTCATCGTTGGGCACCCATCTTGACCGAGGGTGCGGATGTGACCCGCTGGAGGGTTGCTCGCGCCTCCAAGACGCCGCGGCGCCCAAGCTCTTTGGTCTGCTCGTCGAGTCGCCAATCGGTGTCGCTGGAGTAGATGAGGACAAGTTGACAGGCCATGACACCCATCATGGGTGGGGGGTGAGACGGTTATTCGCTAGAGGAGGCGGAGTTGCTCGGTTCGCGAGGCTCGGGTGGTGAGTGGTTCCCAGCCCGAGCCGCCCCGAGGCCCGTGGCAGCGCACCTCGATGGACTCCACCGGGATCGCCCGGGCCGCCCCGCGTCGATCGGTAAGTCCGATGCTTCCGTCGCGCTCGCGGCGCGCCACCTTGGCCTCCTGCCAGCGGCTCGCCGGGTCGCGGCGGAAGCGGACCTGTTCGCCCGGGGTCAGACCGAGGATGGTCAGGTCGTAGGGCCGTTCACCGTTGCCCGTTGACGAACCCGGACGCGTCATCGCCGACGATTGTAGGAAACGACGTTGGGGTGAAAGGTGCTACCAGGAGCCGCTGGTGATCAGCCGGAAGTCTTCGGCCGACTGGCCCGCGACGGCGGAGACCTGGATGGTAACCATGGCCGACCCGTTGTCGAAGCACGACGGCTTGGACGCGCTGGCGGTTGCCGATTCGAGGTCGGCGCTGGTCGCGGTGGCCAGGACGTCGCCGCCCCGGAGGATCTGTACTTGGTCGGTGGTGCCGGGCGGCGCGGTGATGGTCACCTTGAACGTGTCCAGGCAGAGGTCGTAGAAGTGCTCGGCCACGTTGGCCTGGTAGGTGTCCACGGCGTTGGCGGGGACCAGGTTGGCGGCGACGGGCTGGCCGCCGGTGATCACCCGGCCCGGTTGGTAGTCCGACACGGCTTCGCATCCGTTGGCCAGGATGCCGTCGTAGTCGGCGTGGCCGGGCAGGCAAGTGCGCCCGTCGGTGCCGAAATCCGGTGAAGCCTGGCCGCACGGCTGGTACAGCTGCGGGGTGCAAGCGGTGGTGATCGGCGTCGACACCGGCGCCTTGGCCGGCGCAGGTGCGGGGGCGGATGCCTCGGTGTGTTGATAAAGGTCGACTCCTGCGACCACCATCGCCAGAATGGCGATGAGGAGTCCAGCGACGAGGGCCACCTTTTTCCCCGACCCTGGCTTTTTGGCCGGCAAATGATCGACCATCGTGCCGTTGGGGCCGCCCAAAGCGGCGGCCGCGGTTGGGCGCCGCTCGGGCCGGGGGTCGAGGAAGGCGGCCACCGCCGCGGGCAGGCCAGGGGGGAGCGGGGCGATCTCGCCGCGGGCCGCCCGGTTCATCAACGCCAGCGGCGGGCCCTCACCGTAAGGCCCGTGGCCGCTGACGGCATAAGCGAGGGTCGCACCGAGGGAGAAGATGTCGCTGGCGGCGGTCGCCGGCCGGCCCGCCGCCTGCTCGGGCGCGATGAACTCCGGCGTGCCGACGACGGTGCCGGCCACCGTCAGACCCGGCGTGAAGTGGCGCGCCGTGGCGACGCCGAAGTCGGCCAGCGCCGGGCGCCCGGCGGCGTCGAAGAGCACGTTCGCCGGTTTGATGTCGCGGTGGACGACTCCTTGGCGGTGGGCGGTGGCCAGGGCGTCGAGCAGCACGGCGGCGACGGCGGCGACCTCGGCCGTCGCCATGGGTCCGAACCGTTCGACGCGGTCGGCCAGGCTGGCGGCCATCCGGGGCATCACCATGACCAGGTCGGCGCCGTCGTCTTCGACCGCGAGCAGGGGGACTATTCCGGGATGGTGCAGCGTGGCCAGGACCTCGGCCTCGCGCCGGATTCGGTGCCGGGCCATGGCGATCTGCTGGGCCGAGCCGCTGAGCGAGACCCGTTTGCGGGCCACCTGGCGACCCTCCTCGTCGACGGCCAACTCGACGACGGCCATGCCGCCCCGGCCGAGCAGGCCGACCACCGTATAGGTCATTGGCGGCCCATGGTACCGACCGGGCGTCGCTGCGCCGTGGCGCTCGCCGGCGTCAGCGGGGTATGACGGTCTGCTTGAACTCGTTCAGGTCGTCCCAGCCGGCGGTGAGGTCGACAACCCGCTGCACCGTTTCGCGGGCGAATTCGCCGCCGCCGCCGGGGCGGCTGATCAAGCGGACGAATACCGCCCGACCGCCGGCGATGAAGGTGGGGACACCAAAGACCTGGTATTCGGCCACGGCCGCCTCGTGTTCCTTGCGAAACGTCTCGAGGGGCCAGCCGTCGTCGAGCGCGCTCATCACGGCGCGGCCATCGATGCCCGTGTGGTCGGAAAGGACGGCAGCCAGGACGTCGCGCTGGCGCAGATCGAGGGCACGGTCGTGGCGGGCTGCGAACAATGCTCGGTGCACCGTCAGGAAGTGGTCCGGGAACTGGTCGCGCACCACGATCCCCGCCGCGGTCGCCAGCAAGCCGGGAAAGCGCTCGGGCTCGTCCCAAACCGGCACGTCGCCCTCGCTCCGGTGGGTCTGGTCGAG
>OBLV0100000260.1_pt1 | contig 16976 bp, 14 predicted proteins | sample 1520071 | NCBI WGS metagenome assembly OBLV01 (sample SAMEA3888446, study PRJEB22518) | metagenome | reverse complement strand
GCGGGGGCCGGAGCCGCGGGTGCTGGTGCTGCGGGTACTGCTGGTGCCGGCCCCGGTGCCGCTGGTGCTGGTGCTGCTGGCCCCGGCGCCGCGGGCACGGGGACCGCGGGACCGGCGACGGCCGCTGCGCTCGCTTCGGGTTTGGCCGGATGGGTCAACGCTGATGGTGTGGATGCCTCCTTGCCGCCGTTGAAGATGGTGACGAGGACCAGGCCGGTCAGCACGATCGCCGCGCCGCTGCCGACGAGCACCCGCGGCTGGCGCACCCGGTCGGTCAAGGCGCCGGAGGTGCGACGTTTCACCACCGGTCCCGGATGCCGCGCCTCCGGCGACGGGCCGGCGGGCGGCGGCGAGTCGGGCGGCGGGATGCGCGGCGGTGGCGGGGGATCAGCCGGTGGAACCGCGGTGGCGTTGCCGCTGTTGCCCGGGGAGGTGGACACCGGCGCCCTCGGCCCGGTGCGTTGTACCGGGATCGTCCTGGCGCTGCCCTGCACCGCTGGGATCAGCGGCTGCACCGCAGGCTTGCTGGGGGCGGTTGTCACAGCAGTCATCGCCCGAGCCGGTGCAACTGCCCGGCTTGCCGGACCTTGACGGCCGGTGTGCCCCTCGTCCTGCAGCTTGCGATAGTGCCGGCCTCCCCGCAGAGTCCCGGCAAGATCGGACTCGTCGTGATGCGCGGCCTGCGCGGCCAGCGCGGCCAGCTTGGCGGCGCCGAGGGCGATGACATGGTGTGGATGGGGGTCCACAGTGACCGGCCGTCCCAGTTCCTCGGTAACCATCCGCGCGACCAGCGGGATGGCTGACGAGCCCCCGACCAGCAATACCGCGCTGAGATCCGCGGGCTTGACCTCGGCCGACCGCAGGGCTCGGGACAGCGCCGCGACGGTGGATGCGATCGGGCCGCGCGCCATGCCCTCGAATTCCGACCGGGTGAGGTGAACGTCGCAGCGCTGGCTGGGCAGGAACACCGGAAAATCCGCCCGGGTGCTCGTGGAGAGCGTCTCCTTGGCCCGGACGCAGTCCTGCCACACCGCGGTGAGGGTGACCACGGTCTGGGAACGGTGCCGGTCCAGCCGGCCGAGGGCGCCACCGATGTCCTGGTCGACGTGGGCGGCGATCGCGCTGTCGAAACCGTTACCGCCGAGGTTCTCGATACGCTCCGGCGTCCCGAGAATCCCGACCTTGCCGCCTTGCTTGCGCAGGACTGTGGCGTTGAACGTGTTACCACCCAGGTCGTAGACCGCGACCGGGTCACCGTCGTTCCAGGGTCGGGTGCTGAAGTGGTGCGCTGCGGCGGCCTCGGGTTCGGTCACGATGGTCGGTTTGCGCAACCCTGCCTGCCGGGCCGCCTTGTCCAGCAGCGCCCGCCGGAACGGTCCCCAGCCTGCTGGGTAGGTCAGCACCACGTGCTCGGGTGGCTTGCCCTGGGTCTTGGTAGCCATGTGCGCCACGTCACGCACCAGGATGCCGACCAGATCGATGACCTCGTGGGGCTCCCCACCGAGGAACACCGGTGTCGGATCGCCCAGCCGGCTCATCAGCTCGCGGGCGGTTCGATCCGGATCGTTCTCACCCGGGTTCCCGGTATCACCGCCCCCAGCGCCGCCGGCATCCTCTCCGAATGTCAGCGATCCGTCACTGTGAAGGTACACAACCGCCGGAATTGCGACCGAGCTTTTACCCAGCGTGAACATTTCGACCGTGGATTCCGTCGCGATCGCGGCCGTCACGAAGGTGGTACCGAGGTCGATCCCGAGGCTGTAGCTCACCAATCCTCCCTGAAGCTGAACTCACAGCAACGTACACCGAGTGCGGAAGATTGAGACCGTCCTGCTGAAAGATAAATCCCTGCCCCGAGTTTTACGACACAGCTACCTGGCGTTTCAGATCGGGTACAGATTGGTGATCCCCCTATCGGGCGGGTGGTGAGGGGTGGGGTCGATATGGTGTCCCGCCGGACCACCCGTTCGGTGGGCGCGCAGTAGGCGGCCGCGAAGCCACGATGCTCCGGCTAGCGCTACCGTGCGTGCAGGTGGCAGGACGCCCCGTAATGGGCAGCGCGACACGACCAGGGATAGGGGCAGCCAGGATGGGTTACTGGCTCGGAATCGATGTGGGTACCACCCACACCGCTGCGGCCCTGTGCCGGGAGCAAGCCGGCCGGCACGGGTTACCCGAGGTGGTAATGCTGGGCAGCCGCTCCGCCGTGGTGACCTCGGTGGTGTACCGGGGGCCGGATGGCCAGGTGGTGGTCGGAGAAGCCGCCGAGCGGCAGGCCGCCACGCACCCCGAGCGGGTGGTCCGCGACTACCTGCGCCACGTCGGCGAGCGGGACCCGGTGACGATCGGCGCTACCCAGCATCCGGCCTCGACCATCGCCGCGTGGGTTATCCGCTGGGTGGTCGACCGGGTCGCGCAGCGCGAGGGCGAGCCGGCGCAGAGCATCACGATTACCCACCCGGCCGGCTGGGGCGCGCACCACCTCCGGGCCATGACCGATGCGCTGCGCGCGGCCGATCTGCCCGAGGTCACGTTCTGCCCGGAGTCGCTGGCGGCGGCAGCGAGCTACTCGATCCGGGAACCGGCCGGCGGGAACAGCACGATAGCGGTCTACGACCTCGGTGGTGGCACGTTCGATGCCGCAGTGGTGCACCGGACCGGGGCCGGGACGTCGTCCGTGCTCGGTACCCCGGAGCGCATCGAGCGGCTGGGTGGGGCGAGCTTCGATGACGCCGTGTTCGGCCACGTTCTCGCGGCCATCCCCGCGCTGGGTGAGCTGGACCCGGACGCCCCGGTTCCGCCCGCGGTGGCCGCGCGGCTACGGCGCAGCTTCGCAGCCTGCCGCCGGGAATGCGCCGAAGCCAAGGAAGCCCTCTCGACCGGCGCCGAGGTGACGATCCCGGTGCTGTTTCCCGAGATCCAGACCCAGGTCACCGTGGTCCGGGACGAGTTCGAGGACCTGATTCGCCCGCTGGTCGCCCAGACCCTCGAGGCGTTACGCAGGGCGCTGCGCTCCGCCGGCGTCGATCCGGTCGACCTTGACGCGGTGCTGCTGGTCGGTGGGTCCTCGCGGGTGCCGCTCGTCGCGCGGGCCGTCTCGGCGGACCTCGGCTGCCCGGTGGTCGCCGGTGCCGATCCTGAGACTGCGATCGCGCTCGGCGCAGCCCTGTCGGGACTGCCGGCCAGCACCGCCCAGCTTGGTCCGGTCCCCGCCAACCGCGCCGTCCCCACCGTTGCCGGATTCGGCGGTCCGGTCCCGTCGGCGGTGCAGGCGAACCGGTCGAGCGAATCCGCCCCGTCCGCTGCCTCGGTAGCGCGGCGTGCCGGGGAGCCGGAAACGCCATCCTGGGGTGCCGACCCGCCGGATGGCGACTCCGCCGAGCCCGGCCGGCGCTGGCCCGGCATCCAGCGAACCGCCTGGCTGGCCGCCGCGGGAGCGCTCGGCCTTGTCCTCACCGGAGGTGCGGTGGCCGCGGTGCTGGTGACATCCCTGCACCGCCCACAGCTCCCGACGCCGGCAACCCCGGCGATCGTGGTGACGTCGACGATCCCGCAGACCCCAGCCGCTGCCGTCCCGGCCCCTGCTCCCGATGCCGCCGCTGGAACCGGGGCCGGCAACGTCCCACCCGCCGCGCCGGTGGGCGGGGTGGTTCCCGCACCACCACCACCGGCCATGGCGGAGGAACCAGCCGGCGCGACGCCTGGCCCCGCTGCAGTGCCCGAATTCCGCAGCCCGCACTCCACCAGCAGCCATCCGAGCCGCCGGAGCACCCACAAGGCACCGCCGCCGGCTCCGGAGACGGACCCGCCACCGCCGAGAACTCCGGATTGGGTCAAGGACGCGCGTGACTGGTAGCCACAGTTCCGGGCAGACCGTTGAAAGCTGCTACGCAGCTTGGCGCTGGCGGGTGCTCGCCAGGGTCTTGTGCTTGCGCCGCGCTTCCTGAAGCTCGTGCAGTTGCCGGTAGAGGGAAATCTGCGCTGCTGCCTGCCGCCTAACCTGCACCCTGCGCTGCCATTTGCTGAGGCTGAAACCGATCAGAACGCCTAGAATCACCAAAACCGATGCCACCACGACAATTGCTCCAGAAGTCATTTCTCCGCTCCTTTGCAGTCGGTGGTCGTCCACGGAGGTTGCTTACAGTTACCCCATGCGCACCCGGAGTAAACACCGGAAATTCTGAGGGCGGCGTCGGTCCGGGTCGCTTCAGTCTGGGTCGCTTCAGTCAGCCAGCGGCTGGGATTTGATCCACTCTTCCAGCTGCCGAGCCTGCTCGTGCTCGCCCAGCGCGCTCAGATCGACGATGAGGTTGTTGGCGGAGGCCAGCGTGTTGGGGTGGTCGTGACCCAGCACCCGGCGGTAGCGCTCCAGGGTGTCCTCGCTGAGCTCGCGGGCCTGCTGGTGCTCGCCCAGGGCGCTCAGATCGTTGGCCAGGTTGTTGGCGGAGGCCAGCGTGTTGGGGTGATCGGCGCCCAGCACCCGCCGGCGCCGGGCCAGGGTGTCCTCGCCGAGCTCGCGGGCCCTCCGGTGCTCGCCCAGCGCGCTCAGATCGTTGGCCAGGTTGTAGGCCGAGGCCAGCGTGTTGGGGTGGTCGTGACCCAGCACCCGGCGGTAGCGCTCCAGGGTGTCCTCGCTGAGCTCGCGGGCCTGCTGGTGCTCGCCCAGGGCGCTCAGATCGTTGGCCAGGTTGTTGGCGGAGGCCAGCGTGTTGGGGTGATCGGCGCCCAGCACCCGCCGGCGCCGGGCCAGGGTGTCCTCGCCGAGCTCGCGGGCCCTCCGGTGCTCGCCCAGCGCGCTCAGATCGTTGGCCAGGTTGTAGGCCGAGGCCAGCGTGTTGGGGTGGTCGTGACCCAGCACCCGGCGGTAGCGCTCCAGGGTGTCCTCGCTGAGCTCGCGGGCACGCTGGTGCTCGCCCAGCGTGCTCAGGTCCACCGCGAGGTTGTAGGCCGAGGTCAAGGTGTCCGGATGGTCGGCGCCCAGGACCCGGCGGTAGCGGTCCAGGGTGTCCTCGTCGAGGGCCCGGGCTCGCTCGTGCTCACCCGAGGTGCGCAGGTCGTTGGCGAAGTTGTAGGCCGCGGTCAGCGTGTTGGGGTGGTCCTCGCCGAGGACCCGGCGGTAGCGCCCCAGGGTGTCCTCGCTGAGCTTGCGAGCCCGTTGGTGTTCCCCGGAGGCGCGCAGGTCGACGCCGAGGTTGTTGGCTGAGCGCAGGGTGTCCGGGTGGTCGGCGCCCAGCACCCGCCGGCGCCGGGCCAGGGTGTCCTCGCTGAGCTCGCGGGCACGCTGACGTTCACCCAACGCCCGCAGGTCGTTGGCGAGGTTGTAGGCCGAGGCCAGGGTGTCGGGGTGGTCCTCGCCGAGAGCCTGGCGGCGCCGGGCCAGGGTGTCCTCACCCAGCTCCCGGGCCCGCTGGTGCTCACCCAGGGAGCTCAGGTCGACCGCGAGGCTGTTGGCCGAGCGCAGGGTGCTGGGATGGTCGGCGCCCAGCACCCTGCGGTAGCGGGCCAGGGTGTCCTCGTCGAGGGCCTGGGCCCGCTCGTGCTCGCCCGAGGAACGCAGGGTGCTGGCGAGGTTGTGGGCGCAGGTCAGCGTCTGGGGATGGTCGCTGCCCAGGTCGCGGCGATAGCGGTCCAGGGCGTCCTCACCGGGATGGCGAATGGCGGGCGTGCTTTGGTTGGTGGCGGTACTGCTGATCGAGCGCTCGGTGCTGGAACGGCCCCCGCCGAGAATCCTCCGGTACAGCGTGCGTGCTCGCCCAGGCAGTTCGTTGGAGGAGACCTCCTGCTGCGAATCGGGCATGACCGACAGCATCTCATTGTCACGCTCAGTCTCTACGCCGACTGGGCCCACCCGGCGGCGCCCTGCGGCGCTTATGGTGGGGATGAGATGAGCGCTGATGGCTGACTGGGACGGTCGCGGGCTACCACCGGTGGCCGCGGAGCGGATGCGGCGCTTCGCGCGCAGCGGCCTGCGGACCTCGCTGCTGACGGTGCCCGGTGCAGCCGGGGTGCGCTCGGTCGGCCTCGACCCGGTCGGTGAGGTGATGGGCTGCATGGTGGCGCACATCGGCTGGAGCGGCTTCGGGGGCTGCGGCTACTTCGGCTTCGGCGGCATCGGCCCGATCGGGATCACCGGGGGGCCCGTCCTGTCCTCGGGCTCGGGCGGGTTCGTCGGGTTCGGACCTTACGTCGATGCGCTGTATCGGGGCTATGGGACGGCGCTGGATCGGATGGTTCAGGAGGCCGCTGCGATGGGCGCCGACGGGGTGGTGGGCGTGCGGCTGTCCGTGTCAGAGCTGGGTAACAGCAATCGCGAGTTCGCCGCCCTGGGTACCGCGGTGCGAGCTGGGTCCGACCACCGCCCTGGCCGGGTGTTCACCACCGGTCTGGCCGGTCAGGACGTGGCGAAGTTGCTGCAGGCCGGTTGGGTACCGTGCGCCCTGCTCTACGGGATCTCGGTGGCGGTGCGCCACGACGACTGGCAAACCCAGCGGCAGGCCGCCTGGGGCGCCGGCAACACCGAGGTAGCCGGATACACCCAGCTGGTCACGCACGTGCGCGCCGACGCTCGGCACCGCTTCGACGAGCACGCCCGCTCGGCCGGCGCCGAGGGGGCGATCGTGTCCTCGATGACCCTGCAGATCGGGGAGATCGAGCCATCGGAGAACCATCGCGACCATATCGCCGAGGCAGCCGTTTTCGGCACCGCGCTCGTGAGCTTTCACCGGGGGTCGAGAGCACCGACGCAATCGTTGACCATCCTGCCGCTGCGGTAGCCGCAGCGGAGAATCTCAAGGAGTAGTCGTGACCGCCGATCCCACCGCATTGGGTATCCCCGAGGACGCGATGCGCCGGCTCGCCGAGATGCGGCCCGGGCAGAGCACCAGCCTGTTCACCTCGGACCTGTCGGTGAACGAGTTCCTGCTGGTCCGGGAGGCCGGGTTCCGCCCCCTCGGGCTGGTGCTGGGCTCCAGCATCTACCACGTCGGGTTCCAGATGGGTCGGTGGAGCACTAACCAGGAGTTGACCACCCTGTCCCAGGCGATGTACCACGCCCGCGAGCTGGCCATGACCCGGATGGAGGCCGAAGCGGACCAGCTGGGCGCCGACGGCATCGTCGGGGTGCGCCTCGAGATCGAGTTCAAGGAGTTCGGCTCGGACCTCGCCGAGTTCATCGCGGTCGGTACCGCGGTGACCGCCGATGAACCGCACACGCCCGACGGGCAGCCCTGGCGTAACAACAAGGACCAGCCGTTCACCTCGGACCTGTCCGGCCAGGACTTCTGGACGCTGATCCAGGCGGGTTACGCCCCGCTGGGGATGGTGATGGGTACCTGCGTCTACCACGTCGCGCACCAGCGTTTCTGGCAGGCCATGGGCAACATCGGGCAGAACGTCGAGCTGCCGCAGTTCACCGAGGCCCTCTACGACGCCCGGGAGCTGGCGATGAGCCGGATGCAGGCCGAGGCCGAGAACCTGGCCGCCGAGGGGATCGTGGGGGTGCAGTTGCGCTCGCTCGGGCATCGCTGGGGCGGGCACACCACGGAGTTCTTCGCGATCGGAACGGCGGTGCGCCCGCTGCGTGCCGATCACGTGATCGCCAAGCCGCAGCTCGTGCTGCCACTGACCGACTCGTGACCGGGGAGCTTGAGCCCAGCGGCTTGGGCCCGATGGGCGACGTGCAGCTGCTGGCTGCGATGCTGCGAGCCGACCGGACCGAGGTCGCCTCCTACGCCAGGGTGCTGAGCGGGGCGCTGGCCCAGGCCCTACCACCGGGCATGGTGGAGATCGGCTACGAGCGCTCGGTCGCTGACCGGCTGTCCCGCCGGCCGGGTCGCGCTGTCCGCCTCGTGGTGCACGGCGAAGATCGCGATCTTGAGTTGGGTGAACGCCGGGACGGCCGGATCACGGCGCAGCTGCAGCAGGTGGTGCGCGGCGTGGTGATCAGCCGTCGCAGTATCGGCGTGGAGGAGTGGTTGCAGGCGCTGGCCGAGGACATCACCCGCGCCGCGGCTCGGGACACCGCGGCGCGGCAGGCACTGGAGCGGTTGCTGCGCGGGTGAGCCGGTGTCCCCGATGCCGGGCTGCTTACCGCGTCGGCGGCTGGACCAGCCCGGTCTGGTAAGCGGCGGCCACCGCCTGGGCCTTCTCCCGGACCCCGAGCTTCATCATGATTCGGGCCAGGTGGGTTTTCACGGTGGCCTCACTGATGAACAACTCCACTGCGACATCGGCGTTGGACAGGCCCCGAGCCATCAGCGAGAGCACCTCACGCTCGCGTGGGGTGAGCTGTTCCATCTCCGCCGGGGTCGGTGTGTGCGGCTCGGGCCGGGCGGCGAACTCGTCGATGAGCCTGCGGGCCACGGCGGGGTCCAGCCACGCCTCGCCTGCGACCACCGAGCGGATCGCATTGACGATCTCGGCGGGAGCGGCGTCCTTGAGCAGGAAGCCCGAGGCGCCGGCCCGCAGCGCCGCGTACACCGCCTCATCGATGTGGTAGGTGGTGAGGATGATGATCCCGACGGGTTGACCGCTTTGCGAGGTCAAGCCCTCTTCGACCACCGCGTGGGTCGCGGCGACACCGTCGGTGCCGGGCATGCGCACGTCCATGAGGACTACGTCCGGCCGCTCGGCCCGGATCTGGGTCAGCGCCTCCTGGCCGTCGGTGGCCTCGGCGACGACCCTGATGTCCTCTTCCGCGTTGACCAGCATGACGATGCCCGCCCGCACCAGCGGCTGGTCATCGACCACCACGACCCGGATCACGCGGACACCTTCCCGTTATTCCCGTGTTCCCCGGTGGAGGCGCGCGCAACGTCGGCGTCGGAGAGTGCTCGTTGCGCGGTGTCGGCGAAGGGCAGGGTCGCGGAGAGCCGGTAGCCACCGTTGTGATGCAGGCCTGAATGCAGGCGCCCACCGGCGGCCTGCGCACGCGCGCGCAGGCCCACCAATCCACGACCGACGGAGAGCGCTTGCCCGTGACGGGCTTGCGCCTGATTAAGGTCGTTGTCGATCTGGATGAGCAGGCTGTCGGCTTTCCAGACCATCCGCAGTTGTGGATGAGAATCCGTACCGGCGTGTTTGAGAACGTTCGTCAGGCCTTCCTGCACGATCCGGTACGCGGCCAGATCGATACTTGGGTCGAGATTTCGTGGTGTGCCCTCGACGTGGACCGTGACCGGCATTCCGGTGTCCTTCAATGAGGTCAGTAGCAAGGCCATGTCCGCCAGTCCGGGTTGTGGCCCGAGCTCTCCTCTTCCCGCGGCGCGGCCGTTGGAGTCGTTGGCCTCCAGTACTCCGAGTAAACGGCGTAACTCAGCCATGGCTTGCTTTCCGGTAGTCTCGATGTGCTGCAGTGACTGGGTAACCTGGGCGAAGTTTGTTTTCGCGACTCGGGCCGCACCGGCGGCTTGCAGGACGATCGCGGTCACCGCGTGGGAGACGATGTCGTGTAGTTCGCGGGCGATCCTGCTGCGCTCTGCGGCGACGGCTTCCCGGACTGTCTCCCGCTCACGTTCCAGCTGCTGAACGTGCTGCTGGCTGGCCCGAGTCACCCGGCCGGCACCCCAGGCCCCGACAGCCACGATACTGAGAAGAATCACATTGGGAATGAACGATTGGAGCTGCACGCTCAAGGTGTCAAAGACTCTGAATGCTACCGATGAACAGATTCCGATAGGTACCGCAGATGCCAGCAATGCCAGCAGTGACTCTTTTTTGTTCCGGTGAACGGCGACCGCGTAGAGGGCGAGCGGGATTCCGGAGACCGGACTGTAAAGGTCTATGAACGGCCACGCGATGATCGCGAGAACCCATTGCGCGGTAAAGATCGCCACCGGTGCTTTGTCTCGCCAGATCAGCGGGATGAGAATGGCTATCCCATATAGCCACACGATCATCAGCCACGGATCGGACAGGATGCGCAGCCACGGTGAGAAGATGAAACAATTGATAATGAAAACCGCGGGCAGTAGCAGCGCATCCCGTTTGGCTGCCGGCGACATATGGATACCGAATGTTGCCCACCCGGGGATCTTCATCGGGTTCCCTTGCTGTGACATGTAGTCGGCGTCATGGCGATCTTTCCGACGCCAGCTCTACCGCCACAATTAGAGTTCTGGTACTTGCGGTGCGGGGTCTTGCCGATCTGGCTGATCCTGCTGAATGGTGAACATGGGACAGACGCCTGATTTGCCTCCCCGGCAGGGATCGGTATCGAAAGCGACTGCCTTGTGGTTAGTGGCGACTGTTGCGCTTGCTGATGCGGTGGGCGTGCCTGCGAGAATAAAACCGGCGGCGAGAAGAGGAGTTGCCAGTGCTATCATGACCCTTTTACGTACTGGCCGCGCGCGGTTGTCTCGCGATGCCCTGCTTGCCCAGGACCTCTCGGGGACGATCATCGTGCAGCTCCTCGTTCCATCCAAATCGTCGTTATTGTTCCACTCGCCCCGCCTGAGGGCAAGCCGTGGGGGTGATAATGATGCTGTTTCTGTAGTGGATCCACTACAGTCATACTAGAGATGTAGTAACCCTCTCGAGCTACTTCATCTGATGTAGCGGGACTGCACGGCATGGGGTAGGTAAACCGGCTTCCGGCTATGTTGGTGGGCCGGGGGAGCCCCCTACAGGGCGGCTTCACGGACCGGCTCTTCGTGTTGCCCCTCGTGCTGCAGGTCGGTGGTAGGCCACTCCGTCAGGCGCCCGAGATGGCTCGTGATCTTGCTGGTCACCGAGGTGGAGCGGACCCGAGCCCGGACGCCGTAGTCAGCGGCCGGCTTCGGCGTCAGGACGGTGCGCAGCCGGTTGAGTGCCCGGTGCTGTGCGACCCGCACCCCGCCCGGTGTCGAGCCCACGATCTCCGCGGTCTCCTCCACAGACAGGCCCACCACGACCCGCAGGCGCAGGATGTCCCGCTGCTTGTCCGATAACGTGTCCAGCAGCTTGGCCATCTTTCCGGCGAACTCCTCCTGGACGACCTGGGCTTCTGGTCCATCGGCGAGGTCCAGGCTGTCCGGTACATCGGCCACCGGCTCGGCGCGGTTGCGGGCCGAGGATCGGCGCGCATCGGAGACCTTGTGCGCGGCGATTCCGTAGACGAAGGCCAGGAACGGCCGGCCCTGATCGCGGTAACTCGGCAGGGCGGTGAGCACTGCGATGCACACCTCTTGGGCGACGTCATCGGCCGACGCGAACGTCCGCTCCTGGGTGCCGACCCGGCCACGGCAGTAGCGCACGACCAGAGGGCGGATCCGGCGCAGCACTTCCTCGACGGCAGGGCGCTCGCCCGCGACGGCGGCGCTCACCAAGGCGTCGAGATCGCCGTCAGCTGTGCTGGTGCTGTGGGCGCCGCCGTTGGCGGCCGCCTTCACCGTCTTGGTTGTGTTCGCAAGCGGTAATTCGTTATCGTCGCTCATGTTGTCCAGGCAGGACGCTGACGGCGTTTCTGGTTCGCAGAGCGCGAGCGTAGTCACAAGGTGCCCCTTTGCTGATTGATCAGCCACCGTGTTCACAATTCGGCGGTATCGTTTGTGTTATTTTCGATTCTTCGGGTCCTGATGTGTTCGTGAAGCCTGTGGATGACCTCTCCGGTGCTCACACCGGCGCCGGCGTGAAGGGAGTGGGTCGCTCCGGTGCACAAATATGCCGCGTATCCAGGGCCCGGACATCCGTTCCACAGACCATGTTTCACCTACCCCAAGCCATGCAGTCTCGATACATCAGATGAAGTAGACCCTCGGTGCCGGATACATCCACGGCATGATCGGAATCCACTCACCTGCGGAAACGGACACGGGGAGTGCCAGCGGTGAGAGCACGCCTGGAGGCCGGGCCGGAGCCCGGCGAGGGCGGCCGCCGGGCCCTCGCCGGGCTCCGGCGGCACAGCGGCCCGTCCATGATCGCGGTTTGAGTGCCGGCAGCGACACGGGATGTCGCTCTACGCACACAGGCCGCGATCAAGGCCGGTGGAGGGACCGCGGTGTTACAGAGCGTGCGGAGGGAATAGCTTTCTGTAATAGTCTGCTATCGCTTTTGATCCTGCTCCGCCGCTGGGCCGGGAAGCTGGAGGGCAACGATGGTGGCACGGCATGGCCAGAGCGGCGGGCAGCGCAGGAACGGCAGCAACGGTTCGGGACCGGGGGTGGCCCACCGCGCTTCGGTCGCCCAGCCGCACACGGCAGCGGAGGGCCCGGTGGCGGATGCCGAGGTGGTGGCTGCCCGGATGAGCACCTCGAAGCACGCCCTCGGCCAACCCGGCGAGCCGGTCAACCGCCGATCCCCGTTTTTCATCGGGATGAGTGCCACTGCCGGCGTCGCGGTGATGGTCGGCGTGGTCGGTATGGTCGTCACCGTTCGCGACGTGCTGCTCCTGATCGGTCTGGCACTGTTCCTGGCGATCGGGCTGGAGCCCGTGGTGTCGCTGATGGTCCGGTACGCCTTCCCGCGATGGACCGCGGTGCTGACCGTGCTGCTAGCAGGGGTGGCGATGTTGGGTGGGTTCCTGGCCGCAGCGATCCCCCCACTGGTGCGGCAGGCGACCCAGTTCCTCGCACACGCTCCCGCGATGATGGCCCGGTTGCAGGCGCGCAATTCATTAGTGGGTCAGCTCAACGACCACTTCCAGCTGCGGCAACGCTTGCAGCAGACCCTCAGCGGCGACGCGTCCGGACTGTTCAGTGGCCTGCTGGGTGCCGGTCAGGTGGTGTTCGGTGCGCTTGCCAGCGGACTCATCGTGGCGGTTCTCACGGTGTACTTCGTCTCCGACCTGCCCCGTATCCGCGCGACCCTGTACCGGCTGGTGCCGGCATCCCGGCGGCCACGCGCGATCCTGCTCGGCGACGAGATCTTCGCCAAGGTCGGTGGCTATGTGCTGGGCAGCCTGCTGCTCTCGCTGATCGCCGGTGTGGTCACCTTTACTTTCCTGGTGATCGTGGGTGCGCCCTACCCGTTGTTGCTGAGCATCTTCGTGATGATCCTCGACGTCGTTCCGGTGATCGGGTCGTCCATCGCCGGCCTGGTGGTATCCCTGGTCGCGTTGACCGTCTCGTTGCCCGTCTGTCTGGCCACCGTCGGGTACTTCGTCCTCTACCGTCTGGCTGAGGACTACCTGCTTGTCCCGCGGGTCATCGGCCGGGCGGTCGAAGTACCGGCATTGGTGACCGTCGTGGCGGTGCTGGTGGGTGGTGCACTGCTGGGCGTGGTGGGCGCAGTGGTGGCGATCCCTGCTGCCGCAGCCGTGCTGCTGCTGGTTCGGGAGATCGTGGTACCCCGCCTCGACCATGCATGAGCACCTCGACCATGCATGGGCACTGTGCGAGTGGCAAGCAGGCTCTAGTAGTAGTGCCGCCGGCCGCCGATAGCCCGCCCGGACATACCGATCAGCGCCAGGATCGCTCCGACCACCACGAGGATGATCCCGAGCGTCCACAGAATTGGAATTCCGAGCAGGTACCCGACCACCAGCAGGATAATCCCCAGAATGATCATGGTTCCCTCCGGAAGATCCACACGAGTGTTTTGCACTGATTTTAACGCATGTCCACCCGATTCGTCCCACACCAGATGCCCCCATCCGGAACAGCCCAAACCATCCCCCAACCAGCGAGAACAATCATCACCCCATCGGCGCAGCGGTGGCGAACCGGCACCTTGGCTCGGAACGCGGTGCTCAGCAGGCACTGATCCCATGCTCGGTGAGGAACGCCGTGTCGGATGCGGCCTCGAGGGCCGCCGCGGCCCGCATCACCTCGCGGCCCGCGTTCACCTCGTCGTCGTGGGCTGCCTCGCAAGCACGGAGAGCGGCGTTGCACGCTGCCTCGGCTTGGTCGGCCGTGCGCTTGGCGAGCTGGTATCGGGTGAAGGCGTGGCGGTACTGGTCCTGCAGGACAGCGATGCGCTCAGGAGAGGCGGTGCGATCCATAGGTCCGGTTCCCTTCAGCGTCGATGCAGCTGGCTGTAGCGCAGGTTGCTGTTAGTTACCCATCATCACCTGTCTGTAAACCCCCCCCCCGGAGGGTCCCCATGGAGCGCGGTCGCCGGAGTTGAATGATTCCGTGACTGACTCCCAGACGGATTCACTGCTGAACGACGCCGCTGTGCGGTTGGGCGACGCGCTGCATCACGCACAGGTCTCGGACGACACGCTCGAGCGGCTGCGGTTCCCCAAATCGACCCTGAAGGTGTCCATCCCGGTGCGGATGGACGACGGTGCCCTGCGGACCTTCCGTGGTTACCGGGTGCGCTACGACGACTCGCGGGGACCGACCAAGGGCGGGATCCGCTATCACCCGAACGTCAACGTCGACGAGGTCTCCACCCTCGCCTTCTGGATGACGATCAAATGTGCGGTACTGGACCTGCCCTACGGTGGGGCCAAGGGCGGCATCACCGTCGATCCCAAGCAGCTCAGCAAGTTCGAGCTGGAGCGCCTGTCCCGCGGCTACATCGACGCGGTCGCCGATTTCATCGGCCCGGACGTCGACATCCCGGCACCTGACGTCTACACCAACGCGTTGATCATGGGCTGGATGATGGACGAGTACTCCATCATCCAGCGCCGTCACGTCCCCGAGGTGATCACCGGCAAGCCGCTTCCGATGGGGGGCAGCCAGGGGCGTGCCACTGCCACCGCCGACGGTGGGTTCGACGTGGTCGAGGCATTGCGCGGCAAGCTCCTCCCCACGGACCGACCCACCGTCGCGGTTCAGGGCTTCGGCAACGCGGGCGCCGCCATGGCCCTGCTGCTGCACGAGGCCGGCTACCGGGTGGTCGCGGTGAGCGACTCACAAGGGGCGATTTACTCCGGGGACGGGCTTGACATCCCCAGTGTGAAAAAGATCAAGGAAGAGAGCAGGCAGCTGCCGGGTGTCTACTACGAGGGCAGTGTCTGCGATCTCATTCACCATCCCGTCCGCCATGAGCGAATTTCCCACGAGGAGCTGCTCGGCCTCGAGGTCGACCTGCTGGTGCCGGCGGCGCTGGAGAACGCGATCACCGAAGCCAATGTCGAGCGGATCCACGCACGGGTGATCCTCGAGCTGGCGAACGGGCCGATCACTTCCGCGGCCGATCGGGCGCTCGTCGCGCGTGAGGTCACCGTGATACCGGACGTGCTGGCGAACGCCGGCGGCGTGACCGTCAGTTACTTCGAATGGGCTCAGAATCGCGCCGGGCTGTACTGGACGGCGCGGGAGGTGCGAGACAAGCTACGCGAACGCATGGTCGGAGAGGCCGAGCAGTTGTGGGATTTCGCCACCGCGCGCGAGATCCCGCTGCGCACCGCTGCCTATGCGCAGGCCTTGACGCGTATCGGAGAAGCTGCGGACGCTAAAGGCCACAAAGAACTCTACACAAGCGAGTGAAAAGTGTGCGGATAAAGCAGGCCACCCGGGATGTGATCCAGTTGTGGAACTCCAGCCCGGGTGACCCTGACTCCGAATTCGGCCGCATGCGGCCGGCGACACGATTGAATGGTCCGCTGGTGAGCATCGAGAACGTCGCAGCAGGTCAGCCGCGCGCTGCGCCAGTACTCTCACCGCATCGAGTGGGTTTCGGGTGACTACTTGGCGTCGTCGGCCTTGTTCTTGGCCCCATCCTTCATGTCCTCAACGGCGTCGGCAGCCTTGTCGCGCAGGTCGTGTCCAGCTTCCTTGGCTTCTCCCATCACCTGCTCACGCTGACCGGAGTGCTCGAGGCTCTCGTTTCCGGTGGCCTGCCCGATCTTTTCTTTCGCTCCACCGATGAGCTGCTCGGCCTTGTCCTTGACCTTGTCCAGAATGCTCATGTGACTTTCCCTTCCCGTGGCCCCTAGGCCGGTTCGAGTGTTCCTGGGAATCTCAAGGCGTGGCGGAAAACAACCACTGGCCGCGCCAGTGGCGCTGGCACCTTATCGGATGGCCGAACGAGCAACCGCACACGGCGCGCAGTTGTGGCGCGCCATTGCTGGTTCTTGCCATACTCCACCCAGGGTGATGACGTTGTTGCGGACGGAGCGTGATCTTTTGGGGTGTCGCTGCATCCCCGTCACCCGGATGGCAGGCGTAGGTGACCGGCGCGTGGGGTAGCTACTAAATAGAGCACGCAACTCGAGGCGCGCCGCACGGCGAGCGGGCACGTCGGCGACGAGATGAGGTGGGTCAGATGGTTGATCGATGGGGAAAAGCAGATGGCCACACGGGTGATGATGCCGGGTCCCAGGACCGCGACTCGACCACTACTCTCCTCCTCGACGTCCACTCCCGGGGTGCAACCCAGATAGTGCGGCCGGTGGGCGAGCTGAGCCCGGCGACCTACGAGCGGCTGCGGGACGGCCTGCTCCGCTGCGCAGCTGATGAGCCCGCGGCGATCGTGGTCGATCTCGCACACATGCGGGTGGCCATCGCATCATTACTGACAGTGTTTCCCACCGTGCGCGACCGGATCAGCAACTGGCCCGGGGTGCCACTCGTGCTGGCCACGGCACGCCAGTCACTGAGAACCCTGCTGGATTTCAGCGCGGTACCGCGATTCGTTCCGACCTACCGCAGCGTCAACGAGGCACTGGAAGGTGTGGACGCCGCTCCTGGCCGTCGCCGGCTGCAGGTGGAGCTGCCCTGCGACCCGTCCAGTGCGCGGCTGGCCAGGCGCCAGGTCGAGCAAGCCTGCCACGAGTGGGGAATCCCGGGCATAGTGACCGACGCCGTGGTGGTTGCCTCGGAACTGGTCGACAACATGGTGGCGCACGCGCGTTCGGAGGGCTGGCTGCGGGTGGAGTTGCGGGGCAATGCGCTGACGATCGCGGTCGCCGACGCCGACCAGCGCCCACCCACGCTTCGCGTGCCGGGTCTTCGCGCCGTCGGCGGCCGGGGCTTGGTCCTCGTGGACAAGCTCAGCCGTACCTGGGGCAGCGCCGCTCGCCTGCCCGCAGGCAAGGTGGTCTGGGCGGTGCTCACCATCGCCAGATCGGAAGAGCACACGTCTGAACTCCAGTCACATCACGATCT
>OBLV0100000259.1_pt1 | contig 16994 bp, 11 predicted proteins | sample 1520071 | NCBI WGS metagenome assembly OBLV01 (sample SAMEA3888446, study PRJEB22518) | metagenome | reverse complement strand
CCTCGGGTAGCGGCACCGCGGCCACCGACAACACCCCGCCGGTGTGGCCGGTCAGCACCCGGGTCACCTGCCGGGAGGTCACATCCACCAGCTCCACCGACCAGCCCCGGGCCACCGCGATCATCTCCAGCCTGCCCACTGCGGTCATCGCCTGCACCGTGCCTGCCGCCGCGAGCACCGGCTCGGCCCGGTCCCGGCCCCCCACCGCCGCCGGACCCAGCTCGGCGAAACCAACAGCCTGCCCAACGGCGGAGCCGCTGAGAATCGCGGCATGCGACCAGGTGCTGCCGGCCAGCACCGCCTCGGTGAGGTCTACTTCTGTCAGCCGGGCACGGGTCAGATCCGCGCCGGTGAGGTCCGCCCCGGTGAGGTTCACCCTGGTCAGGCAGGTCCCAGCGAGCTGGGCACCAGTGAGGCAGGCCCCAGCCAGCTCAACCCTATCCAGGCGGGTCCCGCGCAGGTCGGCGCGGCTGAGGTCAGCTCCGGTCAGGTCGAGCCCGTCCAGACGTTTGCCGGTCCAGAGGGTGTCTCGCAGCACCGCAGCCCTCAGCCCGGGGCCACCCCCGCCAGGCAGTGCGAAGGCGGCGATGTCCTGGTCCCGCAGGTCCTGGCCGCTGAGATCCAAAGGCTCGACCTGCTCCTGGCCGCCGCTGCGACGACGCAGCCGCGCACGCACGCGCGTTGCGTTGGCCATCTGGGCCGCACTCAGGGCGGTCTTCGGCCCGGCCGAGGAGTGAATCCTGTTGGCCCACTCCTGGGCGGTGGGGTGGCCGGCGAGGTCACAGAAGAAGTCGGTCATCAAGTCTGACATCTCCCGAGCCGCCAGCACCGCCGGTTCGTCTCCGGCCTTCAGCTCAGTGGCGGCGGTGTCGGCGACCAGCCACTCCAGGACCGAGCGGTGCACGAACCCGAACCCGCGGATGCTGCGGGTCAGCAGCGACCCCGACCCGACCGTATGGGTGGCCTGCTCGTCGCTGAACCCCAGCGTCTCCAGCTCCGTCAGCGTCGCCGCGGTCGTACGGGTCAGCTCCTCGACGCCGACGGTGTCGCCGTTGGTCTCCGGTGCGGTCCATAGCCGTAGCGCCAACGCGCGGCAGGCGGCCAGCCGTTCATCCTTGGGCAGCACCGTCCGGCCGTGGAGGTACGACTGGCGCTTGACCTCCCCCGCCAGCCAGTGGTCGAGGATCTCCCGGTACAAATCCGCCGCCCCGATCCGATCGCCGCTGCGCTGGGCCTCATCCAGCCTGGCATCCGGTAGCGCCGCGATGAAAGCCAGCATCCGCGGGTTGCGGGACAGACCCAGCAGGTCCTTGATCTCGCCCAGCCGGGTGAAGCGGTGCTCCGCGCGAGTGCCATCACCGGCGTACAGGCGGCTGAGGAACTCCCGGATCTGGGCGTCGGTGAAGTCCTCCAGGGCCACAATCCGGCTGGCATCGCGCCCAGCGGGGGTGGTCAGCAACGCGTCGCGGACCTGGCTGTCGTCGCGGAAGTGCTGAGCCCGGCTGGTCAGCACGATCTTCGCCTCGCCAGTCGCGGCGGCAAGCAACGTCACCAGGTGGCTCGCCGCGGTGGGGTAGCTCACCCGCTGCACCAGCTCATCAAAGCCGTCCAGCAGCAACGCCACCCGACCCCGGGAGATCAAGTGCCGCACCTTCGCGCCGGTGACGTCCCCCACCTCCAGCCGCAGCAGGTGCTGACCGACCAGGGCATACAGATCCGGCCCCTTGTCCAAGCTGTGCAGCTCCAGCAGCAGCGGCTCCAGCCCCCCAATCCGGCCGGGTAGCTCGCGGGCCAACTGGCGCATCAGGAACGTCTTACCCCGCCCGAAGTCCCCGAGCACCGTTATGAACCGGGCCGCGTCCTCACCCAACCAGCCCACCACCCGCTCCAGCACGGCGTCCTCAACCACCGGCCGGCCATCGGCATCCCGCTCCCGCACCGGGTGCTCACGCCGGAACCGTTGCGGGACGTACAGCTCCGCCGGGTAACGGGCATCCTGCTCTAGCTGCTCGCGCTGACGTTCCCGCACCCTGTCCAGATCGATCAAGCCGCGGTACTCCACCAGGCTGTGCAACCCCACCCCGACCGCCAATACCTCCGTACGGACCCGCTGCTCCGGCCCCGCACCGCCGTACACCAGGTGTGAGCGCAGGTGGGCGTCGGAGGACCGCCACGGGACGTGCACCCCGGCCACGAACGCATCCAGCACCTCCCGGGTCACCTGGCCGGCCACCGCACCGACCGGCCAGCGGTCCACCGGGCCGAACTCCTCGCGCCGGGTCACCAGCAGGTACGACCGGCCCACCGCCGGCGAGGGATGGACCCGCACCTCGGCCCCGGCATAGCGCAGCCGGGTGACCTCGGCCACCTCCGCCAGGAACGGGTCGGCGTGCTCGGACCCATCCCGTGGAACGCGGTGGCCCTTCCCGGACCAGTCACCGTCGACCAGCTCGTCATCCGGCAGGTGGTCATCCGGCCGGCCGGCAACGGCGTCGCTGTCCGTCCCCACCGGACCGGCCGAGAACCCCGGCACGGCCAGGGCCGCGGGCGCGGCCAGGATTAGCCGTTCGGTGCGCTGCCAGCGGTCCGCGGCCAGGTCGGCGCGGTTGTCGCCGGTCCAGGTCTTCCGGTCAGCCAGGTACGCGCGAGTAAAGCGGGTGACGCCGTCCGGGCGCAGCCTTAGCACCTGGTACCGGTTGGGGACCTCGGCAGGCCGATCCTGCGCCGTGACGGCGGCGCTGCCGGTGGACAACGTTAGCAGGCCCGAAGGCAGCCGGTGCACTCGCCCATCATGAGTGTGGCCGTGCAGCAGGAGGTGGACCGCCCCCGGCCCGCCCACGGGGTAGCCGGGGGCGTGGTGGCCGAGCACCCGGTCCAGGTCCGCAGCGTCCCGCAGGTTCTCCTCATCATCGACCGCGCCGCGGACCGCGTTGTGGTGCACAGCGCCCAGCACCAGCCAACCCTCGGCGCGGTAGAGACGCAGCCGCTCAGCGAACCAGGCCAACTGGGCCTCGCCGACCCAGCCGTAGTGGTCGGGGTCGCGGTGGCTCTCGGCGATCGTGGAGTTCAAGCCAGCGACGACCACCCGCAGATCGGTGACCTCGAACAAGGTCCACGGCTGTTCCGGGATGAACGCCGGCCGAGGGCCCTGCCCGGGCCAAGCGGCATAAAACTGGTCGAACGCCGCCGCGAAGTGCCGCCACTTCGGCCAGTACGGCGGCACCGGCTCCCGCTCGTCCGCCTCCTCCCCGCTGAAGTAGTGCTCGCACGCCTTACGGTTCACGTCGTGATTGCCCGGCACGATCGCCACCCGGTGCCGGGGCAGCTCCAGCGCCTCGACCAGCCGCTGCAGAAACTCCACCACCTGGTCGAACTCGCTGCGTAACCCCGTTTCGGCCAGGTCCCCGGTCACCACCACCAGATCCGGCCACAGGCCGTGCGTACCGGCCAACTTCGCCAGATCCTCATGCAGCCGGACGAACAACGAGTCCCGGTCCGCCACCGTCAGGCCGTTGCCGCCAAACAAATGATGCTGGCCGAACTGCGGATCCGACAGGTGCAACACAACCAGCTCGGCCGCCGGGCCGTACGTACGCTCCGGACGACGGGACCGCGCGGCGACGCCCCCGTCGCCAGCCCCGTCCGCGCTGGGTCGCGCGCCATCCGGCGCCAGTGCCGGCGGAGCCAGGTCGGGACGGAAGGCCAGCAACTGCGCGGCCGGGATAGCGAGACTGTCCCGGGCCTGCCACCCGCCGGGTGCCTCGGCCACCAGACCCACCACCGCACCGGTCTGCGGGTCATACACCGGGCTGCCGCTGAACCCCGCCCGCACGCCCGGGGTCGAGGCGTCCCACGAGTTGAGCTGCAGCCACCCACCGCCGACCGTGTCGACGGCCCGCACATCGGCCAACACGCCTTTGGACCGCCCGACCGGGTAGCCGAACACCCGCAGCGGCGCCGTGCCCGCCGGGGGCCGCGGATCCAGCCGGGCCACCGCCGCGCCTGGCGGGCAGTCACCATCCAGCCGGAGCGCGGCCAGGTCACCGTCAGCCAGCGGGCGCCAAGCCACCACCTCCGCACCGACCGACCTTGAGCCAGCCAGCTTGGGCCAGCCCACCCGCACCGGCTCCGCCGGCAGCTCCGGCGCGCCGAACGGCAACTCCAGGGCGGCGTTCACCACATGGGCACACGTCAACACCTCCCGCTCGCCGACCAGCACCCCCAAACCGACCGGCATCCCGGCCGAGTCCCAGAACACCACCAGGAAGCCGTCGCACGGCGCGATATCGCCCCCCAATGAACGCCTCCCCAAAACGCACCAGAGTGTTAGTACCCGCGAACACAGTAAAGGAGCGAATCGCCCCGGCAAGCCCAGATACGGTCCATTTTCTCGTTCGGTGCCGTAACCCGTTCAGTCGCTTACCGGGAGTCGATGAGTTCCGGTCGTACGCCGGGCTGCCAGCGGCGACGCCGGCCGCGCGGGATTACGAGGGCGGCGGCTACCACGCACAGCGTGGCCAGGGTTGCGCCGCCGGCCACCGCCAGGGCGATGGTCCGGGTCCGTACGTCTGGAGGTGGCGGCGGGGCCAGCGGCGGGAGGACCGGCGCGATATCCGACGGCGGGTTAGTCAGTACCTCGGTCAGTGCGGCGACCGGGTCGATCACGCCGTAGCCGAGCTTCTGGTCGGGCAGGTCGGTCGAGGGGTGGTCGGCGGTCTGCTCGATCCGGTACTTGATCTGCTTGAGGCTCATGTTGGGGTAGCGGGACTTCAGCAGCGCCACGGTGCCGGACACGAACGGGGTGGCGAAACTGGTGCCGTTGCCGTACTGCAGCGCGCTGCCGTACGTACCGCGGTCGATGAAGGTGCTCACCACCGCATCGGCCGGTGCCACCACGGTGACCTCAGCGCCGTAGACCGACTTCTCATACAGCGCGCCGGTCTGTTTGATCCCGCCGACTGCAATGACGCTGTCGAAGTTTGCGGCCAGTGCGGCCGGATAGTTCACGACCAGCGGGCCGTTGGTGGAGTCGCTCTCGTCCGTGTTGCCAGTCGCCGCGACGATCATCACATTATGCTGGGCGGCGCGCTGGGCCACCGCGACGAAGGCTTTGCGTACCTGCGGGCTGAGTGAGGCGCTGTCCGCGGTGATCGACACGTTGACGACCCGGGCGCCAGCGCTAATCGCCAGGCCGATAGCCTCGGCGACCTTGATCGGCGGCGGGTGGGTCTGGTTGCCCTGGCTGTCGATGCCCCAGGTCTCCCGGATCGGGATGATCTGTGCGTTGGGGGCAACCCCGGCAAAGCCGATCCCGGGCACCGGTCGGGCGGCGATGATGCCGGCGACCAGGGTGCCGTGCCCGTAGCAGTCGGTCGTCCCGCCGGGCTGCGGCGTGCCGCCGGAGATGTCGAGGCCGGTCCGCAGGTTCGGCCGTAACTGCCGGTTGCTGGCGTCCACGCCGGAATCCACCACCGCGACCGGGATACCGGCGCCGGTGCTGTACTGCCAGGCCTGCTGGTACTGCAGCCGCTGCTGCGGCCAGCTCGGCTGGCTGACCAGCGAGGTAGGGAAGTGGCCGATAGCAGGGTTGTTGTAGGTGCAGGCGGCTTCCACCGGCCGGGTTTCCACGGTGGCGGTCGGGCCAGCGAGCGCCGCGGGCTGGCTCAGCAGTACGAGCCCGGCGGCCATGCTGATGCCCAGCCACACTCGTCCGCAGTTGCGCACGTCACCCTCCCAGGCCGGCCCGATGTCCCGATCCTAGGCCGGCAGCAGCGCGGCCGGCGGGCAGCGGGTACTGGCCTGGCTCAGCCCCCAGACACTTGGCGCTGCATGTCGTTGAATAGCTTGCGGCCGCCGACCGCGGTGGCCGCCCCGCCGACCAGGAGCCCGCCGAAGGTGGCCAGTATGGAACCACTGGTCAGCCCGTACACGGTGACCACGAAGCCGGCCAATGCGATCAGCAGGCCGGTCGCCCAGGCCTGCACCGCGGCCTTGTACCGGCCACCTCGCAGCGGGACCTGGGCGCCACCAACCGCCCGGCGGATCCCCATCACGAGCACAGCGATCCCGACGATCACAAGCAGCACATGGAACACGACTGGCCTCCTTCGGCGCGCACCCGACGACTCACGCCACCTCGACGTCTTGCCCGAGCCAGCCCCGCAGCCGGGGCAGCGCGCCGTAGACGTCGGCCAGCGTGCCTAGCACCAGAGGAACGTTGCCGTCGGCATCGGCGTTCCGGCGCGGAAGCTGAGCCACTACCGGGTGCGCGGCCAGCAGCGCATCCGGACGCAGCCAGCCCAGCAGGGTAGCGGCCTGCACGCTGACCCGGTCGAAGCCGGTCCACGGCAGGAACGCGGTACGCCGGCCAAGCCGGACGGTGACGCCTCGAGCGTCCGCCACGCTGACCCGCCCGCCGCGCCGGCCCAGCCACCAGGCGGTCGCCAGGAAGATCACCGCGATGTCAAGAAGCAGCACCCCGAGTGCGAAGACCAGCAGCACCAGCCCGCGCGGATGCGAGGAAGCCGCCAGCACCTGCGCCGCCGCGGTGACCCCAGCGACTACCGCGGCCGTGGGGATGAGCACCAGCATCGTCAGTGTCAACCGGGCCTGCCGGCTCATCCGCGCCCGCCCCGGCCGGAGCTCGATCGGGTTATCCTGCACGGCCGGAGATTATCCCGAGGTGGCGACCGTCATCGATACCAGATTCCCCGGGCCATGGTGAACAGGCCGCGATACTGCGAGCTACTCCGCCCGGGACAGCGAGACCGCGAACTGGTCGGCCGGGTCGGTCCACCATTTCCACAGCCCGAACCCGGCATCGGCCAGCTCCCGCTGTACGCCGTCGCGGCGGAACTTCGCCGAAATCTCGGTACGCATCTGCTCGCCGCCGGCGAACTGTACGGTCAGGTCGAGTTCCTCCACCCGTACCTCCTGGTCCCGGTCGGACTGCAGCCGCATCTCGATCCACTCCTGCTCGGCGTCCCAGATCGCCAGGTGGCCGAACTGGTCGGGCTCGAAGTCGGCTTTCAGCTCGCGGTTGATCACGTACAGCACGTTGCGGTTGAACGCGGCGGTCACGCCGGCCGCGTCGTCGTAGGCCGGCACCAGAACGGCTGGATCCTTGACCAGGTCGGTGCCGAGCAGGAACCAGTCACCAGGCGTCATCCCGGCCCGGACCTCGGCCAGGAAGGCGGCCCGCGATGCCGGCTCGAAGTTGCCGATCGTACCGCCCAGGAACGCCGTCAGGGCCGGCCCGGTGGCCTCGGGCATCCGATCCAGGTGGTGCTCGAAGTCCGCCGCGACCGCGTGTACCACCAACCCGTCGTACTCCCGAGACAGTGCCTCGCCGGTCTCCACCAGGGTGGCCAGACTGACATCGACCGGCAGGTACCGGTGCAGCGTGCCGCCCGCTCGCAGCGCGGACAGCAGCAGCCGGGTCTTGGCCGCCGAACCAGCACCCAGCTCGACCAGGGTGCCGGCCCCGGTGATCTGCGCGATCTGCCCGGCTCGCTCGGCCAGGATGGCTCGCTCGGTCCGGGTCGGGTAGTACTCCGGTAGCTCGGTGATCCGCTCGAACAGGGCGCTGCCGTGTTCGTCGTAAAACCATTTCGGCGGCAGCACCTTAGGGTCGGCGGTCAGCCCGACCAGCACGTCCCGGCGCAGCGAGGCGGCCAGGAAGTCGGCGGGCAGGTGGTTATCGAGCTCGAACGAGGTCACGAGTTAGCCCTTCAGTAAGGTGGTGCGTACGCCGTCAGGGGTTGCCTGCAGCAGGTGCCGGTCCGGTACGTCGTGCCAGCCTGGGTCGTCATCGGATGGTTCGGAGGCCACCAGTACCCCGGTCTCGGTGCATCGCCAGTACAGCGACTCGCCCCAGGCGGTGGCGGCGATTTGTACGCCGTCGGTGAGCAGCAGGTTGAGCCGGCCGCCAAGCGGGCTGGCCACAGCGAGGATCCAGGCCAGCGCGGCTGGCAGCGGGTCACCGGCGGCCAGCCGGCGCAGCACCAGCGCCCACAGCACGGCCGAGTCGGTGGGCGCGTCCAGGTCGAGCAGTTCGGCCGGCTGCAACCGCTCGGCAAGTGACCGCCAGCCTGGCACCGTGCCGTTGTGGCTGAACAAGTACTGGCCATGCCCGAACGGGGCGCAGGCTGCCTGGCCGTAGGGCAGGCCGGGCGTGCCGTCCCGGACCGCGGCCAGCATTGCCTGGCTGCGCACCACCCGGGCGAACTCGGCGAACGAAGTATCGGTCCAGATCGGCCGGTCGTGCCGGTAGCGGCCGGGGATGGGGTCGCCGTCGGCGTACCAGCCGACCCCAAACCCGTCGGCGTTCACCGTGCCGTACCGTTGCCGGCGCGGCGCCCAGGACTGCCGCAGCAGCCCATATGGTGGGTCGAGCAGCAGTGCCTGCAGGGTGACCGGCGGGCCGAGGTACGCGATGTGTCGGCACACCTCAGCCGGCCTCCTGGGCCCCTGCATCCCGGGCGCACCGGAAGCCGGCGAAGATCTGCCGGCGGACCGGGTAGTCCCAGTTGCGGAAGGTGCCCCGGCAGGCGACCGGGGCAACCGCCCAAGAGCCGCCACGCAGCACCTTGTAGCTCGGACCGAAGAAGACCTCGGAGTACTCCCGGTACGGGAAGGCGGTGAACCCGGGGTAGCCGGCGAAGTCGCTGCCGGTCCACTCCCAGACGTCGCCGATCATTTGCCGTACGCCGTACCCGGACGCACCGGCCGGGTAGCTGCCGACCCGGGCCGGCCGCAGCGCCCAACCGCCCAGGTTGGCCAGCGTCGGGTCTGGCTCGGCATCACCCCACGGGAAGCGGCGGGACCGGCCGGTCGCCGGATCGTGCCGGGCCACCTTCTCCCACTCGGCCTCGGTAGGCAGCCGCTTGCCAGCCCACCGGGCGTACGCATCGGCCTCGTACCAGCACACATGCTGGACCGGCTCGTCGGCTGGCACCGGCTCGACCTGGCTGAACCGTCGCCGCAGCCACCAGTCGCCGTCGGGTTGCCAGAACAGGGGTGCGGCCAGGTCCTCCTGCTGCCGGTGCGCCCAGCCCTCGGCGGTCCACCAGCGCGGGTCGCGGTAGCCGCCGTCGGCGACGAAGGTCGCGTACTGCTGGGCTGAGACCGGTGCGGTGTCGATCCAGTATGCAGGCAGGTGCACGGCGTGGGCCGGCCGCTCGTTGTCCAGCGCCCACGGCTCCACCGAGGTGCCCATGGTGAACTCGCCGGCCGGCACCAGCACCTCGGCGGCCGGCAGCGGCGCCCAGGGCGGATCGAGGTCCGCAGCGGCCAGCACCAGGGCGCCGGACCGGAGCTGGTGGGTGGCGACCATGGTCTCGCAGTGCTGTTGCTCGTGCTGGACGATCATGCCGAAGGCAAAGCCGCGCTCGGTCAGCCGCTTACCGGCCAGCGGGGTGGCGGCTAACACGTCGATGGCCTTGCCACGAACGGTGTCCAGGTACTGCTGCGCCTCGGCCGGGCCGAGCAGCGGCAGCGTTGGCCGGTCCCGGCGCGGGTGCCGGAAGGCGTCGTAGAGCTGGTCGATATCGGTACGGACCGGCTCCCGGCCGCCAACGTCGCGGACCAGCCAGAGCTCTTCCTGGTTGCCGATGTGCGCGAAGTCCCACACCAGTGGCGACATGATCGGGGAGTGTTGGGTGGTCAGCTCGGCCTCGTCTAGCACCTCGATGGTCAGCGCCTGGGTGCGCTGCCGGGAGGCGACCAGTTCGACCGCGATCCGGTCCCGCAGCGCGTCGTCGGTCAGTTCGGTCAGCACGGCACGCTCTCCTCATCGATCGGGTCGGCTCCGGAGTACCAGGCATCCAATGCGTCGTCGGCGGGACAGCGAGCCCGCTCCACGTACCGCTCAATGAAGGTGGCCAGCGCGGCGCGGGCATCAACCGGCAGGCCCAGCCGGCTGGCGCCATCCAGTGCGGCAGCGAAGCAGTCGCGGACAGCTCTGGCAAGCTGCGGCTCAGTCAGCCCGTCGCGTGCTGCGGACAGCCACCGGCTGCGGACTGGCTCGGCGGCGGCCAGCGCGGTGTCCCGGGCGACTAGGTCATCGAGGAGGGCGACCACCACGGTGGCCACCACCGCCCAGCCGTCGGCCGGTTGCGCGTCGATCACCCGTAGCTCCAGCCAGCCGCGGGCCCGGACCGGGGGGAACAGCGTAGTGAGGTGGTAATCCAGGTCGGCCAGGGTGGGCTGGCGTGCTGGCCCGGCACCGCGGAGCCAGCCGCGGAAGGTCAGGCCGGGCGGGGGTGACTGGCACCGGCCTGGCCCGTCGGTGATCATCAGCACCGGGGCGTCCAGCACCTGCCGGGTCCAGGTCTCGCGCGGATCGGTGGCGTCCCAGGGTAGTCCGGCGTGGCTAGTGTCCAGCCGGGCCCAGACCGCCTGCCGGGTAGACCGCCAGCCAGTCGGCCGACCCTGCCGCAGCGGCGAGTTGGCAAAGGCGGCGACCAGCACCGGCCCGAGCGCATGCAGCGCCTGCCAGCGGTCCTGGTAGCTGTCGGTGGCGGTAGCGGCCTCTACGCATACCTGGACCGCTGCGGTGGAGCACATCATCACCCGGCCGTGCGGCCCGGCGCGGTCGAAGAACTGCTCCATCGCGTCGTACCGGGGCGAGCTGACCAGCCGGACCGGCGGCCGCAGCGGGTCCACACCGAGCCCGGTGAGCTGCACGCCGCGGCTGCCGGTGGCGGCCCGCAGCTCGGCCATGTCGGCGGCGGTCTCGGCCAGGCAGGCGGCCAGCGTGGGGTGCGGGCGGGAGCTGAGCTCGAGCTGGCCGCCCGGCTCGGTGGACAGCGCGCCGCGGACCAGGTCGGGGCAGAGTGCACCGTCCAGCCGGGTGGTCGGCACCGGCAAGGTGGGGTCGTGCACGTCGTTCAGCAGCCATTCCAGCTCCACGCCGACCTGGCCGGGGGGCCCTGTCTTGAAGCAGGTGCCGGAGATGCGGGCCTCCGCCGCCTCCTCGGTCAGTGGTGAGACCGGCTGCAGGTCGTCGGTCGGCGGCATAGCAGGCTCCTTTGCTCGGCTCCCGCGACGGTACGTCGGGGTACCGACACTTGCATCGCGAACGGCCAACGTCACTCGGTCGCCAGCGGCCTGGTTACCCTCCGCAACCCTCGGCCGGCCACCGGATCGCCGCCTCGAAGCCACCGCACCGCTACCAGTGGGCACCTGTTGTCCCTTCGAAGCGGCGAGTGGGCACCTCTTGCGGTATCGAGCGGTGGCCGGGATCACCAGCATGGCGTCGGCGGCCGGTGCGGGTCGGGGTCGGCGGGCTGCTTGTCGTCGCTGCGGACCGGCAGCCCAGTACTGCTGGCTGCTCAGCTTGAGTGACGCAGCTCGCTTCCTGGGCATCCCGCGGCAAACCTTCCACCGCTGGGCTCGTGGTTACCAGCGCGGCGCGCCGTTGCTGCACGTCCTCGACCCGGCCGCCCATCGGGAGGCGGCCACGACCTTCATCGCGCTGGCGGAGGCGTGGGTGCTGTGGGTGCTGCGCGGGGCAGGTGTCCGGCCGCAGCGGATCCGTCCGGCGCTGGGCCGCCTGCAGTCGGAGTTTGGCCGCCAGTACATGCTGGTCGCTCCCGAGTTGGCCACCGACGGTATCGACGTGCTGTGGGATTTTCTCGCAAGGAGGGCGATGGCTTGATCGAGGGCGGGACCGATCAGCACGTGAGGCGGGAGATCGTCGCCGATCATCTGCGTTACCTGTCATGGCCGCACGACGATGGCTACCCCGGCGTACTCCAGCTCAGACACTGTGATCCAGCGAAGGTCGTCGTCGACCCGGACCATGCCTTTGGGCAGCCGATCTTCGTCGCCCGTCTGTGGCTCCGATATCGTGGTGGTCGTGGTCGCCTCCCTTCGTCGTGATGCGTCGTATGTCTGAACTGCCTAGTTTTGGCTCTCCGCCGGTGGTTGAGGTAGCGCTCGGTGTCCAGTTTCGCCCGCTGGCCGGTCTGCAGAGTCTGCGGCTGTCCCCGCTCCGTGAGCGATGGCGGCCTGACTACCCGCGCGTTGAAGACCATCCGCCGCTGCCCCCAGTAACCGAGGCCAACATCTCAGCGGGCACCCCTTCCCTTCAGTTGACCCTCGGCGATAGCCCAAAGGTCCGTCACTGGTTTATCAGCGAGTCAGGGGCGGACCTGGTCCAGCTCCAACAGGACCGCATGATCGTAAACTGGCGTCGAGGTGATCCGCCGACCGACTACCCGCGCTACAGCCGAATGCGAGCGGTCTTTGTTGACCGAGCCCGTGACCTAGCGACTTTCGTAGCGGCTGAGCGTATGGGAGAGCTACAGATCAACCAGGTCGAGCTGAACTACATCAACGCTATCGAGTTGCCCGCCCGGCACCTTGGGCAGCTTGAGTTCGTGCTGGAGTCCTGGTCTGGGCTACCGGAGCACCACCTAGGAGACCCAGAGGAGGCTCGTGTGAGTCTCGCCTTCCGGGTTCCAGGTCTTGGCCGCGAGCCTAGCCGACTTTACGTCTCAGCCGACCCAGCAATTGGCCCGGACGGCGGGCAGATCTTGTTTCTTGCCTTCACGGTGCGGGGCGCGGCTGCGGGCCCCACACTTGAAGCAGCCCTCGCATTTATGGATGCTGCTCATGAGCATGCAGTGCGGAGCTTCGACGAGCTGACGACAGAGCCGATGCACTCTACCTGGGGGCGCCACACATGACACTCCTCGAAGATCACTCGGTCGCGGGCGGTCCGACGATGCGACCCACGCCACCGCCCTACCTGCCTGGTCTAGCCGCAGCCGAGGACTTCTACCGTCGCGATCTCGGCTCGCCACGGCGGCAAGTCAGGATTCAACTTTTCCGGGCCGACGGATCAATCTTTCATTTTGCTTGGGTGGATTGCATTGAGCATGAGCTGAACACGCTCTTGCTGCTGGAAGAGGGGTGGGATGGCCGGCGGGCCAAGGGGATTACCGGCAGCGCTCTCGATTCGGCTACCGCGATTCTGGTAGTGCTCATGGCGTCGTCTGAAGGTTTGATCCTGCCGCAGCTCTTCCCGCTTCCGGATGGCGGTATCCAAATCGAGTGGCATGCAGATGGAGATGATATCGAGATTGAGACTGACGCGGTGGGCGAAGCTCACGTACTCGCGACTACCCACACTGGTGACGTGGCGGTAGAAGGAATCCTGGCCCCTGACCTATCATCTCCAGCTATGCGCGCAGTCGCCGACCTGCTGAAGTCGCTCTCGGCACGCGTCGCTGAGGCCAGTCAGGCGTGACACCAGTTACCTCTCCGGGCGGCGAAAGCCAACCCGTGGTTAGCGATGAGATTGTTCTCCGACGACTGTCTGATAGCGGTCCTAGCATGTTAGCAACGGATTCCATCACCGGTAAGCGGCGACCGAGTAGCGGCGCTTTTAAACCTGATGATGATGGGGTATCTGTGTACCGCCTGCGGATCCTGCACGAGTGGAATATGGGGGCTGCCGATATTGCTCTCCGCCCTCAGCACATCGTTGTCGGCCTCAACGTCGCCGAAATTCGAGCAATGGCGCTGGACGTCGAGCCAGACCCTTGGCCCAAGGACGTCGACGAGCCGGATCACCCGCGGCACGCTGCCCACGCCCTCATCGTCGGTTTCAACGGTCTCAGCAGGAACGAGCGAAGGCGGCGGCAGCAGCACCTTGCGTCGCTGCCATCGAACCAGTGCTTTCATCCGTATGGGCTGTTCTAGGCATTTTAGGTGCCTGCGAACAGATCGAGCTGCCGCTGCCCCCGCTCGGGGTGTGGGTCATGCCGTCGGCGCGCAGGAACTCGGCGTCAGCATCGAGGACGTCGGACCGCCGTCCACGTCATCCTGCGCCGCGCCGGCTGAGCTGGGTCAGCCGCTGAGGTGGCGGCCGGCCCAGGACCAGGCGTAGCCGGTGTCCTCGCAAGCGAAGCCGGCATCGCAGATGTCCAGCGGGCGGAAGGTGTCCACCATCACCGCGAGCTCGTCGACGTACTCCACGCCCAATGCTCGCTGCACCGAGCCGGGTTGCGGGCCGTGAGTGAGGCCGGCCGGGTGCAGCGAAATCGAGCCCTGCTCGATGCCGGAGCCGCGGCGGGCTTCGTAGCTGCCGCCGCAGTAGAACATCACCTCGTCGGAGTCCACGTTGGCGTGGTTGTACGGCACCGGGATGGCTTTCGGGTGGTAGTCGACCTTGCGCGGCACGAAGTTGCAGACCACGAAGTTCGGACCCTCGAAGATCTGGTGCACCGGCGGCGGCAAGTGCACCCGGCCGGTGACCGGCTCGAAGTCGGCCACATTGATCGCGTACGGGTACAGGCAGCCATCCCAGCCGACCACATCGAAGGGGTGGTGGGCGTAGCTGAGCCGAGTCCAACCCTGCCGGTGCTGCACCAGCACGTCCACCTCAACGCCATCGGCCTGCAGCGGCTCGACCGGCCCGCGCAGGTCCCGCTCGCAGTAGGGGGCGAACTCGGAGAATTGACCCCTCGCGGTGAGGTATCGGCGGACCGGGCCGATGTGGCCGGCCGCCTCGATCACGTAGGTCCGCAGCGGCTGCTCGCCGGTCGGGATCAGCCGATAGGTGGTCGAGGTGGGGATGACCACATAGTCGCCCGCACCAATGCTGAACCCGCCGAAGACTGACTCGAACCGGCCGCGGCCGGACTCGACATACACACATTCGTCGCCAACCGCGTTGCGGTACAGCGGAGAGGGGATTTCGGCGGCCGCGTACGACAGCCGGACGTCGTCGTTGACCAGCAGCGGCTGCCGGCCGGTGATCGGGTCGGCGCCGGCAGTGTCCAGCTTGTGGGTGGCAAGGTGCCGCGGCTTCAGCGGCAGGTTAGGGGTGCGGGTGTAGCGCGGGCCGTCATACTGCTGGCTGCCCACGATCGCGGTAGGAAGCTGGTCGTGGTAGAGCAGCGCAGACTCGGCGGAGAAACCCTCCGCCCCCATCAACTCCTCGGCGTACAGCCCACCGTCCGGCTTGCGGAACTGAGTGTGGCGCTTGGCGGGGATCTGACCCACCGCGCGGTAATACGGCATTTGCGACCTGCCCTCCTTTTTGAGGATCTCTGGAATGATCCATCTGTCCGGATAGCGGACGCCCTTGTCCCCTATTTGTAGGGTCGATTACTGTGCTGGGCGTGTCAACCGTGCCGTTGTTGTTTACCAGACTGGTCGATGACGCCGCGCTGTTCCCACCGGGCAACGCGTCGCTGCCGATGGCGGTGCCCTCGTACTTCGGCTACCGGCACGCGCCGTACGGGGAGTACGTCGGCCGGTTCTGCTGCCCGGCCTCCCGGCTGCCCGAACTGGTCGCCGAGCTACCAGGCCGGCCGCCGCTGGAGCTCGGGCTGATCGCCGACACCGACTTGGCCGGGCTGGTCGCCGCACTGTCCATAGTGGATAGCGAGCCCGGCCTGCGGCTTGGCGCGGTCGAGGTCGCGCTGGCCGGCGAGGAGCTGGCGGCGGCGGCCCGGTGCACCGTTGCGGCCCTCCCGCCGGGCCTGCCGGCATTCGTCGAGATACCGCGCGGGACCGGTTGGCAGGGCGCGCTGGACGTGCTGTCCGGCGACCGGGTCGGTGCCAAGCTGCGTACCGGCGGGCTGACCGCGCCGGCCGTACCGTCCGTCGCCGAGCTGGCCGCATTCCTGCTGGCCTGCGCGGAGCGGGCGCTGCCCTTCAAGTGCACGGCCGGGCTGCACCACCCGGTCCGGCACACCGACCCGGCGACCGGGGCGATCCAGCACGGCTTCCTCAACGTGCTGCTGGCCACCCACGCCGCGCTCACCGGCGGCGACGTGGCGGCTGTACTGTCCGCACCGGACGGTCCGGAACTGGCCACGGAGTGCCGCCAGCTCAGCGACACCGATGCGGTCCGGCTGCGGGCGGCGTTCCGCTGCTTCGGGAGCTGCAGCATCGTCGAGCCGATGGCCGAGCTGACCGCGCTGGGCCTGCTGTGAGCCGTCAGTCCGCAGCAGCCGAGCCGGGCTGGTTGGTGGTGCCGGCGGGTTCACCGTTCCCGGTGCAGAACCTGCCATACGGGGTGTTTGATGGGCCGGCCGGGCAGCCGCGGATCGGGGTCCGGATCGGCGATTACCTGCTCGATCTACGGGCCGCCGAGGAGGCCGGCTGGCTCGATGCCGGCGGTGCCCTGCGAGCCGGCACGCTGAACGACTTCATGGCCCTTGGCCGGCCGGCCTGGACCGCGGTCCGGCACCGGATCACCGAACTGCTGCGGCAACCCCAGTACGCAGTCGAGGTCGGCCCGCTGCTGGCACCGGCCGGTACGGCGGCGATGCGGCTGCCGTTCCAGGTCGCCGACTATGTGGACTTCTACTCCTCCCGCGAGCATGCGGAGAACCTCGGCCGGCTGTTCCGACCGGGCACCGAGCCGTTGCTGCCGAACTGGACCCACTTGCCGGTCGGCTACCACGGCCGGGCCGGCACGATCGTCATCTCCGGTACGCCGATCAGCCGGCCGTACGGGCAGCGCCGATCGCCCGGCGAACCGGCGCCGAGCTACGGGCCCAGCACCCGGCTGGACATCGAGGCCGAGGTCGGGTTCGTGGTCGGCATCCCGACGCCGCCCGGCCATCGAGTGCGCACCGTGGACTTCGCCGAGCACGTGTTCGGGGTGGTCCTGGTCAACGACTGGTCGGCCCGTGACATCCAGGCCTGGGAGTACGTGCCACTGGGACCGTTCCTGGGCAAGTCCTTCGCCACCAGCGTCTCGCCCTGGGTGCTGCCCCTGGATGCGCTGACCGCGGCCCGAGTTGAGCCGCCGGTGCAGGAGCCGCCGGTGCTGCCGTACCTGGAGCGGGCCGAGGCCTGGGCGCTGGATCTGACCCTGGAGATCGCGCTGAACGGCACCGTCATTTCCCGGCCGCCGTTTCGTGGGCTGTACTGGACGCCGGACCAGCAGCTCGCCCACCTCACCGGGAACGGCGCGAGCTTGCGGATCGGTGACCTGTACGCCTCCGGTACGGTCTCCGGCCCGGCAC
>OBLV0100000258.1_pt1 | contig 17074 bp, 12 predicted proteins | sample 1520071 | NCBI WGS metagenome assembly OBLV01 (sample SAMEA3888446, study PRJEB22518) | metagenome | reverse complement strand
ACGCGCCAACGGAGCGATCTCGCCGGGACCGTGGCCTGTCAGGCACGTGGGGCATGCATCCTGCGCCACGGTCACGGCGTGGCGGCCCGATTGTCGCGCTTTGCAGGTTTTTCGGATCGCGTGGGGGCCAGGGCCGGCGGTCAGGCCGTGGCGCGGAGCCGCCGGCTGACGTCGGCGCACTCCTCGCACACCGACTCGGGGATCACCCCGACGCGCATGAGCCCCGCGAACACCTGACACCCCAGGCAGATCGCGAAAATCGACTCGAGGCCGGCGGCGACCACGAACAGGCCCAGGATCACGTCGGCGGCGGTGTCGTATCCGAGGATCGGGCCGAACACCAGTGCCGCGGTGGCCATCGCCGCGCCCATCCCCTGCGCGAAGCGCTTCGGCGGCCCCGGCACTGGCTTCTTGGGCCCGAGTCGCGGCGCGACCACGTTCTGAGCGGCCCAGCCGAGCGGACTCAACGTCGGCCCGGTGAGCACCCTGGCCCAGAACCCGTACGCGAGCGGGATCAGAAGCCAGTAGGCGCCCGTCGCGAGGATCACGAGCACCGCGATCAGGACCACGCCGGCGACGACGCGGGCCGCCTTCTCATTGACGGGGTTGGGAAACGAGAACAATCGAGCCACTATTTCCAGTATAAGAGACTGGAATTCAGGCCTATAAATACCTGGCGCGACGAGTAGTACATCCGTCCATTTCACGTCCTAAACAGAACTGGACGAATGTACGATTGTTCCGTAAGGCTTTAGTGGGAATGATTGCTGCGGGGCCGGGTTTTACCTTGGCTCCCAACATAGGCTCGGGCGAAGCCGCAGACATCGGCGCCTCCCGCCGTCCGAGCCACTCTAACCGGCCCTTTCTGGCACGTACCCCTGCCCGTCCCGATTGGGCCAAACCTGGATCGGAAGCCGCCCGCTGAGAATGCGGGCGGTTTTCGTATGTGGGTCCGGCGCATCGTGTCTGGCCGTGGCCCCATGCGCCCTCCACTCGGATCGAAGGTTCTCGCGTGGTTGGGCGCGAGTGCCACGGGCAGACACGTCTGCGCCGTCCCCTCAAGCGTGGTCGCGATTCCTACGCGAGATTCGACCGTCGCGGGTACGCCACTCCCGGATCCGTCAGGACGTTCACGAGTGCGGGGCCGCCGCACTCGAACGCGCGCGCCAACGCGGGGCGTAGCTCCGATGGCTTCGATACCAGCTCGCCGTGGCAGCCGAGCGCTTGGGCCATCTGGTCGTAACGGGTTTGGGGACGGAGGTCGGCGGCGACGGAGTAGCCGTAGACGGCCTCCATCGGGTGTTTCTCGAGCGCCCAGATGCCGTTGTTGCCGACGACCGCGACCACCGCGACGCCGTGGCGGGCGAGCGTGTCGAGCTCCATCCCGGAGAACCCCAAGGCGCCGTCTCCGAGCAGCAGCACCACTTGGCGGTCGGGGCGGGCGAGCTTGGCCGCGAGTGCGTACCCGAAGCCGCAGCCGAGGCAGCCGAGCGGCCCGGGATCGAGCCAGCAGCCCGGCTCGAACGAGTCGATCAGGCGACCGGCATAGGAGACGAAGTCGCCACCGTCGCCGACGACGATCGCGTCGCGGTCGAGCAGCCGCATCAGCTCGCCGTAGACGCGCACCGGGTGAAGCGGGGCGCGCTCGTCGGCGAGCTCGCCGGCCTCGCCGGCGCGGGCGTCGTCCTCGGTCGCGCGGAGCGACGCGATCCATGCGTCGCGGGCGGACCCCCCGGCTGCGCCGTGGGATGCGCCGTCGGACGCGCCGGCGGCGACGCGGAGCGCATCGAGCGTGGCCGGAAGCGCGCCGTACAACTCGGCGGCGAGCTGGCGCGGGGAATCGCGATCCGGCTCGGCGGCGTCGATCGCCACGATGTCCGCGTCCTGCGCGAACGCGGCCCCGAAGCCGAGCCTGAAGTCGAGCGGCGCGCCGATCACAACCTCGACGTCCGCTCCCTGCAAACCGGTGCTGCGAGCGCGTGAGAACGCCAGCTCGTGGTCAGCGGGCAGGCATCCGCGCGCGAGCCCATTGAGGAACACGGGGATCCGCAGCTCCGCCGCCAGCGCCCGCAGGGCCTCCTCGCCGCGTCCCCAGTAAAGCCCCGCGCCGGCCATGATCACGGGCCGCTCGGCGTCGCGGAGCGAGGCGGCGACCCGTTCGATCTCGCGATCGTCGGCACCGGGGCCGCGCCAGGGCTCGGGCAGCGGTGAAGGCGACTCCGGCGCGTCTGCCTCGCCGAACACGTAGTCCATCGGAAAGTCGAGAAACACCGGACCCGAGTGCGGCGTGATCGCGATTCGCATCGCCTCGTCAAGCAACCCCGGGATCTCGGCGGTCTCCTGCGCGGTGGCCGCGAGCTTCACCAGCGGCCGTACGAACGGCACGTGATCGATCTCCTGGAGCGATCCCTGCCCCCAGCGAAACTGCGGCGCCCGCCCTCCGAGCACCAGCATCGGAGAGCGGTTGTGGCTCGCCGACGCGATCGCGCTCATGCCGTTCGTGACGCCGGGGCCGGCGGTCAGCGCGCACACGCCGGGTGTGCGGGTCACCTTGCTCCAGCCCTCGGCGGCGAACGCCGCGGCTTGCTCGTGGCGGACGTCGACGATCTCGATCCCCTCGGCCCGGCAGCCGTCGTAGATCGAGAACAGGTGTCCGCCCGAAAGAGTGAACAGCTTCGTCACGCCGTGGGCGCGGAGCCGCGCGGCGATCAACCGTCCGCCGTGAACCTGGGTGCTGGCCTCTGCCTCCGTCGCCACGGACGGGACGCTACAGCGCGTGGGCGCCGAGCAGCGCCGCACCCTCGATCAGGATGCGTTCACCCTCGATGAAGCGACGACCGAGACGCAGCGCCGGGAGTGCCCGGACGCCGCGATGGTGAAGCCCCCGGGCGGTGGCCCACAGCGGCCGATCGCGCTTGGAATCGCGCGCGGCCAGCAGACAGCCCTCGACCGACAGCCCGGCCGCTGCGGCGGCGGTGGCGAGAATCTCGGGATCCTCGAGGTCGAAAGCACCGCAGAACGCGAGCCGCGAGGCCGCGAGCGCGAACGCTGGGCCGGCGCCGTTCTCGGCGGCGTATGAGGCGGCTCGTAGCGCGTGGCGCGTGTTGGCCGGAAACCGGTCGGGCCAGACGAGCGGAAGGCGCGCGGCGAGCGCGTCGCGCTCAGCGACTGCACGCGTCTGGTCGAACCGCAACCACTGCGCGCCGCCGTCGAGTCCCACCGCCGGCGCGGGCACCCACTCGATCTCTCCCAGCACCCGCTCGACCCGCTCGGCGACCAGGTAGGAGAACGGACAGGCGACGTCGTAGAAGAACGCGGCGCCCAAACCCCCCCTGGGTCGAGACCGATCGGCGAGCTGATCCTTCAGCTCGATGACTTCACCCATGTACTTCAGCAACGGGTCGGGGAACGGAAACTGACGCAAAGCTCCCCGAGGCGTTGTTTCCCTACAAACCACCAATCTGACAAGTCGCCCAACTACTACAAAATGGGCATTTACGCAGGCAATCGAAGGCAGCACGTCCGTTAGACTCGAACTTGGTAGGTACGCACCGTCCACCGGGAGGACTCCCATTCCGCACGTACCCCCACCGAAACGCCACCCGTACGATCAATGGTCGCCAGACGCCAGGGCGCTTGACCTGGTCGGCGACAAATGGACGCTGCTGATCGTCCGCGACCTCGCCGCCGGCCCACGGCGGTTCGTCGAGCTACAGCGCGTCCTCCCCGGGATCTCGACCGAACAGCTTCGGTCGCGGCTGAACCGCATGGTCGCCGACGGCATGCTGACGCGGAAGCGGTATCGCGAGGTTCCGCCGCGCGTTGACTACGAGCTCACCGCGCGGGCCCGCGAGCTGATGCCGATCCTCGGAGCTCTCGCGCGCTGGGGATACGAGTGGGCGTGGAGCCCACCTCGCGCGTCTGAGTCCGTCGACCTCGGCGCGATCTTCAGGCTCGCTCCGGGCCTCCTCACCCGCCCCACCGCCACCGGGACCGTCGAGTTCGGAGTCGACGAGCCCGACGGCCGCGCCGCCTACACGTTCACAGTGGCCGAGGACTCGGTGACGGTCGAGGAGCACTCAGCGGACGCCGCCGACGCCCGGGTAACCGGGCTCGCCGCGGCGTGGGTGAAAGCATTCTCACCCGAGCGGGACCGCAGCGGGCTCGAGCTCAGCGGCGACGTCCAGCTCGCCGGCCTGCTGCTCGACGGGCTGGTGGCAGCGGGTGGGCGCGCCTCCGACCGCGCCCGCTACGCCGCGTAGCCAAACACCCAGCCCCGGACGGACGCCCTCGGCGTCGCGGCGCGCGAGCTACTTGTCCGGATAAGTCGCCGACAGCAGGTGCGGAATCTGGCCCGCCTTCGCCCCGGGTAGCGGCGGCGCGACCCAGCACGCCTCCTCCGACCCGTTGGCAGCCACCGACCCGTCGCCGCCGGCGCCCGTGTTCTTGCAATCCCACGACGGGAAGTTGCCCTTGGCGAAGACCTGCGGGTTGGCTAGCCAGGTCGGCCCGGGGTAAGTGTTCCCGCGGTTGTTCGAATCGCGGTTGGCCGCGAACGACAGCGTCTCGGATCCGACCGGCGAGAACTGGCGCAGATAGTGGCCGACGCCGTTGCCCGAGAACGACGTCGTGGTCGCCGCGATACCGGTGGCGCCGTTGGAGATGAAGTCCGAGATCAGCTGCTGATGGTCCGACAGCCAGCCGAGGATCGGATTCAGCTGCTCGAGGAACGTCCCGAGCGAGCCCAGCATCGGTGTGGCGCCGGTCAGGATGTCGCGGACCGCGGGCAGTCCCGTCTGGGAGACCGTGATCAGGGGCCCGAGGTTCGTGAACAGGTGACGCAGCGGCGGCGACAGCTCCTGGACCGAGTGCAGCGTCGGCCCGAGCTGCCGAGCGACCGGGTTGAGCTCCTTGATCAACGGGTCGGTGTTCACCGAGAACGCCTGCAGCTTCTGCATCGTCGCCTTGGTTTCCTTGAGGAACGTCGGGAACACCTGGAACGTCTGCGCGAGCTTGTTGTCGTTGGCGGCGGTGGTCGCAAACGTCGTCTCGGCACTCGTGATCAGGTTGCGGAGCGCGCTCTGGTTGGCTCCGAGCGCCCCGAACACCGTGCCGCCGTTCTGGACCAGGCTGACCACGGCCTGATGCTGCACGTCGAGTACCTGGAGGATGTCTGATGCGTCGGCCGCGAACGACGGCAGGTTCCCAAGCACGTCGTTGAGGTTCTGGTCGTTGCCGCCGATCGCCTTGGCGAGCTGCTGCTGCCAGACCTGGAACGCGCGTCGGGTGGTCGGGTCGAACGCGTTGTAGATGTCCGACAGCTGCACCTCCGAGAGCACCTGCCCGCGCGGCAGCGTGCCGCCGTCGGGGATCGGCGGGGCGTTCGGACTGCCCGGAAGCAGCTGCACGTACGTCTCGCCGAGGATCGTCTTGGTCCGCAGGATCGCTCGCGTGTCTTTGCGGATCGGCACGTACTTGCCTTGCAGCTGCAGCGTGGCCAGCGTCCGGTTGCCCTTCGGATCAAGCTCCGTGGAGACGACCTTGCCGACGTTCACCCCGGCGATCCTGACGTCCGCCTGAGTGGCGAGATCCTGCGCGTTCGGGAACGACACGTTGATTCGGTAGCCCTGGGCGCCGAGCGGGATCGTCCCCCCGAACGACAGCCACAGGAACAGCAGCAGCCCAATGCACGACAGCGCGAACAGAACCATCGTGATGACGCGCGAGATCGGAGGGCTGCCGGTATGCATCAGTTCGAGCCGGTCGGCAGCTTCGGGAGGAACAGGTTGTTCGAGCCGGTCGCGCCCGAACCGGAATGTGGCGACAGCGCCGGCACGTTCGCCGTAGTCGAGTTGGACGAAGCGGTCGCGGTGGCGGGGTGCTTCTCCTTGTACTTCGCGTACGCCGCGCTGTCCGCCGCCGCCTGCGTCGGGCACAGCCCCGCGTCGGTCAGGATCGGCGTGAGGTTCATCAGCACCTCGGTCAGAGGCGAGCCGTTCGCGAGCTGCGCGAGGGTGGCGCAGCTGGCCTGGAGGAACAGCGGCCGGAAGTCGCCGTTCGCGTCCTGCACCGAGAACAACGTCCGCGCGTTGTGGTCGAGCCACGCGAGCCACCACAGGTAGCCGTGCTCGGTGTTCCCGGGGTTGTAGCCCACCATGTTCACGAAGTTGTTGAGCACGCCGAAGACCTTGCTGAGGTTCGGTGTGGCCGCGGCCAGGTTCACCGCCGCCGGCTTGAGGTTGCGAACCACCGGCCGCGCCGCGACCACAAACGGCCGGATCTGGTTCTTGACGATCGGCGCGCCCGGGACAGCGAGCGCGGTCAGCGCCTGGTTGGCTCCCTTGAGCGCGTTGGCGGCGGGCAACAGGTTCTTGGCCGCGGGCCCCAGCTGCTGGGCGAACGCCTGCACCTTGGCGAGCGTCGCGGTCGTCTGGTTGAGCGTGCTCGGCAGGTCGGCGACCGCGCGGCTGACGTTGCCGTTCTCGGACGCGAACGCGCTGAACACCTTCTCGCTCGAGTCGATGAGCTGGACGATCTGCGGCTGCTTGGCCGCAAGGGCTACGTTCAGTCGCTTGAGCGAATTCACCAGCTGGCGGAGATCGGTGCCCCGCTGCGCGACCGCGCCGTTCAGCCGCGCGAGATCGCGATGGGTCGGCTCGAACCGCTCCATCACCTGCGCCAACTGGTCGCCGCCGTTCTTCTGCAGGCCTTCGCCGGCGCCGTTGACGAGCAGGTCGAGGTACTCGCGGCTGTCGGCGTCGAGCGAGGACAGGATCTCGTCGAGGTTGACGACCGGCATCGTGTTCGAGACCGGGATCGAGTAGCCGGATTTCGCCGCGGGCGCGCTCCCGGCACCGGGGCTGAGCTCGACGAACATGTCGTCGAGGCCGGTCCGCGGGCGGAGCAACGCCGTCCAGTTGGTGCGGATCAGACCTTCGTACTTCTTGTCGATGCTCATCTTCACCACGCCCTGGCCGTTCTTCAGCGTCACGCCGCTGATCAGCCCAACCTGGACGCCCGAGATCCGGACGCTCTGCCCCTGGCCCGGGGTCACGGCCTGCGCCGTCGAGAAGTCCGCGTTGAGCGTGTACGTGCTCGGCGAGATGAACGGAATCGACAGGCGTTCGTTGGTCAGGATGTAGCCCGCGACGGCGACCGTGACCACGAGCAGCCCGACGAGCGCCGCGAAGTCCTTCCAGTGCTCACGGATGGCGCGCTTCATCGAGTGTTGCTCGCGGCCTTCGAAGGGGACGTGTTGCTCGAGACGGTCTGCAGCGCCGGCATCGCCGCCGTGCCCAGCCCGAGCCCCACCGCCGAGGCGAGCGACCGGACCTGCGGGATCGCCGCGGCCGCCGCCGAGGTCCATCGCAGGGCCGCGCCCGGCGCCGCCAGGTTGCTCGACTGCTGCTGGGGCGGACCGCCGGTCGGCGTCGACAGGTCGGTGATCGGCTGCTGCGTCTCACACGGGACGTTCGGTTCGAGCGGCGGCGACTTCTCTCCTGGAGGCGACTGCGGCTGCTCACCCTGGAGCGGCGCCAGCGACTGACCGAGCAGACCGGGCTGGAGCGAGTAGGTGAGCGTGCCGCCGGTCCCGAGAATCCGGACGTACGGACCGTTGGCGTCGAAGTCGCGCGACTCGCCGGCCAGGCCCGGGAGAAAATCGACGGCCTCGACGTACACCGGCCGCGACGGGAAACCGTTCGAGGCGTTGAAGTTCGGATCGTTGATCGTGAGCTTCGTCCACGGGATCACGACGTTCGCGACGCAGCTCGACGCCGGCCGGACCCCGTTGGCCATCAGCGGGACGCTCCCACGGGTTAGGTTCGACAGCGCCGGCACGGTCCCCGACAGGTCGGCCGTAAGGCCCCGCAGCTCCGAGGGCGAGACCAGGTAGCGCAGCTGGGTGATGAACGGAAGGCTCGCGTCGATCATCGGGCCGGTCGACTTGACCCCGGGGATCAGCGCCTTCGCGAGCTGTGGCAGTGGGCCGGGCGCGCAATCGGGCTTCTCTGCTCCCGAGCAGAACACTGCGTTGAGCGCATGGAACGCCGGGATGGCGGCCTGGAGCGTCTTCGGCAGCGCGGCCACGGCATTCTCAAGCGAGACGTTCTCGCGCGCGAACGCGTCCGCGGTCGTGTTGAAGTTCGTGATCAGGTTCTCCAGGTTCTGCGGATGGGCGTCGATCGCACCCGAGACCGTCCCCTGGTCGTTGATCGCGTTCGAGAGGTCGTGCGGCTCGATGCCGAGCGCGTCGTGGGCGACGATCGCCGAGTACTCGTAGGCCGGTAGCCAGTACTTGATCGACGCGTTGAAGGACGGGCCTCCCTTCTTGAGCGCGGTGCCGAACTGCTGCAGCAGCGTCTGCAGGTTCTGCCGCGTGTTCGACTGCAGCGAGGTGAGCACCTGATCGAACTGGACCGGTTCGGTCCCCTGCTGGATCGGGAACGTGTAGTCGTCGGGCGCGACGGGCGCCTCGGGCGTGCCCGGGCTGACGTCGACGAAGAAGTTCCCTTCGAGGAAGATCCGCGGCCGGATCGCGAACGTCGCGTCCTTGTGGATCGGCAGCCCCGAGCCCGAGATCGTCATCGTCACGTCGGCGGCGCTGCACTGCTGGCTACCGCCCGCGACCGTCTTCTGCGGCGTGCCACCGACCTTGCAGTTCGGCACCGGTCCGACGCTCTCCACCTTGCCGACGTTGATCCCGGCGATCCTCACGAGCGAGTCCGGCTTCAGCCCGTTCGCGTTGGAGAAGACCGCGTGCACGGTGTACGGGCTCGCGAACGGGTTCGCGAACTTCGTGAACCCGAGGTAGGTGAACACGCAGATCGCGATGATCGCCAGCAGTCCGGCCTTGAACGGGCTGAGTCCGCCTTTGCCTGGCCGCTTGCGCATCAGTTGTTCCCCGGGACCGAGGGCGTCACAGGCCCGGTTTGCGGTGTACGGGTGAACGTCTCACCGGCGGGCACGTGGGCGCGGCCGGCGAACGTCGGGCCCTGGTCGCCTGGCGTGTGCGCGTCGGTGTCGAGGTTGCGGCCCTGCGGGTCGTAGTAGTTGAGCTTCTTCGGGTAGCCACGCTGGCCGGTCTCGCAGTCGGCGTTGCCCTGGTTGTCCACCGCCGCGCCGTACACCTCGCCGTGCAGGAACTCGTTGCCGCCCTGGGGCGAATCGAAGCTGCCCCCGTTCGCCGGCGCGGTGGCGCCCTGGGAGCCGACGTTGTTGGACTGTGCCGTGTTGGTCGTCATCAGCATCGCGCGTTGGGCGAACCCGAACGCTGTCGCTTCCGAGAGGTGCTCGGACAGGTACGTCCACCAGTAGTTCCAGTCGTCGCACACCGTCTGGAACGGCCCGAGGTACCGGACCATCGGGTTCAGGGTCTGGACCGTGTCGACGAGTGCGTTCAGCGCGACGTTCGTCCCCGGCGCCGCCGACAGCGTCTGCAGGGCCTGCATCGTCTCCTGCAGCCTCGCGTTCAGCGCGGGGGTCCGGCCGAGCACCTGAGTCCCCTGCTCGAGCGCCGGGTTCAGCACCGGCAGCGCCACCTCGAGCGACTTGGTGGCGGGCGTCATGTAGTGCCCGAACGTGGTCAGGTCGGTCAACAGCGGCTGCTGGGCCGCGAGCGACTGGGTCGAGACCTGGAGCGTCGAGGGTGATTCGGCGATCGTCGCCTTCAGGTCAGGCGGGTTGCGGTCGATCGCCGCGAACGTCGTCGCCATCCTCCCGAACAGCTCCGCGTTGACCTGCGCCACCGGCGCCACCGCGCCCATGAACGAGTTGAGCCCGTTGAAGAAGCGAGTCAGCTCGGTGCTGGGGTCGGACAGGTAGCGGGCGACCGGCTCCAGGTGCCCGAACAGCGCCGGCAGGCTCGCGATCGTGTCGTTCAGCGCGGACCCGCGCGAGGCGAGCGTGTCGCCGAATCCGTCGAGATCCTCCTGGACCGCGCCGCGGGTCTTGGCGTCGAAAATCTTGAACACGTCGTCGAACTGGACCGGCACGTTCGTCTGCGACTCCGGCAGCGTCGCTCCGTCGGCGAACATGTGGCTCGAGGTCCCCTTGTGGAGGTCGAGGTACTTGAGCCCGAGCACCGACCGCGGCTGGATCGAGACCGACGAATCGATCGGCACCTCGCCATAGGCCTTGTTCAGCTTCAGCGTGAGCTGCGCGCCGGTCTGTCCGTTCTCCATCGTCACCGGCTTCAGCGAGGACACGATCCCGATCAGGTAGCCGCCCTCCCGGACGTCGTTGCCGGCGACGAGCTCGGACCCGTTCGCGATGTCGACCTTGAGCTCGCGCGTGGGCACGAACGGCAGGCCCTCGTTTGCGTTGTAGGCCAGGAACACGGCGACGAGCAGCACGAGCACCGTGACCGCGCCGATCAGGACCGGGTTGGCAAAGGCGGATGGCTGCCTGCGCGTCATGGCGACAGGAGGTAGTTGAGGAGCTGCTGGGCCTGCTGGGCCGTCGGCGCCCCGTTGCTCGGCGTGCTCGTGGGCGTGGTGCTCTGTGGCTGGGACGGCAGCGGCACGCTCGGGACCGACTGCGTCACTCCTCCGAGCGGCGCGGTGGCGGCGCCGATCGCGTTGTTGACCGCTCCGAGCGCGCCCTGGACGCTGGGCGTACCCGGCGGGGTCTTCACCGACGGCAGCGTGCTCGTCGGGCTCGAGCCGGATCCGGATCCGGATCCGGTCGCCGGCGCCGGGGTGCTCGACTTCTTCGAGCTCTTGAGGTTCGGTGGGCTCGAGCTGAGCAGCTCGGCCGGGCACTTCGACGCGGTCGTCTGCGGCCCGGTCTCGCCCGGAGGCGCGCCACCGGGGTCGGGCACGCACCCACTCGGGTTTGTCGGATCGGTCTCGTTGACGCCCGGCTGGTTGGGGCCGAGCCACGAGTAGCACTGGCGATAGGCCGCTCCGTCCGTCTTGAGGTTCGCTGAGATCGTCCCCGGCGTCGCATACGGCGAGCACGTCGGGTTCACGAACGCGTCGACCGCGAGCATGTGCCCGAACGGCCCGAACGTGTTGATCGCGAGCGTCTGGTTGAAGACGTACTGGAGCAGCGCCTGCAGGCCGCTGAACCCCTTGCCGCCGGGGCTGCGCGAATCGGGCTCGACGGCACGATCCTGGGTGTTGAGGTCTTGCAGGACGATCGCCAGGTTCTGAGCGAGCTCGCCGGTTCCGGCGCCGCCCTGGCTGGTGGGCGCGGCGAACTTGTTGAGGATCGAGACCGTCGGCGCCGCGGTCTGGACCGCCTGTTTGCCGGTGACCGACGCCTGCCCGAGCGATTGCAGCGCCGGCAACGACGCGTTCGCGAACCCGCACTGGTTGCCGGTGTGCGGCTGCGAGCACGACGCCAGGTTCGTGAAGAACGTGTGCAGCTGGCTCGAGGCGGCGTTCAGATTCTCGACCACCGGCGTGTTGGCGGTCGCCGCGTTTCCGAGTTTCGCCATCGTCGGCTTGAGCTGCTCGAGGAAGCTCGGGAGGCGCGCGAGCGTCGTCTTGAGGTTCCCCTGCTGGGTCGCGCTATCGGTCGCGGCCTTGTCGGCCTGCACGATGAAGTTCTGGACCTGCGTGGAGTTGTTCGCCAGCGCGGTGACCACCGCGTTGGAGTTCGTGGTCAGCGCCTTGAGCGTGCTCGAGTCGTTGCCGAGCAGCTGCAGCAGGTTGTCGGTCTCATCGATCGCCGGGACCGCGCGCTGGAGCGCCGTCTGCAGATCGATCGAGCGCCCCGCCACTGCCGCGCCGAGTTCGTTGATGATCAGCGTGAACCGCTCGCGCTGGGGCATTCGCATGATGTCCGCGAGCAGGTCGGCCGGGATCGTCGAGAACGTGTGCGACGCGTTCAGCGTGGTCCCCGAGGCGAGCGCCTTCCCGTACTGCCCCGGCTGGCAGTCGACGAAGTACTCGCCGATCAGCGACTGCGGCCGCGACTGGCACGACGCGTCCGAACGGAACGCGCCGAAGCCCTTCGTCGTTACCTGGACCGTGACCAGCGCGTCCAGCGGGCTCTGGCAGTGAGCGGTCTTGTCGCGGTAGCAGAGGCCGATCGATTTGATCGAGCCGGCCGGGACGCCGGCGACCTTGAACGGCGCCCCGTTGACGAGTCCGAACGCGTTGTCGAACTCGAGCTTGTAGGTGGGGTTGCTCGGTCCGCCGCCGAACCCACCTGCGACCACGATGAACGCCCCGAGGACGAGCACGATCGCAGCGCCGAGGAGAACCCTTCTCATCAGTTCCCGCTCGGTACTTCGCTGGGGTCGCAGGGGAAGCCGTTCTCCGGGTAATAGATCGCACCGCGCTCCATCGACCCCGGGCAGCGGTCGCCCTGGCCGGAGGTCAAAAGACCGCTCGAGCCCGTGCTGGTCCCGGTTCCGGACCCGGTGCCGCTCCCGCCGAAGGCGAGCACGGAGCGGAGCACCGGCTGGAGGAACGACGGCAGCAGGTTCAGGCTGCCGTTCTCGATCGACCCGACGCCGACGACCGGCGCGATCCGGCTCGCGCCGCCGTTGGCGTCGATCGTGCCCGGATGGCTGTAGCCCTCGAACCATCCGGTCAGGTCGACCGCGTACGGCCGTGCGGTGGCGAGCTCGGGGGTCGAGTCATTGAGCGCCATCGTCGATTGCGGGAACGCGCCGAGGCGCTGCGCGCCGTTGGCCTGCAGCGTGCCGTTGCAACTGCTCGCCGCCTGGCCGGTGCCGCACGTCACGTTCGCGAGCTCGACGCTCAGCTCGAGGAGCTGGATCAGGTCGTTCTGGCCAGGGGTGCTCGCCGAGCACGGCTTGGAGCCGCGGGAGCAGATGATGTTGGCCAGATCGCGGACGGTCGGCACCGCGTTCTGGGCGAGCGGCCGCAGCTGGGCGAGGAACTGCTGGAGCTTGGGTGCCACCGGCTTAGAGTCGTTGACCAGCGGCGTCAGGTCGTCGAGCGCGTTGCGCAGGTTCACGAACGTCGTGTCCGCCAGCGCCATGAACTGCGGCAGGTCCTGAATCGACTGCCCGAGCGCGGTCTTCTGCGAGGCCAGCGCCTCGGTCGTCGTCCCCAGGTTCTTGACGAGCGCGGTCAGGTCCGAGGAGCGCGTGGAGATGTCCGACAGGAGCTTCGAGGACTTGACGACGAAGTTCGTGAAGTCGCCGCCGTCGTTGCGGTCGAGCTCCTGGAACAGCGTGCTGCTCGACGCGACCGCTGGATTCAGGTACGCCCATGCGGCCTGCGCGGCGGCGCCCTTGCCGGCGAACTGGGAGCCGGCGCCCTGGATCAGGTTCTGGAGACCCTTGAGCGTCGGAGGGTTGAGCGTGTTGAACAGCTCGTCGATGTCGACGGCGCTGGTCGTGTCGTTGGTGCCGATCGCCCCGCCCGAGGGGATCGTCGGCGCGTTCGCCGGCCCGAGCCGCAGGTCGATGTAACGGTTCGCGATCCCCGACAGCGAGGTCAGCCGGACTGTCGCCTCGGTCCCCTGGTGCAAGGGCACGTAGCTCGGGTTCGAGATGTTGATCGTCAGCTGCGCCTGCCCGTTCGGCGTCAGCGTTATGTTCGAGACCGAGCCGACCGAGTTACCGGCCACCTGGACCTCATCGCCGTTGACGATCTGGCTCGCATCCTGGAACACCAGGTGGACCTGATAGTTCGTTCCACCGGAAAGCAGGATTACGGCGGCGACGATCACCGCAATCGCCACCGCGGCAACTGCGGCCACCCTGCCGACGACCGTCGGTTTTCTCACCGCTTTACTCCTGCCAACGCAAAGCTCCTCCCGCAAGGAACCTGGAAATCCCAGCGCGGACTTCGAGTCGAACCTAGCAAGGGGTTCGATCCACTGTCAATTTGGAACCGACAGGGGTGTCGGAACCGCGGACTGCCCGTCCCATGGGCTTTATCTACCCGCCTTCTAAACCTCACCCGCGCGCGCGAGCGTGCCCTCCGAGCCGATAGCGTTTAGGCCCTCGCCCGGGTGGTGGAATTGGTCAGACACGGTCGCCTTAAGAGCGATTGCCCCAGCGGCATGAGGGTTCGAGTCCCTCCCCGGGTACCTCCTACGGGCGGCGTATGCGGGCACGGCTGTGCAGGACCGCAACTAATCCGCTGCTACGGTGTCCGTGCCACCGACGGCCCCCATTAGGTTGGCCCTCAAGCGGTCTGGATGGAAGTCTCAGCGCTCAGATACTCGGGAGGAATCAGCCTTCACGCGCGCTCGCCGCTGCTGAGGTTGCAGTCCGACGAACGCCTCGTGACCCTGATCCGGCGGGGGAGCACGGCCGCTTTTGAGGTGCTGGTCGCCCGATACAACGCCCGCCTGCTCGCGTTCTGCCGGCACCTGCTCGGGTCCCGTGAGGATGCCGAGGACGTTCTGCAAGAGGTGTACTCCGCGGCGTTCAACGCGATCCTCGACGACGACCGTCCGATCAACGTGCGTCCGTGGCTGTATCGGATCGCCCGTAACCGCAGCCTCAACCACCTGCGTCGGATCCAGGCGGTCGGGGTCGACTCGATGGACATCCACCTGTCCGAGCACGGGACCACCACGGCCGACAAGGTCCACGACCGCGAGGAGTTCCGGCTGCTCGTCGACGACATCCAAGGCCTTCCCGAGACCCAGCGGACCGCGCTCGTGCTCCGCGAGATGGACGCGCTGTCCTATGAGCAGATCGCCGAGGCGATGGAGACGACCGTGCCGAGCGTCAAGTCGCTGCTCGTGCGCGCGCGCGTGTCGCTCGCCGAGGCGGGCGAGGCACGGCTGCTCACCTGCGAGCAGGTGCGGATCGAGCTGGCCGAGGTCGCCGAGGGTCTACAGCGCCGGCCCGGACCGCTCGTGCGCCGGCACCTGCGCGCGTGCGAGCGCTGCTCGACCTTCAAGGGACAGCTGAACGAGACGAGCAAGGCGCTGACCGCGGTGCTCCCAGTCGGCGGGTTCGCGCTGCTGCACAAGCTCGCGATCCTGCACATCGGTCATTCCGCGGGCGCCGGCGCCGGAGCGGGGTCGTCCGGCGCGAGCGCGGGAGGTACCGCGGCGGCAGTCGGAGGCACCGCGGCGGCCGGCGCGGGCGCGGTGATGGGAACGAGCACGACCGGGTTCCTATCGGCCAGCGTCGGCGCGATCGCTACCAAGGCGGCGGCCGGACTCGCCGCGGCGGCACTCGTCACCGCCGGCGCCGTCGAGGTCGAGCAGCCGGCGCGTCCGCACGTCCACCACCACGCCGCCGCCGCCACCCCCATCCACGTCGCCTCCGTCCCCAGTGCGCCAGTGACCGTCGCCCCGACGGTGCACTCAGACAGCCCGAGTGGCGGTGCGGCCCCCAGCGGTGTCGTGCATCGCGCCGCAGTCAATCACCCGCACAAGCCGGCTCCGGCCAAGGCCACCGCCACCACCACGCACAAGCCGCTGGTCGGCGGCAAGCACGGCAGCGCCTCAACGACCAAGGCGAAGGCCACGCCAACGGCGCCCGCGGGCCGGACCCAGACCCAGACCGACTCGACCGTGCTGGGCGGGTCGCCGACCGCTCCGGCCACCACGACCGGAACGACCGGGACGACGCCCTGTCCGACGACCAGCACGCCGGCGAGCACGGCTCCCGCCCCGGCGACCACGAGTCAGAGCGCGGACACGAGTACCACCGGCACGATCCCGGATTCGACGAGCACCGCCCCGAGCGCGGCGACCACGACCCCCGCGACCACCACCCCCGCCATCAGCCCCGATCCCGCGCAGGGCTCTTCGTGCGCCGGCGATTCCACCGGCACGGACACCACCACCGGCACGAGCCCCACCACCACCACCAGCCCCAGCACCACCACCGCCAGCCCCAGCACCAGCACCAGCACCAGCACCACCACGACTACCACCGCGGCGCCAACCACGACCGCGACCACCACCACAACGACAACGACCACGACCACCAGCACCACGACCACGGGATCGGCGTCGAGCGCGGGATCCGCACTTGGCGCGGGCGCCGGGGTTTCAGAGCTCGCGGCCCACGTAAAGAAGCACCGCGGCATAAGCTTCCGGCGTGATCGACGTCGGCCAGTTCACCGCGGTTGACATGCGCGTCGGCCGCGTGGTGGCGGTCGAAGACTTCCCCGAGGCCCGCGTTCCGGCCTGGAAGCTGACGATCGACTTCGGGCCCGAGATCGGGGTCAAGCGCTCCTCGGCCCAGATCACGCACTACCCCCGCGAGCAGCTCGAGGGAAGCCTCGTGGTGGGCGTGGTCAACCTCGCGCCACGCATCATCGCGCGGTTCAAGTCGGAGGTGCTGGTGCTCGGCGCTCTCGACGAGGCCGAGGGCGTCGTGCTGCTCCGGCCCGACAAGGAAGTCGCTCTCGGGTCGAAGATCGCCTAGTGGGTCGAGCCGAAATGTTTCGCTCGGAAGGCCGAGGCCGGGGGCCGTCAGGCGAGGACGCAGGATCCGACGCGTAGCGGCGCTACGCGAGGATCCCGAGGACAAAGCGCCGGACGACTCGTGCGGGGCGCGGTCGTTTGGCGAGGCCGGATGCCGAGCGGGCCTCGCACGAGGGTCATCCGGGCCGGCATTGCGGGTGGAACGTTGAGGTGAGCCCACTAAGGACCGGGAGCGCCGCCGATCACGAGCGCCCCGCGCGCGGTGCCGTCGACTACCAGGGGATAGCGGCCGGTCTTCAGGTCGGCGATGAGCACGGTCGCACGGCCGTGCGCCGGCACCGCGAGCACGTAGACGGTGGGCGTGTGCAGCACGGCCTTGTGGGCACGGCCGTCTCCGGAGATCACGGTCACCTGCACCGGCAGATGCGCCGGCGCGGTGATCGTCGGCGGGCTGAGCGCGCCGCCGGGCCCAATCGTGAACGTGGCCGGGATCCGGGCGTTCTCCGGCGGCGCGCCACCGGTCGCGGGCGCACCGGGGTTCGTGGTCGTTTCCGTGCCGGTCGGTGGCGTCCCGGTGGCGGTCTCGGGCGTCGTCTCGGTCGTGCTTTGCGTGCCTGTCTGGGTCCCGCCTCCGGTCGTGCTTTGCGTGCCTGTCTGGGTCCCGCCTCCGGTCGTGCTTTGCGTGCCTGTCTGGGGCCCGCCTCCGGTCGTGCTCTGGGGCGCCGGCGGGGGCGCTGTGGCAGTCGTCTGC
>OBLV0100000257.1_pt1 | contig 17079 bp, 16 predicted proteins | sample 1520071 | NCBI WGS metagenome assembly OBLV01 (sample SAMEA3888446, study PRJEB22518) | metagenome | reverse complement strand
GTTCTTCTGCGGGCGCGACCGGGTCATCTCAGAGCTCGTGGCGCGCCTGGCCGAGTGGCCCTTGGTGGGCATTCTCGGGCCGTCCGGAATCGGCAAGTCCTCCCTCCTGCGCGCGGGCGTCCTGCCGGCGCTGCGTGCGGGCGCGCTGCCGGGCAGCGCCGACTGGCGGCACGTTCTGCTCAGGCCCGGAGCCCATCCGTGCGCGGAGCTCGAGCGCGCGCTCGGCGGAGACATCGGACCGTCCGTCGCCCGCGTCGACCCCGGCGCACGGCTCGTGGTCGCCGTCGACCAGCTGGAGGAGCTGTTCACCGCTTGCGAGTCCGAGCCCGAGCGGTCGGAGTTCCTCAAACGGCTCGTGAGCGCGGCGAGCGACCACGAGCGACGTGTGGTGCTCCTGTGCACGTTGCGCGCTGACTTCTATGGGCGGATCAGCGCGTACCCGGAATTCGCGGATCTCCTGAGTCGGAGCCACGCGCTGGTGGGCCTCCTGGATCGCGACGAGCTCAAGGAGGCGATCGAGCGGCCGGCCGCGCGCGCCGGACTCGAGGTCGAGCGACCGCTGGTAGAGGCGCTGGTCGGCGAGGTCGCGGAAGAGCCAGGGGGTCTGCCACTCCTGTCGACGACGCTGCTCGAGCTGTGGCGAGCACGCAGCGGACGGGTGCTTCGCCTCCAGGACTACCGCGCGACGGGCGGCGTCCGCGGGGCCGTCGCGCGGATTGCGGAGGCCGCGTACATGCGGCTGTCGGAGTCCGAGCGGCGCGTCGCCCGCAGCTTGCTGCTCCGGCTCGCCGAGGTCGGGGACGGCACGCCCGAACGTCGGTCGGTGCCGCTGGAGGAGATCGACCGGATCGACGGCGCCGAGCCGGTGCTCGAGGCGCTGACCGACGCGCGCCTGGTCACCGTCGGTTCAGGAGCGGTGGAGCTGTCTCACGAGGCGCTGTTGCGCGAATGGCCGCGCTACCGCATCTGGCTCGACGAGGATCAGGTCGGACGCCGGCTACACGCCCATCTGCGCGTCGCCGCCGGAGAGTGGAACGCACGCGGGCGCGATCCCGCCGACCTGTATCGAGGCGCCAGGCTCGCGGGCGCGCTCGAGTTCTGCGCGCAGCACCGCGATGAGATGGATCGCCTCGAGCGGGCGTTCGTCGCCGCGAGCCGATCCGAAGCCGACCGCGAGGTGCGCCGCCAGCGCACCCAGAACCGCCGGCTGCGCGCGCTGCTGATCGGCACCGCCGTCCTGCTGGTCCTCACCGTGGTCGCCGGCGCGGTGGCGGTGATCTTGCAGCAACGAGCGAACAGCGACGCCCGACTGGCGGTCGCCGAAGAACACGCTGCGCTCGGCCGACAGCTCGGCGAGGAGGCCGTGAACGAGCCGAAACTCGACGTGGCAGCCTTGCTCGCGCGCGAAGCGGTTGCGCTCGAAGCCTCACCACAGACCGAGGGGACGCTGCTGTCAACGTTGCTGCGGAGCCCTGCAGTGACCGCCACGTTCTCGATGCCCACCAACTCGGCCCCGAACGTATCCGTCGCCCCCGACGGCCGCACGTTGGCCGTTGCCGACGGTGTCGCCGACCAGGTCCGGTTCTTTGACACCCGGACGCGTGCGCCCGTGAGCCGGCTGCTGACCGACTTCTTCGGCGATCAGCCGCCGACGTACTCCGCTGACGGATCGGTGCTCGTCTACTCGGCGGGGGCATACCTCGCGGTGCGCGACGCGCGCACGCTGGCGCTGCGCAAGCGGTTGCTGATCGGGCCGCCGTTCAGCAAGCAGCAGGTGGCCGACGTCCCCGACGCGAGCGTCATGTTCGGACCCGGTCAGCAGACGGTGTACTACGCCTACTGGCTGCTCAACCAGGCCGGTCAGCCGACCGACGCCTATCTCGCGCGGTGGTCGATGCCGAGCGGCCTCCCGCTGCCGACGGTGAAGCTCGGATCCGGCCCGCTGCTCGCGGTCTCGCTGATCGACGGGGGCGCCGAGGTGATGGTCGTGACCGGGCGCGACGTCGACACCTACGACGCGCATACGCTGCACCTGGAGCGCTCGGTGGCGATCTCGCCGGCGCCGGTGTCTCCGTCGGCAGCGGCGGTCGCTCCCGACGGAGTCACGATCGCGATCGGCTCGGAGAACGGCTCGGTGTCGTTCGTCGACGCGGCGACCGGCGTCGCCAGGCCCGGTGCCGGAGGGCACACGGCGGCCGTGGCGAGCGTCGCGTACGCCCCTGACGGCGGGCGGGTGATGACGGCCGGCGACGACGGCAGGGTGATCGTCTGGGATCCCGCGACCGGCGCGGAGGCGGCCGTCCTGCCCGGTCCACCCGGGCACGTCGAGGACGCGAAGGTGAGCCCGGACGGCTCGACCCTGTACACGTCGGCGATTGGGGGCGCGGTGCTCGCCTGGGACCTCACCGGCGAGCGAAGCTTCGGACACAGCGCGCGCCTCGATCGCGGGGTGCGGTGTTGCGACACGATCTCTCCGCCCGAGCCCGCACTGGCGCTCTCGCCCGACGGGGCCAGGTTCGCGGTGCCGATCGCGGCCTCGACCGTGGGTGTGTTCTCGACGCGCACGCTCGCGCGCCTCGCGTCGTTCACGATCGCGCCGGCGGACGATCCGATCACAGCGCTCGCGTGGGCGCCGGGCGGCGCGGCGCTCGCGGTCGGAGCTCATGGCGGCGTGGTGCAGCTATGGGACGTCGGCGGCGCGCCGAGGCTCGAACGCACGTTGTATGGGCTGGCGCCGGTGCCCGAGCTTTCCGAGGCCGTCCAGTCACTCGCCTTCTCGCCCGACGGCCGGCTCCTCGCCGGCACCGACAAGAGTGAGGGCTCCACGGTCGGGCACACGCTCGCCTCGCCGCTCGCGACGATGGCCATCTGGAACGTCGGCGCCGGAACGCTGGTCGCGCCGATGGCAAGCCTCGGCGCCGGCAGCGGCCTGACGGGATCCGACGAGGTGGCGTTCTCCCGAGACGGCAAGCTGCTCGCGGCGAGCCTGCTCGTCGGCGGCATCGAGGTATTCGACCCCTCCACCGGACAGCTCGTGCGGACGCTCGCCGATCCGGGCGACGAGAGCACGTCGCTCGCGTTCGGGACCGGCCACGTACTCGCCGCCGGAACCGTCGGCGGGGACGTCGAGCTGTGGGACGCCGGCAACGGCACGCGGCTCGCGCCAGGGCCGCTGCTGGCCGACACCGAGGAGATCACCGGCGTCGCCTTCGACCAGAGCGGCCAGCGGTTCGTCACCACCGGGGACGACGACGGCACGATCAAGCTGTGGTTCACCGCGGGCTTGCAGCAGGAAGGGCCGCGGCTCGCGGCCGACCCGGGTTCAACACCGACGGCAGCCTTCGAGCCGGGCGGCGGCGGCCTGCTGGTCGTCGACGACCGGGGGGGCGCGTACACGTGGCCGACCTCACCTACGGCGTGGGAGCAGCGCGCCTGTTCGGTGGCCGGTCGGAGCCTTACACGCGCCGAATGGGCGCAGTTCGTTGGGGGACCGCGCTACACGACCGTCTGTCCCTGAGATCCGGGGACGGCGACTAAACTGCGAGCCGCTTGCGCGCGATCTGGAGCGCGGCGGTGAGCGGGGTGGCTCCGGTCGCGTCGGCCTCGTCGAAGATCTGGCTGATGGTCTCGCCGATCCGTCGGACGCGCCGGCCCGCGGCGGTGGGGTTGTACCCGTTCTGCTCCTCGGCGATGTTGATCAATCCACCGGCGTTGGCGACGAAGTCGGGCGCCCACAGGATGTGACGCGTCGCGAGCAGTTCCGCGATCGACTCGTTCGCGAGCTGGTTGTTGGCGGCGCCGGCGATGATCTGGCAGCGCAGGCGCGGCACCGTCTCGTGGTCGAGAAAGCCGCCGAGCGCGCACGGAGCCACCACGTCGACGTCCATCTCGAGTGCCTGCACCGGGGTCGTCCACTCGGCGTCGAGCTCGTCGGCGAAGCGGCGCTTGCGCTCGTCGATGTCGCTGACGACCAGCTTCGCGCCCGCCTTGGCACACCGCTTGGCTACACGCAATCCGACGTGCCCGAGTCCGATCACCGCCACCGTCCGCTGTTTGAGCGAGTTCGACGAGAACACCCGCTCGCAGCACGCGCGAATGGCGGCTTCGACGCCCAGCGCGGTGTACGGGCTTGGATCGCCGGAGCCGCCCTGACCGCGCGGGAGCCCGGCCACGTGCGTGGTGCGCTGCGCGATCACCCGCATATCGCGGCTTGAGGTGCCGACATCCTCGGCGGTGACGTAGTGACCCTGGAGGGACTCGACCGTGTCGGCGAAATCGAGTAGCGCCGCGGTCCGGCGCGCTGAGGAGAGGACCGTCGCCGGCGCGGTCATGATCACCCCCTTGCCACCCCCCAAGGGAAGGTCGGCCACGGCCGACTTGTACGTCATCGCCCGGGACAGCCGCAGCGCGTCGCGCAACGCCTGGCGCGCGTCGCTGTATCCCCACATCCGGCATCCGCCGAGCGACGGTCCGCGGACCGTCGAGTGGACGGCGACGAACGTATACAGGCCGGATCGCCGCCCCCGGCGCACGACCACCTCCTCGTGGTCGAGGGTCTCCTGGTATCCGTCTATCGTCGGATCGTCCTGCGAGTCGGCGGATCGATCCGCGCCCGGCCTGCTCACGGTGCGGGCGGCGGGGACCAATACGCGGTCGTCGAGGTTGACGATCCCGTTCCGGTCGTGGTGGTCTGCGAGCCGCCCGTACTCGTACTCGAGGTAGAGGTGCCGTCGGTGGTGGTCGCGCCCGGCTGCGTGGTCGAGCTGGAAGAACCCGACGGCTGTCCGGTCTGCGCCGTGGTCGGCGAGGTAGTTGACGGATTCGTCGACGTCGTCGTCGCCGACCCGTCGGTCGGGTCCTTGAGGCCGCTGCCGGCGCCCATGCCGGTGGGGGCCGCGCCGCCGCCGCTCGTCGTCGCCGACGTGCCGCCGGTGGCCTGTGACTTCAGCTTGATCGGCACCGTGACCGTGGTCGTCGAGGTCGTCACGGTCGTCGGTACGCCCGCGGACGGCGTCTTCGCGACCGGTGTGGTCCGAGTCTGCGGGTGGAACGGCTGCGAGGTCACCGCCGGCGCGTCCTGGGCGGTCTGATTCGCGCTCGAGGAGGTGACCGCGGTGGCGGCTGCCGGCGTGACGCGGTGGCTCGCCGGCGCGACGGTCGTGGCCCGGGCGTGGTGACGGTGGTGTGGCGCCGGGGTCGTGATCGTGTGCTGGAGCTCGACGGCCCCGCCGGCCGTCACAACGGCGGCCGCGAGCAACGTCGCGACGTGGGTGGCTCCGGCGCTCATCGCGCCAAGCCCTACGACCGCCGAGCCGGTTCCCGCCCCTGCTCCGGCCCCGGCGGCGAGCGCACCACCGGCAGCGCCGCTGCCGGCCCCGCCGATGCCGAGCACGTTGGCGAGGACGCCGAGCGGCCCGAGCGTCGGGACGATAGCGCCGAACCGCCGGCTCACACCGCGTAGCTGATGGCGGAAGTCCCGGCAGCCGGCACAATCCCGCATGTGGCGCCGCGCCGTTGCGTTCGGGCGTAGGCCGCGGTCGTGCGAGAGGATGAGGGCCTCGCGGATCTCCGAGCACGCGGTGTCGCGGGCCTCGACCGCCTGGCCGAGCGCGAGCCGCGCCCGTACGAGCAGCGACTTCACCGCCGGCACCGTGACGCCGAGCGCCCCCGCCATGTCGGCGTAGGACATTCCCCCGAGCTCGCGCATCAGGAGTGCGGACCGCTGCTGCTCGGGGAGCCGTCGGACGTCGGCGATCAGGCGCCGCAGCGACTCGCGCCGGTCGGCCTCGTCGATCGGGTCGTGAACGGGCGAGCGCAGGAGCTCCAACACCTCGGGCGGAGGTGGGGACGGCCGGCGCAGCTCGTCGATGCACCGGTTGTGTGCCACGCGGTAGAGCCACGCCCTCAGCGCGAGCTCCCGGTGGTTGGCCCGCAGGCCCGCGTACGCGCGCACGAAGATGTCCTGGAGCGCGTCCTCGGCGTCCTGACGGTGGGGAAGCATCTGCCGCGTGTAGGCGAACAACCGCTGCCGATAGCGGTCGTGGATCACGCGGAAGGCGTCGTCGTGACCCGCGCGGAACAGCGCCACGAGCTGCTCGTCCGAGCGGAGGCGAAGAAGAGGCGCCCCGATCGATGTCCGCGTCCGGGCTACTGCAGCCGGTGCTGGGAGGGCGGAAGCTTCCACGTGAACCCCCACTCACTCTAACGCCTAAGGCGGGTGAAGGTTTCGGAAAGATCGCGTTAGGCCGGTCGCGCGCCCGCGAGCGTCAGGCCCGCGACAAGGCCGCGCCCACCGAACCGCGGCGATACTCTCAGCAGGGCACGATGGACCCTGCCTCCGGGATCGCAATTCCAGTGGCGTTCGGCGCCGGCTTGATCTCGTTCCTGTCGCCGTGTGTGCTGCCGCTCGTGCCCGGCTACATCTCGGCCGTGGCCGGCGTCGCGCCGGCTGACATCCGGGCGAGCCGGGTGATCGGTCCGAGCCTCGCCTTCGTCGCGAGCTTCTCGGCGATCTTCATCGCACTCGGGCTGCTGGGGCAACAGGCGCTCCACGGGGCGTTGACCGGGCCCGCGGCGCTCAAGATCTCGGGCGCGGTGATCATCGCGATGGGGTTGGTGTTCGTGCTCGCGCCGTTCGTGCCCCAGCTCTCTCGCGAGTGGCACGTCGGGCGGCTGATCAGCGAGGCCGGGCGTGGCGGCCCCGTGCTGACCGGGGCGGCGTTCGCGCTGGCGTGGACCCCGTGCACCGGGCCGACCCTGGGGGCGATCATCACCGCCGCCGGCGTGTCCGGATCGGCTGGGCACGGCGCGTTTCTGCTGGCCGTGTACTGCGCCGGCCTCGCCGTCCCGTTCCTGATCACGGGACTCGCGTTCGGAACCGCGACCTCGGCTCTGGCCGTGGTTCGCCGCCACTACGCGATCGTGATCACCGCCGGCGGCGTGGTGCTGATCGGGATGGGCGTCCTGATCTGGACGGGGGAATTCACGCAGCTCAACATCACGGTCAACCACTGGCTGCAGACGCTGGGACTGCCCGACCTCAACTCGGATACCTGAGCCTCGGGGACTGCCCGACCTCAACTCGGATACCTGAGCCTCGGGGACTGCCCGACCTCAACTCGGATACCTGAGCCTCGGGGACTGCCCGACCTCAACTCGGAGACCTGAGCCTCGGGCGGGCGGGCGCTCCTAGATCTCCGACCAGCTCGGTTGGACTTAGGGTGCCCTAATTTGGTACGCTCCGAGGCGGTAATTAGGGGGGCCTAATTCACCCGGAGGTTCCATGTCGTTCGCACAGACCGTCGCCCTAGGTGCCCTCGCCGGATTCACGATCTTCATCGGTCTTCCCGTCGGCCGGCTGCAGCTACTGAACAACCGGACGCGTGTCGCGCTCGCGATGTTCTCGGTCGGAGTGCTCGCGTTCATCTTCGTCGACGTCATGCAGGGCGGCCTCTCGATCGTCGACGACGCGCTCACGGCCTTCAAGGACGACAAAGGAAGCCTGGGCCACGTGGTCTGGCTGGTGATCCTGCTCGCCGCCGGCTTCACGGCCGGTAGCGCCGGCCTCGCGATGCTCGAGCGGGTGATGCGTCCCGTCGGCGCGCGCAGGCCCCCGATCGCGGGCGGCGCCGAGGCGGCCGCGGTCGCCGGCTCGGACCCGCAGTCGCTGGCTCTCGAGGTTGACGCCGCCCGCCGGCGGGCGCTCCGGGTCGGGTTGACGATCGCGGCGGCGATCGGCGTGCACAACTTCGCCGAGGGTCTCGCGATCGGCGTGAGCGCGCGCGCCGGCGCGATCAGCCTCGCGACCGTGCTGATCATTGGCTTCGCCCTCCACAACGCGACCGAGGGGTTCGGGATCGTCGGCCCGCTCGGCGACGTCAAGCCGTCATGGAAATGGCTGGGTCTCGCCGGCTTGATCGGCGGCGGCCCAACGTTCCTCGGCTCGATCGTCGGCTACGCGGTGACGAGCAACCCGCTCGAGCTCGCGTTCTACGCCTGTGCCGGCGGCGCGATCCTGTACGTGATCGGCGAGATCTGGAACGGGATGCGCCGCTACGGCTACCGGGAGCTGGGGTTGCTGATGGTCTCGGCGGGCTTCCTGGTCGGCGTGCTCACCGACCTCGTGGTCACCTACGGCGGCGCCTGAGTCGTCTACGCCTGATCGTCGTCGTCGTCGTGGCGCTCGCGCCACCGGAGCGCGGCGGCCTCGGCACTCGCCGAATGACGGTTCGGCACGCCCTCGTCGCCCTCGGGAACCGCGGACGGCGGGTCGTGATCGACGTCGTCGTCGGGGTGCGCCTGGCGCCACCGCGTAGCCGCAGCCTCGGCGCTACTGGACCGGCGCTGCGGCGTGTCTCTATGTGTCGTCTCCTCGGACACTCGAAACCTCCCTCCTTCGCCTCCTAAAAGCCTAGCGGCTGCGCTTGGGCCGTACACGCTCCGAACCGTGTAAAAGGCCCGAAACCTCCGTGCCCCGCAGCGACCTCCGGGACTTAAGCATGTGGGGGATGCTTATGTCCCGGGGGGAGGGCTGGGAGGTGGCGCTTTCGGGACTTTTGCATGGCTCGGCGCGTCGCCTCGGGCGTGAACGTTCCGGGACCGTCGGAGATCGGCGAGCCCGAGCAGGCTCGGGAGCTGTGCGAGCGGCTGCTCGCGTACGCCTCGCCGCCCGGCCTGTACGCCGCGGAGCTCGAGGCGCGCACCGGGCGTCACCTCGGCAACTACCCGCAGGCGTTCACGCACCTGGCGCTGATCAACGCGGTCATGCACGTGATCTCGCACGAGGAGTCGACCGTCTAGGGATTTTTGGGGCCGCCTGCGGCGGCGTCCATGGGGCCTGTTCCGGCGGGCGTCCGTGCCCGCCGGTGCTGGTCGCGAACGCCTCGGCCGGGCAAGGATGCCCGGCCGTCCGGCCCCATGGACGTCGAGCTTGCGGAATCCGGCGCAATCCGCGTTCGAGCGACGATTGCACCCGAGCCGGATTCCGGCGCGAGACCCAGAAGCCCTATCGCCGGCGGGCCAGCTCGCGCTTGGCGGTCCGTCGGAATCGCAGCGCCTTGCCGGCGTTGGCGCGGAGCATCGCCACCTGCGACGCCGGCGCCTCGAACCCGCCGACGAGCTTGTGGGGGACGAGCCTCCAGCCGTCCTCGCCCTGGACCAGATCGCCACGGACCTGGAAGTTCTCCATCCACTTCAGCTCCGGCTCGTGGAGGTGAGCCGTCAGGCACGCGAGGCCGGGCTGTAGCGGCGCCCCTTCGGCCGGCGCGTCGATGCAGATCCAGCGCTTGGTCTCGTCGGCGTGGACGGGGGCGCGCATCGAGAACGGAAAGCCGTCCGGCGAGACGATCGCGACCACGGCGGTCGGGTAGCGCTTGCCGAGCTCGAGCATCCTCGGATGCCAGGCGCCGGCGCCCCCCTCGGGGCCGGCGTGGAACCGCTGCGGCTCCTCGGAGTGGCCGGAACGCACCTCCTCCATGTGGGCGTCGTACAGCTCGGGCTCGGCGTCCGGCGCGCCCGGCGGCCACACGTACACGCGCTCGGGGCGGACGTGGACGTAGATCCGGTCGAAGTACCAACCGAAGAAGCGCCTGAGCGGCTCCGGAGGAAGCCGGCGGACGGCGCTGGGCAGCTTCTCGGCCGATTCGCGGGCGTACCGCTCGCGGTTCGCCTCGAGATTCTTGTCGTCGACCTCGGCCGACCCCTGGACCAGCACCATCGGCGGATCGCTCAGGCCGCTCCCGGTCGGGTCGGAGAACAGCATCGCGACGAGCGGATTGGCCTGCGCGTCGTCGGCCTTCTTCGGGAACCCGAGCCCCGTCGTCACGTCGATGCACGGATCGCCCGGGCGGTAGTACGGCGTCACCGGCCAGGTGATCGGCTGGCCGGCGCTGTCGACGGTGGTCAGCTCGGTCGTGATGAAGCGGTCGAACACCGCCTGCACGTCAGGTGGAAGGGATGCCGTCACGACGCCACTAGTCAGAGTAACCGGGCTCGCCCGGGAGCACGATCCGCGCGGTCTCGCCCTGCGTGATCACCCGCGGCTGGACCGGATGGACCTCGCGGCCGCGTGCGTGCTCGAGCAGCGCATCGGCAGAATCGAACACCGCCAGCTGCTCGAGGTGCTTGATCGTGGGGAACACGAGGAACAGCTCGCCGCGCGTGCGCGCCTCGAGCGCAGCGGTGGGCGAGTACCAGCGGGCGTCGACGATCTCGCTGCCGTCGACCCGCGCCTCCGCGCCCGGGGGGAGCGGCGCCAGGAAGAACGAGGTGTCGAAGCGGATCTTCACCTCGGCCGGAGTGATCCAGCGCGAGAACGGGACGAGCTCGGCGGCGTCGCCGATCGAGATCCCGGCCTCCTCCTCGAGCTCGCGGATGGCGGCCGCGCGCAGGGCCGGATCGCCGTGGCCCTCGTCGCGGTCGACCGCGCCGCCCGGGAACACCCACGCGCCACCCATGAAGCGCGCGTCTGGGTTGCGCTGCACCAGCAGCACCTCGAGCGCGCCAGCGCCGCCTCGGAGCAGGATCACGGTGCCGGCGGGTCGCGGCACGGTGCGCTCACCGAAGTGGAGCTCCTGCTCCGGCCGCCGCTGATCGCTGTTCACCGCGAACTCCCCATCTAGCCGCATTCTCCCCGACGCGCAGCTAGCCTGTCCTGAGTGAAGTGGATCTGCGGCTCGTGCGGCTTCATTTACGACCCTGACGAGGGAGATCCCGACGGGGGCATTCCGGCTGGGACCGCGTTCGAGGACATTCCCGAGACGTGGTTCTGTCCCGTGTGCGGCGCGCGCAAGCGCGACTTCGAGCCCTACGACGAGTAGCTACGCCGCGCGCGCGATCCGCTCGTAGTCGAACAGGCCCGCCGGCTCGACCTCGGGCTCGATCTCGTCGACGGCCTCGGGCTCGAATTCGAGGTCCGGCTCGAGCAATACGGTCGAGTGCGGGTCGAAGCCGACCTCGCGGGCGGCGTTGCCGAGGACCCGGGCGGCGGCTTGCAGCTCCTCGGCGCGATGGGACGCCATCACGGTCAGCCGTAGCCGCGCGCCGAGCGACGGCACGGCCGGCGGCACGATTGCCTGCGCGAACAGGCCGCGAGACAGCGCGGCCTCGCATATGCGGAGCGTGATCGCGGGGTCGCCGACGACGACAGAGGCGATGTGCGTGCTCGAGCCGTTCAGGCCGAACCCCTCCTGCTCGAGCCCATCGCACAGTGTGGCGGCGTTCACCTGCAGCCTCGCGACGAGGCGCGGCCGTTCTTCGAGCAACGCCAGCGCCGCCGCCGCGCCGGCGACCGCCGGAGGGGACGGCGCCGTCGAGAAGATCAGCGTGCGCGACGCGTTCAGGAGGTACTGAGTCATCGTGCGATCGCACGCGACGAACGCTCCGTAGGAGCCGAGCGACTTCTCGAGGGTGCCGAGGATCACGTCGACGTCGTCCTCGAGTCCGAGCTCCGCGAGCAGGCCGCGTCCGCCGGGGCCGAGCGCGCCGATCCCGTGGCTCTCGTCGACCACCAGTCGCACGCGATGGCGCCCGGCGAGCTCGACGATGTCCTCGAGCGGCGCCACGTCACCGTCCATCGAGAACACCGCCTCGCTGACGATCAGCGCACCGCGACCCTGCGCCTGACCGAGCCCCCAGGCCAGGTGCTCGACGTCGCCGTGGTCGTAGACGAACACTTCCGCTTGCGAGAGCCGGCAGCCGTCGATCAGCGAGGCGTGATTCAACTCGTCCGAGAACACGATGTCCCCAGGGCGCGCGAGCGCGGAGACCACGCCGGCGCCCGCGAGAAATCCCGAGCCGAACAGCAGCGCGCTCTCGCGGTGCATGAACGCGGCGAGCCGCTCCTCGAGCCGACGATGGACGGTCATCGTCCCCGACGCCGGCCGCGCGGCTCCCGCCCCGACGCCCCACCGCATCGCGGCCTCGGCGGCCGCCTCGCGCACGCGCGGGTGATCGGCGAGGCCGAGGTAGTTGTCCGAGCACAGCAGCAGCACCGGCTTGCCGTCGAGCACGACGTGCGGACCCTGCGGACCGCTGACCATGCGCACGCGACGACCCAGGCCCATCGCCTTCAGCTCGCCGAGGCGAGCTTCGATCTCGATCATGTGGCGCTCCCCAGACGCGTTGGAGATGGCGGCATCTGGGCCCGCAGCGTAAGCGTGAGGCCGGACGGACCGGGTTTGTTGGCAGGCGCTCGGGCGCGGGTCAGCGCCCGAGCCACTCGGGCGGCCGCTTCTCGGCGAACGCGCGGACGCCCTCGCGGAAGTCTTCGGACAAAAAGCAGGCGCGGCGAAGCTCGATCAGCTCGCGCTCGGTATCCGGGTCCATCGCGCCTTGCGCGTCGAGGACCGCGCGGATCACGCGCTTGTTGCCCTTCTGCGCGAGCGGCGCGTTGGCGGCGATCTCCTCGGCGAGCGCGAGCGCCTCTTCGGCGAGGCGGCCGTCTTCGGCGATCGCGTTGACGAGCGCCCACTCGCGCGCGGTGCGCGCGTCGATCCGGCGACCGACGAGGAACAGCTCGCGCGTGCGGGGCGCGCCGATCGTGTCGATGAACTTGCGGATCCCGGTGTGCGAGTAGACGAGCCCGAGCTTCGCCGGCGGCATCCCCAGCGCGATCGTCCCAGCCGCGATCCGCAGGTCGCACGCGAGCGCGAGCTCGAGCCCGCCGCCGATCGTGTGACCGTTGAGCGCGGCCAAGGTCGGGTACGGGTATGCCTCGACGGCATCGAGAGCGGCCGCGAACGGGTTGGCCACGAGCCGGTCGGCTTCGTCCGCGAACTGGCTGTTCCCCCGCAGGTCAGTGATGTCGTAGCCGGCCGAGAACGTCGTCTGTTCGCCGGTGATGAGCACGCAGCGGGCGTCGATCTCGGCCAGCGTCGAGGTGAAGCCGTCGAGGATCGCGTGGTCGAGCGCTCCTCGCTTGGCCGGGTTGGAGATCGTCAGTCGCGTGACGCCGGGTGCCGGCTCGTCGACCAGCAGTCGCCCGCCGGCCGGGCGCGGTGCGTCGGGGTCACTCGAGGACAACGAGCGTGTCGCCCTCCGAGACCGATTGACCCTCCTGGCACAGGATCTCCTTGACCACGCCGGGATCCTCGGCCTCGACCGGCATCTCCATCTTCATGGACTCGAGGATGACGACCGTGTCGCCCTCCTCTACGTTGTCGCCGACTTCGACCTCGATCTTCCAGACGGTGCCCGTGATGTGGGCCTCGACCTCGGGCAACTCAGCCTCCAGTGCTCGTGGGACGGGAGGAGGATAAGCGACTAGTGCCGCACCGGGTCGGGCCCACGACGGGCGCGCGTCAGTACGCCCCGGGGAGTCCGGCCGGGCAGCGGAAGTTGACCTTCAGCGGCGCGCCGTTGGGGCGTTTGCCCTTGTAGGCGATCACGGCCTGCTTGAACGCCGGGTTGACCTGATTGGGACACGTTTTCGGCTTCGACAGCGTGACCTGGATCCCCACCGAGTGGGTGTGGCCGGCGACGCAGCTCGGGCTGCAGTTGTTGGCCGTGAAGTTGCCATTCGCGACGGCCTGAGTCTTGCTCCAGCTAGACCATTTCAGCTTGCCGAGCCAGGTATTCCCGTCCCCGCAGGAAAGGGTGATCCTCTGGGGCTTGAACTTGAGGGTCTGACAGTTGATCGCCTGGGGCTGGCTGGTGTTCGCGGCAAGGGCTGCCGACGGCACCGCTAGGAGGGCCAGGACGATCGTGATCTTTATTGCTCTACGCATAGGTCTCCAGGCTGGCACGGGTGTCAAATCGGGCGCATCTGATCGAACACATCGAAGCCGGAAACGGTGCGGTTCGCCGGTGCGACACCACTACCCGAACGTGCTGGGGTCGGGGCCGGTGCGCTCCTCGCGATCGAGCTCGAACAGCGCGTGCATGTCCTCTTCGCTCAGCTCGAAGTCGAACACGTTGAGGTTCTCCTCGATCCGGCTGGGAGTGACCGACTTCGGGATCACCACGTTCCCGAGCTGGATATGCCAGCGGATCACGACCTGCGCCGGAGTGCGGCCGTGGGCGGAGGCGATCCGCTGGATCGTCGCGTCGTCGAGGAACTGCGCCTTCCCGAGCGGGCTCCACGCCTCGGTCGCGATCCCGTGCTCGTCGTGGAACCGGCGCAGCTCGAGCTGCTGGAGACGCGGGTGCAGCTCGATCTGGTTTACCGCGGGGACGACGCCGGTGGCCTCGATGATCCGCTCGAGGTCCTCGACCCGGAAGTTGGAGACGCCGATCGACCTGACGCGCTCCTCGCGTTGCAGCTCGACCAGTGCCTCCCAGGTCTCGACGGTCAGGCCGTCGTGCGGGACCGGCCAGTGGATGAGGTACAGGTCGATGTACTCGCCGCCGAGCTTGTCGAGGCTCTCCTCGAACGCCCGCGGCACCTGGTGGCGCCCGTGATCGCTGTTGCGCAGCTTCGTGGTGATGAACAGCCGACCGCGATCGAGCTCGCTCGTGAGCACGGCATCGCGGACGCCGGCCTCGTTGCCGTAGGCGGCGGCCGTGTCGATCGACCGGTAGCCGGCGTCGAGCGCGCGCCCGACGGCCTTCGCCGTCTCGTCCTCGGGGATCAGAAACACCCCGAAGCCCAGCTGGGGCATGCGATTACCGTCGTTCAGGTTGGTATCTGGGACCATTGTCGTTCTCGTTGTCATACCGAGAGGCTTCCACGGAGCCACTGCCTCGAATCACACTGTTTCAGATGTCGTAGCCTGACGGCGTGGACGAGATTGATCGCGGAAGGATCGACATGGATCTGCTCGCCGCGTCGCTGCGAGCGGATTCCAGCGATGTGAGCGCGTTCGTCGAAAGCCTGGCCGCCAAGCTCGAGGAGGCGGTCCCCGGGCGGGTCCGAGTCGACCGGCGGCGGTCCGGGATGTTCGGTCCCAAGGCCGTACAAGGTGTCGCGGTCGACCTGGGCGACCGGCGCTTGGAGCTTCGGGCCGAGCGCGGGTCGGTGCAGACGCGCTGCGCCAGGTTGTCCGGCGGGATCGTCTTGAAGAACGAGGTGCTCGGCACCGACGAGTGGCTGGCCGTGCTCAGCGACGCGCTGGCGGCCGAGGCGAGACGGAGCGAAACGACCAGGAAGGCGCTCGAGCGCCTACTGATGGAATGAGGAGAATCGATGGGATTCCTGAAGCGTGACGACGACAACACCCCGGCGCCGGCGAAGACCGCGGCGCCCCCCGGGTTCACCGAAGAGGCGCCGCACGCGGCGAGCTACGAAGCCGGATCGCTCGCGGGCATCCCCGAATCCGGCCGCGAGCGGATCGCTCGGATGAAGCAAGAGGTGGCGCGCGGGTTCTTCACCAGCGACCTGTCGGTCGACGAGTTCCTGCTCGTCAAGCAGGCGGGGTTCGAGCCGCTCGGGCTCGTGCTCGGCAGCTCGATCTACCACATCGGCTTCCAGCAGGCGATGTGGAACCAGAGCCAGGAGCTCGGCGTCCTGACCCAGGCGATGTATCACGCGCGCGAGCTCGCGATGACGCGCATGGAGGAGGAGGCCGACCAGCTCGGGGCGGACGGCATCGTCGGCGTGCGGCTCGACATCGGACGTTATGAGTGGGGCGCCGACCTGGCCGAGTTCATCGCGGTGGGGACCGCGGTCAAGCACCGCGGCGGCGAGCTCCACCGCGCGCCGACCGGGCGGCCGTTCACCTCCGATCTGAGTGGCCAGGACTTCGCCAAGCTGCTGCTGGCCGGCTACCGCCCGGTCGGGCTCGTGATGGGCAACTGCGTCTACCACGTCGGCCGCCAGGGGATGCTCGCCTCGCTCAAGCAGGTGGGGCGGAACGTGGAGATGCCGAACTACACCCAGGCTCTGTACGAGGCGCGCGAGCTCGCGATGGAGCGAATGCAGAACGAGGCCGACGAGCTCCAGGCCGGCGGGATCGTCGGCGCCCGAATCGTCGAGCGTTCGCACGGGTGGGGCTCGCACGTGATCGAGTTCTTCGCGATCGGGACCGGGGTCGTCCCGACCAGCACCGAGCACGAGATCGAGAAGCCGACGATGGTGTTGCCCCTGACCGGTTAGCTTTTGCCGCGCGCATGCCGGACGTCGAACTCAAGCCACAGGTCTACAAGGATCCGAGGCCGAAGGAGTACTTCGACCACTTTCACGAGCTGGTCCGCTCGCGGCCGCCCGAGTCGAAGGTGTACGAGACGGTTCGGGTCTTCACCGAGCTGAACGCGCTGCTCGTGTACCGGGCTCGCGCGATCGGGAGCGAGAACGTCCCCAACGGGCCGGTGATCCTCGCGCCCAACCATGCATCGTTCATGGACCATTTCTTCGCGGGCGCGTTCATCCGCCGGCGCGTCCAGTTCATGGGCAAGTCGCAGCTGTTCAAGGGCTTCCCGGGTTGGGTCTTCAGCCACGGCGGGGTCTTCCCGGTGCGCCGCGGATACCAGGACGAGGAGGCGTTCATCACGGCCTCTACGATTCTTCGCCGGGGCGGAGCCGTGGTCATGTACTGCGAGGGGGGTCGCTCGCGGAGCGGTCAGCTCGCGGACGAGGCGCGGCCGGGGATCGGGCGGATCGCGCTCGACTCGGGGGCGCCGGTGGTCCCGGTGGCGATCCTCGGCTCCTACCAGGTGCGCAATTGGAAGCGCCTGCAGTTCCCGAAGGTGACGGTCCAGTACGGCGATCCGTTCCGGTTCGAGGTCGTGAAGGGGTCGACGCGCGAGCAGCAGCAGGAGGTCGCCGACTACATCCTCGATCGGATCCGGGAACTGCACTCCGAGCTGGCGCGGCTCGGCCGGCGGGGGGCCGCGCGGGCTGCCCAGGGCGCGCGCGCCGCGGCCGCAGGCTAGGGATCGCGGGCCGGATTTCACGGCGGGCACCTGGAGGAAGGCGGACGGTTGCCGCGCTACCCGGGGCGCGCCTGTCCCGCAGCACCCGGTGGCGCGCCCGTCCCGCGGCACGTGCAAAACCTGCCATTTGACGCGGGTGGCGCGGACCGTGGCATACCGCGCATGCCCCACATGCGCCGTCTGCCACGGTCGCCAGCCGGTGCCTCGATTGGCAGGATTTGCAGGTAGGCTCGGCCGTCAGGGACGGGGCGTCGCCGGCTAAGCGGTCGCGAT
>OBLV0100000256.1_pt1 | contig 17090 bp, 13 predicted proteins | sample 1520071 | NCBI WGS metagenome assembly OBLV01 (sample SAMEA3888446, study PRJEB22518) | metagenome | reverse complement strand
CCACCACCGTGTCCCACATACATGATCAGCTACACCCTCAGCGAGTGAGCCTATGACAGACACGCCGGAGTAACAATAACAATCTGTCGTTGCAGTACTAGGCCCTGTCCCGCGGATCTTCGTGCTCCCGATGCGCCGAGTTCGACAGTGTGGTTGTCGGTTTGGCGGCAGACAGCCGTGCTGTCGAACTCGGCGACAACAGGTTAGTCGCAAGTCCAAGATCCGCGGGACTGGCCGTGGCCCCGCGCCGTCCCTCGGCCGGCCCATCGACCCGCAGGGGAGGCATCGGTCCGGCTGCCCGTCGAGGGTGAGGCTGACGACGATGATGGTCGATTCACCGAACTCGAGTAGCGACATAACCAAGGGCGGCGCTTTCGTTTTCGGATCAAGGACAGGGAACAGCGTGACGGCGGTGCCGATATCGCCGATGGCGCGGATGACCTCGAAGAACGCGCCCAGGAAACGCGTGTGGTGGCGTTAGGATGCGACGATGGCGGACGCCATGCAAGCCGGGTTCCGGACCGTCGACGGAATTCGGGTCCGCTGCGCCGAGAGCACCGCGCGGCGACACGTGGGCCGACCGCAGCCGTGATGTCGCCAGCAACCGACGGAGGTAACGATGAGCTCGAGCAGTGACTATGACGTGATCGTTCTCGGAGGCGGGGCGCCCGGCGAGCACTGCGCTGCGGCGCTGGCTGCGCGCGGGCTGCGCGTCGCCGTCGTGGAGCGAGAGCTGGTCGGCGGCGAGTGCTCCTACTGGGCTTGTATTCCGTCGAAGTCGCTGCTGCGCCCGGGCGAGGCGGTGCAGGGCGCGCGCGAGGCCGGCGCGAGCGCGCAGATCGACGTTGCGGCCGCGCTGGCCTGGCGGGACTTCATGGTGTCGGGCTATTCCGACGCCGGCCAGCAGCGCTGGCTGGCGGACCGGGGCATCGACCTGCTGCGTGGCACGGGCCGGCTGGCCGGCACCGGCGCGGTCGAAGTCGAGGGCGTCCGCCATACCGCGGAGGACATCGTCGTGGCGACCGGCTCAGATCCGATCGTGCCCCTCATCCCGGGACTCCGTGAGCTCGCGGGCGTCTGGGGCACCCGCGAGGCGACGAGTATGAAGGCTGTCCCGCGCCGCCTGCTCGTGCTGGGTGGCGGGTCCGCAGGCGTCGAGGTTGCGCAGGTCGTGCGCCGTCTCGGCGGCGAGGCGGTGCTCATCGAGGGCGCCGACCGCGTGCTTCCCCGCGAGCCCGCGCCACTGGGCGAGGCGCTCAGCGAGGCCCTGCGCCGGGACGGAATCGAGCTGATGCTCGGGATGCACGTCACCGCCGCGCGGCGCGACGGTGACGAGTATGTCCTGCAGTTCGATGGCGGTACGGACCTGCGCGGCGACCAGCTGCTCGTGGCAACCGGTCGGCGCCCACGCGTCGAGGGGATCGGCCTCGAGACGGTCGGCGTCGAGGCCGACCCCCACGGGATCCCGGTTGACGAGCACCTGCGCGCAGGCGAGCGCCTCTGGGCGATCGGGGACGTCACCGGCATCTGGCCGCTTACCCACGTCGGCGAATACGAGGGCGACGTGGTCGCGGCGAACATCGTCGGGGATGTGCGCGCGGCGAACTACGAAGCAGTTCCGCGAGTCACCTATACAGATCCGCAGGCCGCGGCGGTGGGCGCGGTCGAGGCGGAGTACAGCGCCACCGCACCCCTGTCAGAGGTGCCCAAGACCGCCACCTACACACACGCCTACGCCGAATCCAACGGGTTCCTGACGCTGCTCAGCGACGGTGAGCGGCTGACCGGCGCCTACGGGCTCGGACCCGAAGCCGGCGAGTGGATGCAGCAGGCGACGCTTGCCATCCGCGCACACGTCCCGCTCGAGGTGCTGAGCGACACGATCCAGCCCTTCCCCAGCTTCTCGGGGATCTACGACGCGGCATTGAAGGCGCTCCGCATGCAGATCGCGGACATGCCGCGGCCGGTCAGACCGATGCACGCGCAGATGGCGAGCCTGTCGAGATGAGGAAGGACAGATTACCGGGGCAACCACTCGTGTTTCCGCCCAGCGCGAACCGGAACTGATCGGACAGACCGTCGTCGTGATCGGCGGCAGCGCAGGCATCGGGCTCGAGACAGCTCGACGCGCCCGGGCTGAGGGTGCCGAGGTCATCCTCACCGGCCGCAATCCCGACCGGCTCACGCAAGCGGCGCTGGGACTCGGCGTGCAACACACCGCAGCCTTCGACGCCAACGACGCGGCTTCCCTGCAGAGGTTCATCCAGGACCTGCAACACCGATCGACCATGTGATGGTCACGGCCGGCGCCCGCGCTACGGGCCGCTGCTCGAGATGGACCCAGACCAGGTGCGCCAGGCGATCAGCGAGCACGTGGTGCTCGCACTCGGGGTCGCGCGCAACGCCGCCGGCAAGATGAGGGCTGGGGGCACGCTGCTGCTCATGGGCGGCACCGGCGCCCGGCGCGTCGGTCACGGCCTCGGGATCGCCGCCACCGCTACGCTGCCCCCGTTCACGGCGGCCCTCGCGCGTGAGCTCGCGCCGGTTCGGGTCAACCTCATCGCCGCCGGCTTCGTCGACACCCCGTTATCCGGGTATGCATTGTTTGTTGAGGTGGTTTCCGATGCTTGACACACATCCAGCGATCGCGCTGGACATCAACTGTCCTACGAAAACGGAAAGTCGCAACCGCCGCCACACCGCGCGAGAAGCATGGTGTGACAACCGGGGCTTCGGGGTAGCATTTCGCGTCTACGAGCCGTGGATGAAGCGAGGGTCATCCAGGAGGTACCCACGCCGCCGAATCAGCGCTCAGCGGGGAGGAATTCCCCTTCCCGGGTCACCAAGCGCTCACGCTTCTACCGACGCTGACAACAAGAGTCGACGCGAAGAATACGGAGGTGAGCATGAACATACCATGATTCACTCAAGAAAAGTCGAATTTATCTCCATACCCGGATGACACCCGGGCGCGTGTGACCAGGATCCCTGGTGAAGCGGGTTCCCGTCCCCGACACCTCGGTCTCCGATGAGTACGTCCGAACCCTGACGACCTACGTCACCGCACTCCACCGCAGTTACACAACGTGTCTGCTGCGACTGTGCGTGTTACCGAATCCGGCTTCAGGCTCAAACGTGCAGAAGTGGCCGGATGTCCTGGCGTTCGGGTGGGCGCCGGACCCGAGAACTCTCTACCCACGGTGAGCACGCGGTCGCTTTCGGGTGAACCTGACGGGTTCACACACCAACCGGTTCGGTACCGCGATACTTTGTCAAGCAGACCCGGGGACCGGCATCAGCGAAACGATTTCGAATGGGGCATGGCGGGATATCGCAGGGGGTGGCGATGCGTTTACGCAACGTCCTTTCCTTAGGCAACTCGGCTCAACACAGGGGCTCATTCGTCGCAGCTTATGCAGCATCGTCTTCCGGAGCTGAGAGTTTACGGATCGACGAGTATCCGACGTTGCGCCAGCACGAATCGTTCTACTGTTGCCGATTAGTTATCTCGTTGCGGGTTCCCATTCCGGCTCGTGACTGAGGTGGACCGCGCAGTTCAAACGCCGATATGGCTGTCGGGGCCTGACGATGACCAAGGTTATTGACTGCCCCCCGAGCACTCGACGCCTGGTGCCGGGACGCGTCCGGGAACTTTGGGCGCTGCAATCCGAGCAGCGACGTAGCGCGCGGGGCGAGCTGCGGTTCGCCTTGGTGACCGGTGAGGCCGGGCTCGGCAAGACCCGGCTGGCGGCCGGGATACTGCCGCACGACGATGAGCCGGGCATCGGGCTGGTCGCCCGCAATTCCGCTCTCAGGAATCTACCGCCGTTCGGGCCCTGGGCAGCTGCTCTCGACCTCCATGCCGATGGTCCGGGCACCGGGGTCTGCCTGGCATGCGGGAGCGGGCTCGGTGACCTCCCGGCGCTCGCGCACCACGCCGGGACCGCGCACGACCCGACCGCATGCGCCACAGCCTTGCGCCACCATCTCGTCGAATGGATCCCGGGCCTGCTGGCCAAGGCAAGTGCTGACCGGCCGGTTGTGATGATCCTCGACGATGCCCATCAGGGCCATGACGCGGTGTGGGAAATGCTGCTGCAACTGGCGTGGAACTCTCCGGGCAGCCGGCTGCTCGTGGTCGTTACCGCCCGCCCGGCCGAACTGGCCAGCCACCGGATCGCCACCGAGGTGCTGCAAGCCCTGGAACAGGAGGCACTGATCCGCCGGCTCACGCTGGCCCCACTAGCCCCAGCGGACGTCGAAGAGCTGGCCGCAGAGGTCCTGCAGTCCCACCACGTGCCGGTCACGCTGGTGGATTGGCTGATGGCTCGCACGCAGGGTAACCCCCGTCTGGCCGTCGGGTTGCTGGAAGCGCTGATTGACAGTAGGGCGGACCTGCGGGCGCCGGCGCTGGACGCGGTACCGGGAAGGTTGGCCCGCTGGATCGGCGCCGAGCTGGCGCGGCTCGACCCGCCGGCGCTGAACCTCGCCGAGCTGCTCGCCGTCGCCGGCGATCTGGTCGCGCTCGGCGACCTCGCCCAGATCACCGGCCAACCGATCGAGGAACTCGCACCGGACCTGGAACGGCTGGTGCGATCCGGGATGGTCATCGAGCAGCAGCACGGCACCACCTTGAGCTACCGGCTCACCCATCGGCTCACCCGGGAGGTGGTCTATACCGGCATCGGTGGAGCCAGGCGCCGCCTGATGCACCGGCGGTGGGCGGCAACGCTGCGCGACTATGGCCGCAACGACGCCGCAGCGGCGCACTATGTCCGCGCGGCGCAGGCCGGGGACGGGGCGGCGATCGACGCGCTGATCAAGATGACGGCACATGCTGCGGCGCGAGGGCTGCTTTCCCAGGTGTGGCGGATCGTCGTGAGATTGCAGGATCTGCTGCCCGCAGGCGACAAGCGCTGGCATGGCGTTTTCGACGCGTTGTTCGACCAACCGCAGTGGGGCGTCATCGATCGCACCGAGCACCATGTGGTCGAGATCGCCGCGGTGCACCAGCTCCGGCAGCTCCTCGCCGGTGTCGCCGGCCTGCATCGCCAGGTCGACGTCCGGTTATGGCTGGCCGGCTTGTTCGTGTCCGGGGCGGGTGACCTCGATGCCGGAGAGCGGGAATGCCGCCAGGCCCTTGCGCTGTGCCGGGGGGCCGGCCACGAGCGCGCAGCGCGGCGGGCCGCGATCGAGTTGGCCAAGATCCGGATCTGCAACGGGGACCTGCGCGGCGCGGAGCTGGCAGCACGCCACGAGCTCACCGAGGCCGAACGGGTGGGAGACCAGCGAGCAGTCGCCGAGGCCCTCGCGGTGTTGGGCCACACGCTGGGCTGGCAGGGTCGTTTCGACGCGGCCGAGAAGGTCCTGCTCCACAGTGTCGAGCTGGGCACCGCGGCAGGACGGCTGCCCTGGGCGTGCCAGGGTCTGGTGCTGCTCGCCTGGTTGGATGCCTGCCGCGGTCGCCTGGTCGCCGCGCGCACCCGGTGGGCGCACGCCGCCGCGTACAGCCCGCATCATGACCCGATACTCGGCGGCTGCGGCGCATTCATCGAGTTGATGGCCGGGGATCTGGCGTTGGTCACGGCGCATGCGAGGCAGCGCGAGGGGCAGGCGGCTCGGCCCTGCCTGCCGGCCCGGCTGGCGGGGCGGCTGGTGATGGCGGCGGCCGAACGTGGCCAGCTCACCGAGGCGCGCCGTGCCCTGGAGGCTATCGCGCGCAGCGACAGCAGGACCCTCGGTGCCCTCGAGCCGCTGTACTGGTGGGCGCGGGGGGCGCTGGCCCGAGCCGAGGGCGACGTGGCCGCCGCAGCCACCGCCCTGCAACGTGCTGTCGGCGGCTACGCGGCGATGCGCGCGTGGGCGCTGCAGGGATTCGCGCTGGCCGACCTCGCCGAGGTCTCGGTGGCCGCCGGCGATGGCGACGCTGCGACCAGGGCAGCCGCCTGCGCTGAAGAGACCGCCCGCCACACCGGGGCACCCCTGCACCAGGAGCTGCACCTGCTCGCCAGGTCGTGGGCACTGATCGGAGGCGGGCACCACGAGCGGGCGGCCCGAGTGGCATTGCGCGCTGCCGACGGATTCACCTGCCGGGGGTATGCGCTACTGGCGGCACGCGCCCAGGTCGCCTACGCCCACGCAGCCCAGCGATCTGACCGCAGCAAAGCCAAGGACGCGTTGCGCGGGGCCATCGGGGCATTCGACGCCTGCGGCGCCGCCGTGCGCCGGGATGAAGCCGCTACGCTGCTGCGCCGCCTGGAGTCCGAAAAACCGTGCACCACCGCAGCGGTGCACGGTTCGGGCGCACTGACCAGACGGGAACGCCAGGTGGCCGAGCTGGCCGCTGGTGGTTACACCGCCTCGCAGATCGCCACCCGCCTGCACATCGGTGTGCGCACCGTCGAAACCCACCTCGCTCACAGCTACGCCAAGCTCGGGGTCAGCTGCAAGCAGCAACTCGTACTCCGTCGCGCTGAGCTAGGGCTGGCTCCCAGGCAGTAACGAGGTCCGTAGTTTCTATGGATCACGGCGTGCCGAAGAGCTGGGCTCCTGTCTTGAAGTCGACGTACAGGTCGATGAGAAGATCGGTCGAGCGCGAAAATCGATCGACCGACTATTGCGAGAATTAGATATTCCGCCCAGCCGGGTCGAATTACGCGGCTACCCTGTGATCTTTCTCGGGCAGTAGGGTGTCTCGTCCTTCACAAAATAGCGTGAAAACACGGCTTGTCCCATTGTTCGACCATGGGATGGGCTCTCGGCAGGTCTTCTGAGAGGGGAACGCCGGATGGCGGCTGTGGAGTGTGGCTCCGCGACCTGTCGGATAGGCTGTGCCCGCGACCTGCAAGTCGCAGCACTCTGACGACCATGATTGGCACCGCGACCAACCAGATGGATCGAATGGAAGGGCTCGCGCCGTGACATCCGCTACGACGCCATTCATCAACCTGCCCTTTCCTGCACGCCAACATCCTGAGTCGGCCAGGATCGAAAAATCCACCCGCGACTGGGTCGTACGCTTCGGCTTAGCCCGCGGTGACGCTCGCAAACAAGGACTAGTCCAGAGCCGCTTCGGTGAGGCTGCTGCCTACGGCTATCCCGACGCACCGCTGCCGGAGGCGGAACTGGCGGCCGCCTGGTTCGCCTGGCTGTTCTTCGTCGACGACCACCACGAAGAAGGCGCCCACGGATCCGCCCAGCAGTGGACTGAAGTCACCGAAGCCGTCCGCGGGGTGCTCGAACGGGGTCTGCCGACCGGCCCACTCGCCGACACGCCACTGATCCGGGCACTCGCCGATCTCTCCCATCGCTTCGATGCGCGGGCCTCGTCCGCTTGGAAGAAGCGCTTCGCCCGGCATCTGATGGGCATCATGGCGGGCGGGCTGCGCGATATCCAGCTCCGTGAAGGTGGCACCCCGCTTCCACTCGCCGAGTACATCCCCCTCCGCCGGGACGCCAGCGCCGTCCTGACCTGCTTCGACGTCATCGAAATCTGCGTGCATACCGAGCTCCCAGACCAGATCCACCACTCGCCGGTTTTCCAGGAGATCATCCTTGCCGGCGCGGACCTTTTCTCCTGGATCAACGACCTGTACTCATTGGACAAGGAAATCGCCTGCGGTATCGTGTCCAACCTGATCCTGGTGCTGCAACATGAACGGCGTCTAAACCGGGAACAGGCATTCATCGCCGCACGTGCGCTCATAAGCGACCGGGTGAACGACCTCCTCGCGGCCGAGCAGCACCTGACCGAGCTGATCGACACCCTGCACGTCGACACCGCGACTCAAGAAGCGGTGCACCGGTACGTGGCCGGAATCCGCGACTGCATCGCCGGGTCCCACCAGTGGCATGCCCACGGCACCCGCCGCTATCAGAAATCTCCTTAGACCAGCGAGGTGAGCGGCCGAACTGATGGGTGACCTGGGAGACTGCTGAAGTACCGGGCGGTGTCGGTGTCGCGCCTCGGCGTCCACCGTGGAGATCACCCGGTCCCGGGCGACACGCCGAGCGATGCGGAACATCTCGTCCTCACCGGGTGCGACGTCCTGACCGGCGACCAGCGCCAACAACTCCGCTGCCTCTCCCACGCCCAGGCGGCGTTCGCGTCGCGGACCAGAGCATCGACCAGTGCCTCCCGCGCGGCCGGGTCGTCCCAGTCACACGGCGGTTTCCCGACCGTGGCGTAGTCGTCATCAGGAGTCAGCGCCGCGCGCACCACCGTGGCCAGCCCCAGCAGATCGTCGCCCGGCTGCACATCGGTGTACCCCCAACTCGGGATCACCTGCAAGCAGCAACTGGTGCACCACGGCGCGAAGCTCGGGTTCACCCCGGGTCCGTAGTTTCTACGGACCTGCAATATGGAAATGTCGATAGCGGATTGGAGGGGAGTCCGTAGTTTCTACGGATGGCGTCTCATCTAGTGCTCCCTAAAATGTGTCGTGACCATGACACTAATCGCTGTCAATGATGAGATGGGTGGTGTGTGGCGTGACTGAGTCGACGCAGGTGGAGTCGAGTGTGAACGGTCAGCAACCGGAAAATGGTCAACGTCCGCTGTTGACTTTGGCTACGGATGCCGCCCGTAATCTGGCGACGACGACCAAGTCCCAGCCACAAATGCAGGAAATCACGTCACGTTGGCTGCTGCGGGTGCTGCCGTGGGTGGAGGCTTCTGGTGGAACTTTCCGGGTGAACCGCCGGGCGACATACCGGGTTGGTGACCGCCGGATCGCGATGACCATGAACGGCGACACCAACATCCACATCGTGCCCGACGACCTGCGCGAGCTGCCGATGTTGCGTGACTTCCATGATGGCGACGTGCTCAGCGCGCTGGCGGGTCGGTTCGAGCTGCGAGAGGTCGGGCCTGGCAGCGTCATCGTCCGCGAGGGCGACTCGGCTGATCAGCTGTTTGTCGTCGCCCACGGCAAGGTCAACAAGATTGGGCCGGGCAAGTACGGCGAACCGACGATATTGGATACCCTGTCCGACGGTCAATATTTCGGCGACCGCGAGTTGGTAGCATCCGACGACGCCTGGACTTACACGGTCACCGCGGTGACCCCGTGCAAAATCCTCGCGTTGCCCGAACAGACATTCCGGGAACAATGCGACCAGTCCCCAGCCTTGCGGGACCAAGTTGACTGGTTCAAATCCACGCTCGACGAGGACCAGAACGAGCACGGTGAGGCTGCCATCAAGCTGGCCGCAGCTCATGCGCAGGAAGCCGATCTGGATGGGACGTATGCCGATTACGACCTCAATCCACGGGAATATCAGCTCAGCGTCGCCCAGACCGTGCTTAGGGTACATACCCGGGTCGCGGATCTGTTCAACAACCCGATGAACCAGGTCGAGGAGCAGCTGCGGCTGACCATCGAGGCTTTGCGGGAGAAGCAAGAAGACGAACTGATCAACAACACGGACTTCGGGCTGCTCCGCCAGAGCGAGCTCTCCCAGCGCATCAGTACCCGCACCGGACCGCCCACTCCCGATGATCTCGACGAGCTGCTGACCACCGTCTGGAAGGATCCAGACGTTATGCTCGCGCATCCCCGAACCATCGCCGCATTCGGGCGAGAATGTAACCGCCGGGGCGTCTACCCGGACAGCATCGACGTCAGCGGCCACAAGATGCCGGCCTGGCGTGGCGTACCGCTGCTGCCATGCAACAAGATCCCAGTGAGCGGCTACCAGACCAGTTCGATTTTGTTAATGCGGACGGGCTTGGAGAAGCAAGGCGTGGTCGGTCTGCACCAGACCGGCCTTCCCGACGAAGTCCAGCCCGGCATGAACGTCCGTTTCATGGGAATCGACGAAAAAGCGATCATTTCCTACCTGGTCAGCGCGTACTACTCAGCAGCCATCATGGTGCCTGACGCCATCGGCATCCTCGAAAACGTCGAGATATCGCGTTTTGAGGATCCGGCTACGGCTAATGGGCAGCCCTCCTCGACCCCGGCGCCCTCGACATCGACGCCCTCGACCCAGGCGCCGTCGACATCGGCGTCCTCGACATCGGCGAGACGGCCGGCCTCATCCTCGACGTCCGCACGAAGGTCGAGATAACGAAGGCTCCTGATGCGACCCTACGAACTACCAGACTTCTACCTGCCCTACCCGGCCCGGCTGAACCCGCATCTTGACGCGGCCCGTGCACACACCAAGGCGTGGGCTCGTGAGATGGGAATACTGGATGCGCCGCCGGACGCTCCCGGAGCGGATATCTGGGACGAGACCAAGTTCGATTCCATGGACTTCGCCCTGCTCTGCGCGTACACCCATCCCGACGCGCCGAGCCACGAGCTCGATCTGGTGTCGGACTGGTACGTCTGGGTCTTCTATTTCGACGATCATTTCCTGGAGGTCTATAAACGCAGCCAGGATCAGGCCGGGGCGAAAGAGTACCTCGATCGGCTGCCCGCGTTCATGCCGATCGACCTCGCCAACTCCCCGCCGGAACCGACAAATCCGGTGGAGCGTGGTCTGATCGATCTGTGGGCGCGTACCGTCCCCATGAGGTCGCTGGATTGGCGACGGAGGTTTTTCGAGAGCACGCGCAACCTCCTGTACGAATCCACCTGGGAACTCGCCAACATCAGCGGAAACCGGGTCCCGAACCCGATCGAGTACATCGAGGTGCGCCGCAAGGTCGGTGGCGCGCCATGGTCGGCAGACCTCGTGGAGCACGCCGCGTTCGTCGAGATCCCGGTCCGGATCGCGGACAGCCGGCCGATCCGTCTCCTGAAGGACAGCTTCGCCGACGGGGTGCACCTGCGCAACGACCTTTTCTCCTACCAGCGCGAAACCCAGCATGAAGGAGAGATCAACAACTGCGTCCTGGTACTGGAACGATTTCTCGGCGTCAGCCCGCAGCGCGCCGCTGACCTGACCAATGACATCTTGACCTCCCGCCTGCAGCAGTTCGAGAACACCACCCTGACCGAGCTGCCGTCCCTGTTCGAGGAATGTGGCCTGAACCCCCCGGAGCGGGAGAGTGCCCTACTGTTCGTGAAGGGGTTGCAGGATTGGCAATCGGGTGGCCACGAGTGGCACTTGCGGTCGAGCCGCTATATGAACGACAGCGCAATGACAGAACCGTCGATGGCGCAACGGCTGCTCGGTGGCCCGGCGGGGTTGGGCACCTCGGCCGCTCAGATTACGTTGTCCCCCGGCGCATTGGGTCTGCAAAGGGTCAAATACCACACCCATTCGCCCTACCCTGCGGTGGGACCCACGAGGTTGCCCGACTTCTACATGCCCTACACCGCGCGGGTCAACGGTCACCTGGAGCACTCGCGCCGATATTGCATAGAGTGGGCCCGCCAGATGGGGATGCTGGAGCTTGTCTGGGATGAGGAAAACCTCGCGCTGTTCGATTTCGCCAACTGCGCGGCGCGGATTCATCCGGACGCATCCGGCCCCCAGCTCGATCTCTCCTCGGCGTGGCTGACCTGGGGAACCTACGGTGACGACTACTTTCCGGCGGTTTTCGGGCCAACCCGGAACACGGCGGGCGCGAAGGTGTTCAACGCCCGGTTGCCGGCGTTCATGCCTCTTGATTGCACCGATACTCCACCGCCGGCCAACGCAGTGGAAACCGGCTTGGCCGATCTGTGGATCCGCACAGCAGCTCCGCTGACCATAGCTCAGCGGCGGCAGTTCCGGCAGGCCGTGGAGAGTATGACGACGAGCTGGCTGTGGGAGCTCGCGAACCACATCCAGCACCGGATTCCCGATCCCGTCGACTACATCGAGATGCGGCGCCATACCTTCGGTTCAGATATGACGATGAGCCTGGCTCGCATCACGAAGGCAGGTGGGGTTCCGGCGGAGATCTTCGACACCCGCACACTGCGCGCTCTGGAGAACTCGGCGGTCAACTATGCGACCTTCACCAACGACATCTTCTCTTACCAGAAGGAGATCGAGTTCGAAGGTGAGCTGCACAACATGGTGCTGGTCGCGCAGAAGTTCCTCGAGATCGATCGCGAGCAGGCAGTGGGAGTCGTCAATGACCTGATGACCTCGCGGATGCGCCAGTTCGAGCACATCATCGCCACCGAGTTGCCCCTTATCATCGATGAGTTCCAGCTGAATGCGGCGGCCCGCGAGGCGCTCGACGGTTACGTGGTGGGACTGCAAGATTGGATGGCCGGCATTCTCGACTGGCATATGCTCTGCGGCCGCTATCCAGAACCGGCATTGCGGCGACGTTATCAAACAAAGCCGCGGCGGCTTGGTGGTCCCACCGGGCTGGGCAGCGCCGCGACCGTCATCAGCGGCTTGCGCAGCGCATGAACGATTCAGGCGTCACCAGCCACGAGCGAAGGAGGACCGGTGTCTGTGCTGTCTCGGGTGTCCGCGCCCACGGCCAACCACGATCTGGCGAGCGTCGTGGCCGCCCTGCTAGCCAACCCGCAACGCCCTGCTCCGAAAGACCTTCCGCAGTCCGCCGGAGATCAGCCGGCCGGGGACCGTGGCCAGCCAGCCACGTCGTTGTCAGGTCAGCTCATCACCGGTCCCACGGGGCTGGGTACCTCGGCGGCACGGATTCATCAAGAGAGCACAGCGCCCCCCGAGACGATCACGGCGGCCGGCCCTGAGTCGGGTTCTGAGCTCTACTGCCCTCCAGCGGTCCGTGACGACAGGGCACTCGGTGAGGAGGTCAACGACCGCCTGGTCGACTGGGCCGAACAGGTCGGGATTTATCCCGGACAGCTCTACCGAGTACGGAAGGCCAATTTCGGGCGCCTGATGATGCTCACCCATCCGGCCACCGATGACCCCGATCGGCTGCTAGCGGCATCGAAATGCGTCCTAGCGGAGTGGGCCACCGACGACCACTTCCTCGACGAGGAATCCCTGAGCGCTGACGCGACGCTGATCGGCTCGCGGCTGGGGATCACCTACGCGGCAGTGGACCCGGTCGATCTCCCGGTCTGTTACGCGCCCCACGTCGACAAGGCGCTCTCGGAGGAGCCCGTCGCGGTCGCGTATCGCTCGGCATTCGAGCACCTCGCCCAGTACGCCACAGCGACGCAAGTGGCCCGGCTTCGCCACGAACTAGCGGTCATGTTCATGGCTTACAACCATGAGGCGAACTGGCGTAGCACCGGGCGGATCCCACCGGTCTGGGAGTACCTGACGCACCGGCATGAAAACAGCTTCTTGCCGCCCATGGTGCTGGTCGATCCGGTTGCCGGTTACGAGCTTCCCGCTTTCGAGTTCGCCGATCGGCGGGTGCGCCGGGTGTTCTGCCTGGCAGGCAGTGCCAGCGTGATCCTGAACGATCTGTATTCGATGGGTAAGGAAGCGGACGAGGACTTCGACCTGCCCAAGTTGATCGCGATCGAGGAGAAGTGCTCTACCGAGGAGGCGATCGAGCGCACGGTGGCGATCCATAACGAGCTGATGCACACCTTCGTCGAGGAGGCGACCGTCCTCAGCCAGGTGGGCTCGATTGCGCTGCGACGTTTCCTGGCCGACATCTGGGCCTGGCTCGGCGGCAACCGCGAATGGCACAGCACCACAGAGCGGTATCACGGCGCAAACAAAGCGTGAGCGCTCGGCCCGACAAGAAAAGGAGTACGCCATGACCACGACCGCACCCACCGCCAGAGTACTTCACACCGCCTACCAGCGCTCCGTTGCGGCATATTGGAATGATAACCAGCAGGACCCAGTCAACCTGCGGCTCGGTGATGTCGATGGCCTATATCACCACCATTACGGGATCGGTGCGTACGAGCCATCCGTGCTGGAAGGCCCCAGTGACACGCGGGACGATCGAATCATCGAGGAAATGCACCGGCTGGAGACACAGCAGGCGGACCTGCTCCTCGACCACCTGGGCAACATCTCGCCCGATAACCGCCTACTTGATGCCGGGTCAGGTCGAGGCGGTAACAGCTTCATGGCCAACCAGCGCTTCGGCTGCCAGGTGGACGGGGTGACGATCTCGGAATACCAGGTCGGGTTCGCCAACAATCAAGCCGAACAACGAGGCGTAGCCGATCAGGTGAAGTTCCACTTCCGTAACATGCTGGACACCGGTTTCGAAACGGGATCTCGCCGGGGCATCTGGACCAACGAGACCACCATGTATGTGGACCTGTTCCAGCTATTCGCCGAGTTCTCCCGCCTGCTGGAGTACGGCGGCCGCTATGTCTGCATCACCGGCTGCTACAACGACGTGACAGGTGGTCGATCCAAAGCGGTCAGCCGGATCGACGAGCACTACATCTGCAATATTCACCCCAGGAGCGAGTATTTCAAGGCGCTGACAGCCAACAACCTCGTCCCGATCGATGTCATCGATCTCACCGCCAGCACCATTCCATACTGGGAACTGAGGGCGAAGTCCTCGGTGGCCACCGGGATCGAGGACCCATTCCTGACGGCGTACCGAGAGGGCAGCTTCCATTACCTGCTCATCGCCGCCGATCGGGTCTGATCGCACGTAGCCGACGCGTCGATGTCCCAATGTATCGAGATTGGTGAGGTGCGTGGTGACCGTGACGGATCCGAACGTTGATGTTGCTGAGCAGCCGCAATTGAGCCCCCCGCAATTAAGCCTCAGCACCGCTGCGGCAGCTAACCTGGCGACGACGACGAAGTCTGTCCCGCAGATGCAGGAGATCACGTCTCGCTGGCTGCTGCGGGTGTTGCCGTGGGTGGAGGCGTCGGGTGGCACTTTCCGGGTAAACCGCCGGTTGACGTACACGGTGGGCGACGGCCAGGTAACGTTCGACACCTCGGGCGACAGGGTGCGGATCGTTCCCGGAAAACTGTGCGAGTTGCCGGTGCTGCGGGGTTTCGATGACCCTGTGATGCTCAGTGCACTGGCCGATCAGTGCGAGCAACTGGAGTTCGAACCGGGTAGCGCACTGGTCGAGACGGGTCAACCGGCCGGTCAGGTGTTCTTTATTGTCCACGGCAAAGTGAGCAAAACCGGTCCGGGGCACTACGGTGAGCAGACGGTCCTGGATGTCCTCGCTGACGGCGACTACTTCGGTGATCGGGAATTGGTCGAGTCCGAAGACAGCTGGACATTCACCATGACGGCAGCAACCGCCTGCACCGTGCTGACCATGCCTGCGCAAGCATTCGAGGAGATGGTCGGCAGGTCTGCCGCATTGCAGGCTCACGTTGAGCGGTTCCGGACCCAGCGCGGGAGACCGCAGAATAAGCGCGGCGAGGCAGCCATCGCGCTGAGCGCCGGACACACCGGGGAACCCGAGCTGACGGGCACGTTCGTCGACTACGAGACCAACCCCCGCGAGTACGAACTCAGCGTGGCCCAGACCGTCCTGCGAGTGCACACCCGGGTGGCGGACCTGTACAGCAATCCGATGAACCAAACCGAACAGCAGCTGAGACTGACCATCGAGGCGCTGCGCGAAAAACAAGAAGACGAGCTGATCAACAACCCGCATTTCGGATTGCTCCACAACGTAGACGCCCAGCATCGTATACATGCCCGCACCGGGCCACCGACCCCGAACGACATGGATACGCTACTCGCCCGCCGTCGAAAGACCCGCTGCTTCCTGGCGCATCCGCAGACGATCTCCGCGATCGGCCGGGAATGCACCCTTCGGGGTATCTACTCGCCAAGCATCGAGGTCGATGGTCGCCAGATAACTGCGTGGCGGGGGGTACCCATCTTCCCCTGCAACAAGATCCCCATCACCGAGCACCGCACCAGCTCGATCCTCGCGATGCGCACCGGTCTGGAGGACGAAGGTGTGATCGGGCTACATCAGACCGGGATTCCCGATGAAGTCGAGCCTGGGCTCAACGTCCGATTCATGGGTATCGACGATAAAGCGATCATCTCCTACCTGGTGAGCACGTACTACTCGGTGGCGGTCCTGGTTCCCGATGCGCTGGGTGTGCTGGAGAACGTCGAAATCAGCCGCTAACGGGAGGTTGGGTAACCGTGACCACCATTGACGTGATGACCGCGGGCCGGTCGGCGCACGAGGTGCTCGCGTGGAGTCGTGGGCTTGTCGAACCCGCGCTGCGTTCGGCCGTCGAGAGGCTGCCTTCCTCGATGCTGCACATCGCCGGTTATCACTTCGGCTGGTGGGACGAACACGGCCGTCCGGTACGGGTGAACGGGGGCAAGGCGGTCCGGCCGGCGCTCGTCCTGCTGAGTGCCCAGGCTGTCGGCGGCACGGCGGCCGCGGCGCTGCCGGCCGCGGCCGCGGTGGAGCTGGTGCACAACCACTCGCTGCTGCACGACGACGTGATGGATGGTGATCTCACCCGCCGTCACCGCCCTACGGCGTGGAGCGTGTTCGGGGTCAACGCGGCGATCCTGGCCGGGGACGCCTTGCTGGTTTTGGCCCTGGATGCGCTCGCCGGCAGCGGGCATCCAGCGGCGATTGAGGGGACCCGGATTCTCAGCGCCGCGGTGCAGGACTTATTAGACGGCCAGAACGCGGATTTGTCTTTCGAGCATCGCGCGGAGGTCGAGCTGGTCGAGTGTGTGCGGATGGCCGAGCGAAAGACTGCCGCCCTGCTGGGGTGCGCATGCGCGGTGGGCGCCACATTCGGTGGCGGCCGCCCGGAGCAGGTGGTGTGCCTGCGCAACTTCGGAATGCACCTGGGTTTGGCGTTTCAACACGTGGACGACCTGCTGGGGATCTGGGGAGACCCGGCCGTGACGGGTAAGCCGGTCCATTCGGACCTGCGCAGCCAGAAGAAGTCCTTCCCGGTGGTGGCCGCCTTGGGCGCTGAGACCCCAGCCGGGCGCGAACTGGCCGCACTCTACCGCCGAGACGAGCCCCTGTCCCAAACCGACGCTGCCCACGCCGCGGAACTGATCGACATCGCAGGCGGGCGCGCCTGGAGTCAGGCCCAGGCTGACGATCTGCTAGCGCAGGCGATGCAGGAGTTGCAATCAGCCGGTCCGACACCGCGAGCCGCCGCAGAGCTGGGTGCGCTCGCTCGGCTGGCAACCCACCGTGACCACTGAGTCCCGCTCCACCCCGGAGGCACCCAGATGTCTGTCACCGCGACCAACCCCGACGGCGGGCACCCCCCTGAGCCCCGCACGGTCCTGCTGGCCTCCCCCCGAT
>OBLV0100000255.1_pt1 | contig 17107 bp, 23 predicted proteins | sample 1520071 | NCBI WGS metagenome assembly OBLV01 (sample SAMEA3888446, study PRJEB22518) | metagenome | reverse complement strand
GCGATATTTGCCATTATGAATTTGAGTGAGTCCGCGATCCTCACCCCAATTACCATTGGCTCTATTTTGAGACTTCGTTGCTTCACGTAGATTTTCTAGACGATTGTTCCTGCCATTGCCGTCGATGTGATCGATTTCGCACTCGGGCCAGAAGCCGTAAGTCATAAACCAAATAACTCGATGCGCCATATACATACGGCCGTTAAAGAAAACACCATAGTAGGTGCGTTGAATACAAGTTGCGATCCTTCCCGTGCTACGATAATAAAGGTCGCCATCTTCGGTGTCATAATAAAACTTGTCATGCCAGTCTTTAGGGGTCATATTTCACCTGCGCTATGTGTAGCCGGGCCAAAGTGCGCCATAATTAAAGCCTGTATTGTACGGACCAGAATAATCCTCCGTAAAGTTCACCCCGCGAATTCGAATGAAATCCGGAAGAACATCGTTGACGGTGAAACCCTCGTTGCCGTCGCCTTGACGGGCACGGCCGATAGCATCATTGGCTAGGCCCACAGCCATGTTAGCGGCTTTCTTGTCGCCCTTCAGCGCCATGCATAGATGTGCGCCTAGCGTCGCAGCGAACGCTTCGGTGAAGAGATCGTCAAAGACGTTCTCATCGGTGACGAGCCGAACATAGTTAAGAATCGCGAATTCTTGATTGGTGAGAATCACCCGTTGGTCCTGAGGACCAGAGAAGGTAAGATTGAACGTAGCGCCAGAGCCTGCGCCAGTGGTAGAGCCCTGCGTGGCGGTAGCAGTGTTCACGTAGAAATACGCGCCGGTGACGGTTTGCTGTGTGCCACCGATGTTCAATGTTGGGCCAACGAGTTCCACTGCGGAGATAACCCCGCCGGGGGCTGAGGTCACCTGAAGCACCGCTGCTGCGCCTTGCGGGGCACCTGCATTGAACGAACCGATGATGTTGGTGACGCCGTTGGCGGTAGGTTGCAACGCAACGGTGATCTGGTCTCCTACGGCGTAGCCGGTACCGCCAGTGTCAGCTGTCGCTGCGCTCACCACGAAGAGTTGGTCGATCGAGACCTTGAACTTGACTGGCGGACCTTGCCAGAACGAAGGGGCTCCGCCAGTGACGGCGGTGGTAATGGGGATACCTCCCGCATAGCCAGTCGCGGTGTTGGGGGTGATCCAACACGCGCGAAGGCAATCCGAAGGATAGGCGTACTCGTATGCGTAGGGTGGAGCCGGTTGGCCTTTCTCCCAGAGGGTAGTAGCAGCGGATGTGTTCTCAGGCGTGCCGTAGACTGAAGTGATATAATCTAGGTTCGCCGTGTTGAACGCGCAGTTCCACGGAGCCATGCGTAGCAGCCGGTTCCGTGTTCTATTGTAGATGATGTTCGCTTGGATCGACTCGTTGTTGGAATTCGCTGCAAGCTGCGCCGCGGTGATGGTCGTGCGTGTACCGAGGAACTGCAACGCTTCATTCACGATGTCGACCTGCGAGGGCATGGGCTAGTGCTTCCCTTGCATCACGCAGCAGCCATGGTTGGTGCCGTGGATACCGGGGCTCTTCGGATCACCGATCCCCTTCGGGCCGACTGGCGGGGAATACGGGATCGGCTTCGGGTCGCATTGTCCGCCGTTGGTCGCGCGAGGCGCCTGTGGCTGGGACGAGTCGTTGCCATACATTCCGAGGATGTCTTTGCTCATAGGTCGCGCCTTTCTACGATGGTGGTGGTGGTCGGTTCCGGGTCTACGACTGGCTCGCCGGGGAGGATGGGCTCTACAACCGGCTCTTCGACGACAACCGGCTGTGCCTCTGGGGCCATGTTCTCTCGTTCAACGATAGGCTGTACCGGCGCAAGCGGTTCGATCTCGCCGTCGGGCAGTTCCACCGCGGCATTCGCCGGTCCCTGCGGCGGGGTTACTACCTTCGGCGGTACCTCCTTGTCAAAGGCGGTTGGCGTATGCGTGCTTGGCTTACGCGGATTCAACCCTTCGTTAATCTCGCGAAGTCGGCGATAAGCCATATCGGTGATATGCGATAGCCCGGGGCCGTGGGCTAACGTCTCCTTGTGAATATGCAACAGCGCTGCGATTTCATTGAAGTTCGCATCATCGAAGTCTCGCATGTTAATAGCTCCCTTGGCTTCCGCTTGGATTGACCTTCTTGCCTTTCACGCTTGGCGCATGGAATCCCTCCGTCGCCCACGGCGTAGTCTTGAACGGCATGTCGCCACGATCCGCGTGGTTCCCTTGCATGTTGCCGAGGTTGGCGACCGCGCCGGGATTGACACCGCGGGATGTGGGTTCAACCTTGCGTGAGCCTGCGCCGCTGCTACTTGCTTGTCCTTGTTTCATCAGGTTTCTCCTTCGGTGGTGCTAGAGTTCTAGTGTGATCCCATCTATTCTCTGGGTCCTTAGCCATCTCACGACGGACTTTCTCGAAGATGCCCCCATCGGTGTGGGCTTCGGTTAGCAACTGGCGGTAGCGGTCGTCGCAGCGTTCCATCTCACGTTTGATCCATTCAGGCACGGGCACACCGCGTTCTTCATACATATACGACACGTCGTGAACATCATGCATATACATGATGAACCGACGCATTTTCTCGGAGACCTCACTCTCTGCGTCCCGCATGTAGGTGACTACCGTCGTCATCATTCCGCGGATCATCTTCATGTCCTCGGCGATCCGTTTGAGATACACCTCCGCGCTGTGTTCGGTCTCGCTCATTGTGTTCCTTTTCTATGATCCCGGTATACTCCTCGCAGGCTATGCGGTATTCTTCTGCGAAGAGTTCTTTCTTATCGGCGTACTCTTGCCCGGTCTTATCGAGGTTCAACATGAGCGCGTAGAGGTTGCTCATGTAGATGATAAGCTCATGCTTTTGCGCCATTGGGCTTGCCTTTCTTTCGGAGGATGCCTGACTTAGCGTCGGCGCGGTTGAACTCTTTCGCGACGACCTGCGGGACACCAACGCGTTTTGCGAAATCCGCGCTATGCGCCGCGGCGGCCATTAGCTTCGCTTGGGGCTTGGATGTGCTGGGCATTACATGATCTCGAATGCGCGACAGGTGGGTGAGGAGATGGCAAGTGTGCCACTTCCGGTGAACTCTGCATCGAACCAGAGAGCGGTGCTGACGGAAGCGCCGGTGATGATTCCACCGATCTTGAACGGCGCGGACATACCGGTAGAACCGCTTGCGTTCACATTGGCGCTAGAGCCAAGGGCGGTGCCAGTGGCACTTGCGCCACTAGATGGTGCGGTGCCGGTGCCATAGCGAGCTTGCAAGGTGATTGTGCCACCGCTGGATTCGCTTATGGTCCCGGTGATCTCAACGAATATGCGCCCGCTATAGCTCGGCGTGATCTTGCAATTGGACACACCCCAGCCAAACATGGTGGTGGTGGCCGGGATAGTAGTCGAGAGGCCGGTGGCTTCTACGGCTTGGCTGTTAGCTGAATAGCTGTAGTTACAAGGTGACGAAGCATTCGTCGAGGTGTTGTCACAGTTACCGGAGGTGCCTAACGGCGCGGTGGCGGTATTCTTCTGTTCGGTGACTGTGCCGACCGAAGAACCACCATCTTGGATGTTGCCATTACTATCATAGGTCGCGATATGCAACGCGGTTGGGGTAGTGCCAGAATATGTGACGAACGCTGAGGTGTTGCCCTGACGAGTACCGTTGGTGAATGGAGCCGGGAGCCGCGCGGATGCGAGGGTACCAGAGGCGATGTTACTCGCGCTGGTGGTATCGGTTGTCGCGGACGCCGCGAAGGCTACGCCGTTGGTCTTCGTGCATGTCTGCGTAAATGTGCCAGTGTTGGTCACAACCCAAGTGCAATCACCAGCGGATACAGGAGCAACAGCAGCAGCTTTGCCGGAGCCATTGCCCATAAAGATGTCGCTGGAAGGAAGCGGCAGCGTGCCAACAATGGCAGAGGCAGCCACCGGGCCGGGTGCGCCACCAGCTACGCTACCACAGAAATAGCCAGCGGAGAAGCTACCAGAGCAGGCAGCGGAAGCAATCGTAGGTGCTAGGCACAACGCTAGCGCAAGAAGCAGCTTTCTCAATGGTATACCCAACCTTTCTGCGAGTTGGATGGGTCGAGGGCATAGGAGCCGTAGGCTGAGTCGATTTGAATCTGCGTTAGCCCGACGATGTTCTCGGCGCCGCTAGCGGGCTCGATGGTAATCGGATGCGCTGACGCAAAGCCACCGATGTCGGAGATGGTAATCGTGACCTTGGCGTAGTCCCCCGGCAGCGTCAACGCAGGCACGATGGGGTCGATAGCCGTCGGCAGGATTATCGTCACCGCGCCGTTGCAGTTGACCTCGACGAGGTTGGTAGAATAGTTCAGCGTGTACGTGCCTGCGGCGGTGATACTCAACGGCGACCGCTTTGGCTGCATCACATACCCGATCGATGGCCCCATCCATACTGGGACCATCTCACGGGCTGTGCCGCCTTGATCGAGGTCGGTGGTGGAGGACAAGGGTTACACCCGTCGTCTTGCAGCAGCGTGTTCAGCGCGAGCAATAGAGGCTACATCCTTAGCTTTAGCAGCTTTGGCTGCCTCGGCAATCTCCTCCGGGGTGGGCTCGGCCTCATCTAGCGGAGCCTCCTCGTCCTTCACATGCTGGCTCTCATCGTAGAAGACCTCGGCTCCCGGCAATGCTCCCGGTGACCCCCCGGGCTTGCCAGCGAGCGCACTCAGTATCGCCGTTTGCTGCGCCATCATCGCGGCTAGCGCCTTCATCAACTCTCCCATCCCGGGAATCTCCGGCGGAGCCTGCTTGACTGCGTCCATGCTAGCAGAGAGTTGCACCAACAACTGCTGGCTGAAGCTATCGGCCTGCGAGCGTTCATCCAGCCCCTTCGTCGGGGTCCACGTGTACTTCGCCGAGATGGTCTTCGCTTCGTCGTCTAGCGGCAGCATCCCCGGTGACGGTTCGCCTTCGAACACAATGTCCTTGGGCTCGCCCTTGCCAGCGTGGCACACGATGATCTTGCCATCGATGACGTTGTTGCCAACCTGCTCTTTGTAATTCCAATCCGACTCGATGTTCGGATCGAGGTGCAGGGGCACAGGGAACTGCTTCCGGACCGGACGGCCAGTAGCGCGGTCCGTGATCTGCTGTTCCCAGAGGTTGCCGGGAACGTTTAGATAGTGGGCTTCGGTTAACATCCATCTCGCCATTGCTTGCTTCTCCTTATGTTGATAGGGTTATTGTTAGCTGCGCTTGCGCAAAAGTCAAGACTTGCGCAGCAAGTGGTGGATTGGTATCGGTGAAGTAGATCGTGATCATGGCTTTGTCTCCGGCTTGGCTTCAGGTTTCGGCTCGTACTTGTCCTTAAGGCGTTTCACTTCGGCCTCGGCGCTAGCAAGCTTGTCCTTAAGCTCGTTGTTTGCAGTCGAACATGCGACGTTGTCGTTCAATTCTCTCAGTATCCGATCACTCAAAGCACGTACCTGCGCGGTGGGTTGTGCTTGCTGTGCGGACACTGGAAGTGCGGCTAGTAGTAATGCAATCGGTAACCATATTCTCATCGAATGCGCCTTTTCAAGTTTTCGATTTCAGCTTGCTGCTGTTGGATAGCGTGGACAAGAACCGGGACGACGCCGAGGTAGTCGAAGGTGTTCGGGTGGCCTTCGGCATCGAAGCCAACCAACGAAGGCAGGGCTTTAGCCCCTTGTTCTGCCGTAAAGCCATAGAGCAACTTGGTTGGGTCACCGTGGTCAGCATTGAGACGATAGTGGACCGGTTCAAGCTTCATGATCTCTGGGAGACCTTCGGCGAGACCGGCAAGATCGTGCTTGTAGCGTGCGCTGGAGGTGCCAAGGCAGATACCCGCGGTACCGGAGCCAGAGTACAGCTGATGCGTAGAGGTGTCCTCACAGACGGTTGCGTCGGTATGTGTGGCATCAGAGCCGATTGTTGGCAAGATAATTCCGCCAGACACGAACCGAGCCTGTTCAACGCTGGACACTACCGCGGAAATATTGCCTGATGCTTGTGCGCCGAAGCCTGTTGAGGTAGATGTCTGATTCGGTATGAGAGTTGGCACGGTTGATGACGCCGTCGTGTTGACCAACCTATAACCGGATGTGTTGGCTGCGGTGAGGTTGTTGACGTTCGTGATAGACTGGCTGCCAGCTTGCAAAAGCGTATCAAGCGTCAAAGTTGAAGCACTGGTAACGCCATAGTCCATAATCTTCGCACCGTTTACCACCCACTCTAACTGATTCGATCCTGGCGCAAGCCAGCCGCAATTTGTTCCGCAAGTTGCGAAACTTATTGTTGGTGCTGTTAGGCCGGGCGATGCGTTGATGTTTACCAACGCAGCATTGCCCGGACCCTGCAACTGTGTCTGATTATTTGCAAACACCAGCGACATGTCATCCCCAGATGTGGAGACAGTCGATCGGATATCTGCACCAACAACACCGGAGGAAACCTGCCATTGAAAGGTTGCGCCCTGCCCCATCACGACGGCCAGCGAATTGCTGCTGCCGTCCTTGGTCAAGCTGCCATCGGCGAAGATGATACCGGAATTGAATGTGGTTCCATTCGCCTTGGTGATAATCGCGGCATTACTCGGGTTGGTCGGGCTCTGCGCGCCACCGGCCGCGAGCCACAAGTTGGTTGATGCACCGACAACCGAATACGGGTTGCTCGTAACGTTGGAATTGTAGTTAACACTATCGATTTCGATACCGTAGCAGGAATTCCCGCTGGCGCTACCGGAGACGTTAAGGTCGCACTGGAAGTAGCCGCCCCAAGCGTTGGGCGATCCTGACGTAGCGTCGTTCAGCGCGTAGCCTGCTGTGCCGATGGTTTCGCGGTGATTGGTCCCGCCGTCGCTCTCACGGGCCATGCCGGACAGACCAATGCTGCCGTAATCCGTCATGCTAAGGAACTGAGCATCACGGGCAAGATATATTGGAGACAACGCGGTCGAATTGGTTCCAAGCCATGTCGCTGAACAGCACGTCGATGAGCTATCAGTCATATTGACCGCGTTGCCAATGAACCCGCGTTCACGACCACGAAAGTTTTCCGTTGTGCAGGAGTTGGTATCGTTCCAAAAGCAGGGCGAGCCGCCCACGAGGAATGTTGGTACGGTTCCTCCACTCATGGAGATGCCGCCGTTAGCTCCAACTGAAAGGCTATCCTGAATACCGGTGCCGCTACCGGCTACGATATCGCCTGCGGTGATGGCAGGGACGCCACCGCCGCCGCCAGAGGTGAGGAGCTTGCCATTTTGGTCGCATTGGAGATAGCCGAATTGGCCAGAGATTAGCGTTGGCGGCGAGGAGTTATAGGCGCAAGCTAACGCAGTATCCCCGGGCGGCGTCGGAACTGGCTGCGCAATAGCAGCGTTAGCGAAGAGCAGGGTTAGAAACGCAAGGATTTTCCACATCAGTGCACCAATGCGCTGCCGGTTGAGGAGCATTGTAGGTAGACGAAGTTGCCAGAGGATACAGTGGGCGGCGAGGCGTTATACGAACAAACCGCCGCACGCGTTGCTGGTGTTACCACCGTCTGTGCGTAAGCAATAGCGCCAGCTACAAGCAGCGCAGCGGCAGCGACTAATGCAAGCTTTTTCATGGTTATCTCCGAGTTCGGATGTCACGGTTCCATGGGAATAGGGCTGAGCCCACCGCTCGCAAGGATTCGTTGTGCGATAGGATGCCGCGATAGACGAGCCAGTCGGCGGTGAATGCGCTTGCGCCAAGCCCGATCCCAATCAGCAGCAAGATGACCCGTAAGGGCGCAGACAATGAATGCGGTGAGCGGGTGGAACAGCGGGAAGAAGAAGGTGGCAGAGAGGGCGCAAGCGAAGAGGGCAAGCCAGTCGGGGTGGCTAGTTCGGGATAATCCACAAGCCAAGATGATGAACAGCGAGGCCGCGCCGATACCGTAGTCGAAGACAAGTTGGATGTAGTCATTGTGAACGAACTCCAGATGTACGAGATGTGGGCCGACTGCGTCGGGAATCATCGCGAAGACATCGTTGAATGCGTCAGGGCCCCAACCGAGTGGCGTCAGCCCTTGCAGCGCTATGCCCCAGATTTGCAAGCGTTGGATATCGGAGTCGACAGCGAAATGGGCGAAGACAAGGGAGCCAATGGCGAGAGCGGCGAGGGATATGGTCCAGTGCCAGCGGGCTAGCGCGGCGAGTGCGAGCAACAGCCAACCACCGCGGGAGCCAGATAGCGCCAGCCCAAGCAACGGCAGCGGGGTATACCACCATAGACGATGCGAGGCACAGCCGATGATAACAATCGCAGATGCCATCCCGGATACAACCGGATTGAACAACAGCCCCGGCGCGCGGCCATGGGTATCGAAGTCTATCGCCGGGAACGCTGCGCCGAAGTGTTGTGCGATAGCAAAGCAGGCAGAGATGGATAGGCCCACCGCAAGCCCGCGCCACATTGGGGACAAGTCCGGAACGGCGCTGCCCCAACGGAACGCTAGCGCCCAGATGAATATCTGCCATGCGCCAAGGACGGCGGAGTACCAGCCGGTGAGCCACATCATGGAGAATAGCGCGTAGCAGAAGAATGCTGCCCCTAGTCGGTTAAGTACCAGCGATGGTGCGGGCACCCACAGACTTAGAGGCAGCAGTGCGGATAGCACCACCCACTGCGTCGGTATGTACGCGCCGGTATAACCAGCGATGTAGCATATCGGGAGTAGGAAGCAGAGCCAGAACATGGACGGAGCCTAGCTAGCCGAAGTGCAGAAGTAGTTGATCTTGTTACCGGAGGTCGAACCCTGGCCGATGTGGATAGCCGTAGTTGCGGGCAGATACGAGGTCGGCGTGGTAGTGGTTGCTGGCCCTTGCCAAGTGACGACGCAAGCGGGAGTGGAGACATAAGCCCGGCCAAAGACAAGGTTGGCGCCAGTGGCCGAGGTGCCCATGGTGATAGTGCCAGCAACGTCGGTGCCCGAGACGGTCGGGGAGCCAACATCGGCAGAGATGGTCGGGGTCGGGTTGCCTTGGGAGGTATTGAGGATGTGCCCGGGGAAGTAAATCCCGTTGTTTGAGTCAACCGAGAATGCGCCGGTCGTGTCTTGCGAGAGTTGCAACGCACGCACGTAGGTCTGGGCCACCGCGAGGCCAATGCCAAAGGCAAGGCCGATGCCGAGCGGGATTGCGAGATACTTACGTAGTTTCATGTTACTGCTCCGTCCATTCCATGTGGAGGTCAAGAACGCCAGAGGAGACGCTCACGCCGTTGAGATTGACGCAAAGCTGCACTCCAGAGTTCGCGGGGAGGTCGATGCCTTTATCAAAGTCGTCGGTTGTGGTACCGTAGTAGCTGGTAGTGACACCCGGCGAAACGGCGGTGGTGGTGACACCGAGGGAGACGTTAAAGCCGTCCATCAGGAGAGGTGAGGACGCAACGGTAGGGTTGGCAGTGTAGGCGATCACCGTTGCGGTAGACGCAGGGTCGTTGGGGTTGTTAGGCACCGCCACTGGCGCAGCAAGCGAGGTTGCGGCGGTGCCTCCAGTATCAGGAGTGGAACGCTTGTAGAGCAGGAACGGAGTGTTGATTGCGGTGCCAGCAGTGCCACCGATGGAGACACGGCGAATCGAAACGGTCTTCGATGAGCCGGGTGCGATGCAGAAGATATCGGTGGCGGAGGATGCTGGCACTAGCGCGATAGACGAAGCAGAGTAGGTTGGGTTTCGCGCGAGGTCGCAGATAACGCCGACCTGCGGGACGGTGTTAACCGTGCAGGCGGCGGAAGCCGGGGCAGCGAGTCCGCCGAAGAGGAGCAGTGCTAAGAGCAGGCGTTTCATGCGGATGCTCCTAGTTTGCGACAGTGATGCCGACGGGGTAACCGCCCATCACTGCGTTGGACTGCTCGACTTGGTCCATGCGATCGAGGACGAGGTAGCCTTTGATAGTCCCCGCAGTGTGAGTGCCTACGGTGACATAGCCAAGCTGTAGGAACCGCGGGAGCACTTGACCCGGCGCAGGGCGAGGCATATCATCATCGAAGAGTCGAGCACCGGCGATGAGGTTGGCTTCGACGACCACCGGGCCCGAGGCCATGACGGTATACGAGCCGGGGGCGCCGGAGCCGTTATCAGGCGCACCTTGGATGTTGATCTGGAGGGAGGTGCCACTGGCGAACGCCGTGGTGACCTGAACCAGAATCTTCATCGCGGGATCGTCGCCGATACCGATGTCGCGTGCGCCACCGCCGTTAGCGGAGGTCGGGACCCCAGAGGTTACGCCGAGGTCGAGTTGGTTGGTGGAGACCTGCGAGCCGGTGGTTGGTGAATCGCCGTTGCCAGCACCGCCGCCGGTGAGGGAGGTGAAAGTGAGAAGTCCGTCGAGGATCATGATTCGCTCCTAAGAGTTGAGGATTGCAAAATCGCCGCCAAGCCTTAAAGCTTCAGCGTCTCTTGCAGCTATAGCTTTCTCGAGACTATCAAATGTCCCGAGGTAGTTGTTGCGTCCGACCATTACCCACCACGAATTTTCACCAGAACGATATACCCCGCGCATGCCATTAGGTTCGCGGTTGTATTTGTTCTCGGAACTCGTAGCATCGCGGAGATTATCCCATCTATCATTTGATGGGTCGCGGTCTACATGATCGACTTCTTCGAAGGGCCAGCGACCTAACATCCACACAAAAGCAAGGCGTGAGGCGTAGTAAGCTGTGCCTTCAATTCGGATCAGGAGATATCCGTCAGCTCTCCGATTACCGGCAGGTTTATCCCGTAACTGCGAGTTGTGACCCGGCGGATCGCGCCAAATCCAATCACCAGTCTCAGGGAAGTATTCAAGCCGTTCTAATTTGGTTCCGGTCAACATCTAGATAACCTGAGCCTCATTGCTGAGGATGGCATCGACCGTCCTAACAGGAATACCACGGAAAGTCGTGATAGGCCGACCATTAAATTCCTCGATGCGTAGTAAGACGTTAGTCTTATTCATAGCCTGGAGGTCCAAATAGGTCCTGACGATGCGGTTGCAATAAATGACCGTTCGTCCCATATCCGCACGGACCGCCGGGGTGTCGGAGGTTTGGATCGTCGTCGCCGAGACCGGGGCGGTCGGAAGGCGGTACAGGCCACGCACGAGGAGGTTGATAAGGTTCGCAGCGCTGACGCCGGTAAGCTGCGTCACGTCGATATTCGCGATGCGGGCGACATAGCGCCAGTCACGAAGGACGTAGCCGATCTCCCATTTGAAATGCTCGCGATAGGCTTGGTAGGTGTTGCCGGAACTGTCGGAGACGGGCCACTCGCCCATGTCGCGCTGCTGAAGCCCGGTCATCTTGCCTTTCGGGAAGGTGGCGTGGGCCGTGTCAACACCCCAGACGTGAATCCAGATGGAGGTATTGGTGGAGGCAGTGCCACCGCCAGAGAGGACGTTGTTGGCGGTCTGCGAATTCGCAGTCGTCAACGTGGAGTACCGCGGGGCGAGGCCGGTGAACCGTTCCGGGTTCACGAACTGGTTGCCGTAGATAAGGGTCGAGGCGACTTGCTGCGACATGCCTTCGAGGAAGGCGCGGGACTCGGAGAGACGGAACTCCGCGGTGTTGCCGTTGAGATCGGCAATGTCCTTGTCGATGACGGAGTAGGTTTCGAGGTTGCCGCATGCGTCGACGATCTGCGCGGTCGTGGACTTGGCGTTCGGGACGCCTTGGTTGAGCAGGCGCCAAGTGGCTTGGGGCAAGCCAGTTCGGACGGTGGTCTTATGCCCAGTTGGGAGATTGCCTTCGACGACCATCATGTCATCGAGGATTTCGTTGGTCTGGGAAAGCAGTTCGATGATGGAGGCTACTTTGTAGCCATCATCAAGCCTTTTCGCCCAGTCCGCATACGTCAGTGCGGTTGAACCAATAGTGGCCATATCATGTTCCTGTGATGAAGGGGTTGATGTTGGTAGTCACCTTGGTTCCTCTGAGCTATGCTGTTCGGCCCTGACGGGCGGAAGCAAGGAATTAACGGCCTGCGCTAGCGCTAGGCAAATGGGGATACATGGCTTGCGCTGCGGATGGGCGGTCGGCTTCGCCGGTCTTCGATTGGCCTAGCGGCGATGGGTTGTTGCCACGCACGTCGGTGCCTTCGCCGAGCATACCAGCGAGCTTGATGAATGCGGCCACGAACGCCGGGTGGGAGCCAACGCCAGTCTGATCCATGGCTTCGCGGAAGGGCTGCTCCGCAGGACCCAAATGCGATAACAGCTTGCTCACCGCGACAGCGTGTTCGCCACCTGCGTCGAGCTTGGTGCCGTAGGTCTTGGCGAGTTCGGATTTCCATCCATCAACCATATCGGCGAAGGCTTTGAAGGGGGCTTCGATGGCTTCTTGGTTCTTGGCAACGTAGAAGTCCACAAGCTTCTGAGCTTGAGCCTGGGGCAAGCCAAGCTCCTTGAACAAGGCTCCGGCTTCGGTGTTCACTTTCTCATCGAGGGTGTAGCCCTCTGGCACGGTGAACGCTTCGTACTTCTCAGGGGCGCCTGTAGTCGCCGGCTTAGTGGTGTCCCCGGGCTTGTCCCCGCCCCCGGGCTTAGTTGGGTCTACTGAGGACGAACCCTCGGTCGTCGACGAAGTCTGCTGGGTCCCGGTCTTCGAGGCGTCGATTATTGTTCCGTCCGTCGTCCTCGCCGGCCCCGGCTGTGCTTGCGGTTCCGTCTGGGTCGTTTGCGTCGTCTGCGTCTCGTCCGCCATTGGTAATCTCCTTCAGGGCTTGCTCTTGCATCATGATAACGTATTGATCGGGAGTGTGGGTTACCACATCGGCGAACACTTGCAGGCCGATATTCTGGGCACCGCAGTTGAACGCGGACACGTCTGGCTTGCCAGCGGCGAATGGCGTGTGGAACACGTTGCAACGTGCGAGAAGCCCGTGCATCCACTCGCGGCCGAAGGGGGTAGACATAATGGTTTTGGTGAATGCAATGCGATTGGAATCAGCGATCGCGGCGGCTTTCGCGATGCGCTTGGCGGTCTTGGTGTTGGATAGGTCGGTCACTGCGTTTCCCAAACGAATGTCTTGGCGAAAGGCCAATTGCGGAACAACGTTAGGTAATGCACATAACATGCATCATAATAGTGCCGGCACTCACGGACTTGGCGATACCAAATCCAGTGCTGACCATCAACCATCCAGAATGGTAATCTCATGACGGCGGCCCTGCGAGCATCTTTTGCACCACGTTCTGGCCACCGCCAACGTCTATTGACCCGGCAGAGGCCGCGGCCCCGGCGTACTTCTCAGCAAGCTCCGCTTGCATCTGCTGATCTTGCTGTTGCTGCGCTTGCTGTCTCAACTGTGCCACCGCGGCGTCTGATCGCATCATTCGTGGATCATTGTTAAGAAGCTTGCTGTAAATGTCAAGCGCAGCGTCAAAGTCGATCTTATCAACGATGCGTGGGTCGATCCCGGCGAGCTGGCCAGCCATCTGGAGGACGCGTTCGATTGAGCCTGCTTGCGCGGCTTCTTGGGAGGTCGCGAGCATGGAGATGTACTCCACATTCACATTGAAGCCTCTAGCGGCTTGGGCCGATGGCGGAGGCGATGGCAGCACCTTGCTGCGCCAAGCGATAGCCCAAACACGGGCGATAGTAGGTGCAAGCACCTCGTTCTGAATGCGTTCGAGAACTGGGCCAAGCATCACGAGGGATTCGGACTTGCGCATGTCCCATTCAACCGCGGTGATGTTGGACCGGGTCTCGAATTGCGAGGCGACTTGGAACAGGTCGTTGTAGAAGGTTTGTTTGATGCGGGCTTGGATCAGCGCGATGTCCTCGGCGATGGTTTTGATATCTGGGCGCCAGTTGCCGTAGGTTGGCATCATGCCCGCGTTGCCGGTGGCCATCATGCCGTGAATATACGTTACCCCTCCCGGGAGGAGCGAGGCGGGCTGGTTCTTTAGTTGGACATCCGCTTGCAGCGGCGGGTTGACGACCTTGTCGATGCCTTGGCCCTTGCGCCGGGTTTCTTGCTGGAGTTGTTTGATATCCGGGAGGCCGTCCATGCCGACAGAACGACCATAAGCATCGTTAGAAACAAGGTCCCATCGACCCACAATAGCGCATTGCTCATAGTAGCCTCGCTTGCGTAGGAAGCCAAGGGAGGTTGTGCCGGATTGGGGGTTGGTGGTGCCACCCCATTCCCAATAGGTCTCACGATAGGCGAAAGCGCGAGGGATGCCGTATTTCTCGGGGTTGTCGTTGGGCTCGATAGCGTGAGCGACGATAATTTCGCGGGTGCGGCCTGCGCCGGACTGGAGGTTGTATTGCTCAGCAACCATCTGCGAGCAGTTTTCCAAACCGAACTTGTCGACGACTTGGCCAATGGTCAGGGTGTACTCGCGGTAGAAGATCACCGGGCGATAGTTGCCATCGATGTCGATGTAGTATTCGCCGAAGCAAGGGTTGACGCAGCGGATGACGTTGTCGAAGTCTTCGTAGATGAGCATTACGGCGGTGCCGAAGACGACGAGGTCGAAGTAGAAGATGGCCATGGCCGTGTAGAAGTTAGACTCTTGGAAGATCATGCGGAGCAGACGTTCGCATTGGGAGAGCCACAACGACATAGGGGTAGTCCCGGTCGAATCGACCCGACCAACCTTCAGCTTGAACCACGGGCGCGTTGGCGAAGATGTACCGCTCATGATACCGGCGGCGAGATTCCTGGCTGCCAGCGTGCCAGTAGAATCGAGTATATGTTGATTGATCGGGCTTCCGCGATTCATCTGATTGGGCGTGATCAGCCATTTGTATCTCCTAGGTAGGATGTAATCCGCGAGTTCTCGCGCGTGGGTCCACCAGCTGTAGCGATTTACGCGAAGGCCAAGCAGACGGCCCATCTGAAAGGCGCGAAGTAGCTGGTCCTTAGCAGACGCAACCATCGGGATGCCGTGAACTTCGCCGGGGGTCATTTCACAACCTTGATTGGCGGAGCCGGGCGCTTGCCAGTGCTGCGCGTGAATGCGGGGAGGGCGTGGCCGTGTCCGGTGGGGATAGAGCGGTGCGGGTCGGAGGAGCTAGATTGGTCAGCCGCGGCGATTAGGAAGTTGATCGGGTTGGTAGGGGGGCCTCCACTCCCGGAGGCGGCCATAGGCCCGGTGGCTGCCCCGGTTCCCGGCATGGGGATGGTGGAGGCCATTAGAACAATCCCACTACGAAGCTATAGATTGTATAGGGCAACCACGAGCCGCCAAGGAGCATGATGAATAGGATGGCGCCTAGTGACATCAAGATTTGGTTCATGGTGGTTACATCCCCAAGAGGGACTTCGTCCCGGTGTTGGCAGGGTTGGCCATAGCGCCAGAGCCGAGGAAGGTGCTAAACGGCGTCTTGGCTTGTGGCTTCGTCGAGGACGGCGTGTATGACACCGGCGGTGGGGCGGCTGGGGCCGTGGGGAGTTGGGGCAGGGCCATTTGTGGGGTGGAGGGGGTCATCAGAATTGGACCTTGTCCAATATGCTGCGCTTTACAATTTCGATTCTTCCTAACATACGTTCGGCGCCTATAATACCAGCAACATAGTAGTCATAGTTCTCGTCGTTGTCAAGGCAGACTAGAACCAGCATGCCACTAATATTGTCAGCGTTCTCACTCAATTCGTTAATTGCTTGTTTCACGGATTTTATGTTCTTGTTTATAGGTTGTATGTTCATGCTGCTTGCTCTTTCTCTAACAACTCGTACGGATGGTAGTCCCAATCGACGAGGTCCTGCTTCGCAGGGGGCTCACCGCCTGCGGTGGCGTTGCTGGCCAAAGGCCCGCCGAAGGTGCAGAAGAGTGCATCGAGATCATCGAGGACGAGGCCCGGGTTGTCCGCAAGGATGTCTTCCTTCGGGATGAGTTGGATTTCGTCCTTTTTATTCAGCGTGTAGCGAATGGCGAGCATGGCTCGACGCAGGTCGTCGTCCTTCGGGAGGATGCCGGTCTTCATCCATGCGCGGCATGCGCCAGCCATGGCGGAGCGTTTGTTAGCGTAGCGTTCGCCGAGGGTGTCGAAGGTGATGCCAGAGATGTCATCCTTGCCGCCGAACATGACCTCGGTCACATGGAGTTGCTTGCTACGGCATTGGTCCACGACGCCGCCACCCACGCCGCCACCATCGATGAAGATGCCATCGGGGCGCCAAGCAAGCCATGCGTCGAAGATGCGATTGGTTAGTTCGGTTGTTGAAACACCGTTGTAAACACGGCGTTGGATGCTTCTAGCGTCTCGTCCTTTGCGAGGGAATAGAACAGAGTTGTTAGCACCAAAACGCGCAACGTCCACACCAAGAGCAAGAGGCGTAGCGGCGTCGATGAAGATTTCTCGGTCATTGGACATTGCCTCGTCGATGTCGGAGGATAGAAAGAACTCCATCATGCCTTGGCGTGGGAACTCTCCGAGGATGCGGATGCGGACGTAATCGGAGTCAGGGCCGTAAGCTTTGATGAGCTTCTCTTGGTAGGCACGGTCGGTGATAGGGACGGTGCGGGAATCGATCTTGCGGGACTGCCAGATTTCGGAATGGGCGCCGCCTTCGAAGCATTCGCGGAAGCGGCCCGAGTTCTTGGTTGGGTTGCCGAAGGCCAGCCAGAAGCGTTGCGTGTCGAAGTCGGTGAGGAAGCCCTCGGCGGTTTCCCAGATGATGTCTTCGATCTCGGAGGCTTCATCGAAGATCATGAACTGGCGCTTGCCCCGGTTGTGGAGACCGGCGAAGGCTTGCGGGTTGGTCTTGGACCAAGGGATCATGTCCACGCGCCAAGTGCGTTCGCGCTCAGGGTCGCGCGAGACGAGCGAGGTGGCGTTCAGCACGAAGAAGTCCCGCGCGAAGAAGCAGAGGTTGAACCACCGACCGAGTTCGGCCCAGGTCTTGGTTTTAAGCTGGACTTCGGTGTTGGCGGTGATAACGCCCTTCGTGTCGGGGTAGGTCATCATGGCCCAGAGGAGTATCATGGAGACGAGGGCGGATTTGCCAATGCCGTGGCCCGAGGCGGTTGCGCGTTGCATTGCCTCCTGCGGAGTGAGAAGGCCGACCCGGAGGTATTCAAGGACCTCGCATTGCCAGTCGAGGGGACGGTCGTAGTGCTCAAGTACCGTCCCGGCCTTGCCCCAAGGGAATGCGCCGAGGACGAACGCGAGCGGGTCGT
>OBLV0100000254.1_pt1 | contig 17136 bp, 16 predicted proteins | sample 1520071 | NCBI WGS metagenome assembly OBLV01 (sample SAMEA3888446, study PRJEB22518) | metagenome | reverse complement strand
CGGAGGCGATCAACGGCGACGAGGAACCGTTCGCCAACCCCGCGCCGGGAGCGCGGGCGGGCCGCATCGCCCGCTCCACCGCCTTCTTCTCGATCGCGACCGGTGCCTCGCGGATCGCTGGCCTCGGCCGCGAAGTCGTCGCCGCCAGCTTCTACGGCGTCAAGGGGCCGATGTCCGCCTTCACGATCGCCTTCCAGGTGCCCAACCTGGTCCGGGCCCTTTTCGCCGACGCCGCCCTGCAGCCCGCCTTCGTCCCGGTCTTCACCGAACTGCTCGGCGAGAAGCGCTACCGCGAGGCATTCCGGCTGGCCTCGACCCTGATGCTGCTGGCGACGATGGTCCTGGGCGCGATCACCGCCCTGTTCGTCCTCCTGGCACCGGTGATCATGCCCCTCTTCATCCCCGACTTCAGTCAGCAGAGCGTCATCGACCTGACGGTCACGCTCTCGCAGATCCTCTTTCCGATCCTGATCCTGCTCGGCCTCAGCGGCGTCGTCGTCGGCATCCTCAACAGCTACGACCGCTTCGGCGCTTTCGCGATCTCGCCGCTGTTCTGGAACCTGACGATCATCGTCGTCCTCGTCGCGATCGAGCCCCTGTTCCACGGTCAGGACCGGATCTACGCCTACGCGATCGGCATCCTCGTCGGCACCCTGGTCCAGCTGCTGATCCCGACCTGGGACCTGCGTCACACGCCGTTCCACTTCAGCTTCAGCCTCGACTGGCGCCACCCGGGCGTGCGGCGGGTGCTGCTGCTGATGCTGCCGGTGACGATCAGCCTCGGCCTGATCAACTTCAACGCGCTGATCAACAGCTTCTTCGGCGCCCTGATCAGCGAAGAAGCCCCAGCGGCGATCGACAAGGCGTTTCGCCTCTACCAGCTGCCGCAGGGGATCTTCTCGGTCGCGGTTGCCACCGTCCTCTTCCCGGCCTTGGCGCGCTTCGCCAACGCCGGCGAGCTCGACAACCTGCGGGCGACGCTGGCCAACGGCATGCGGCAGATCCTCTTCGTCCTGGTGCCGGCGGCCGCGGCGATCCTCGTCCTCTCCGAACCGATGATCCGGCTCGTCTACCAGCGCGGCGAATTCGGCCCGGCGGAAACGACCCTGGTCGCCACCGCGCTCTTCTGGTTCGCCTTCTCGCTTCCCACCAACGGGCTCTACCTGCTGCAGACCCGAACCTTCTTCAGCATCCAGCGGCCCTGGCGGGCGACGACGCTGGCGGTGATCGACCTCGTCGTCTCCGCCCTCGCCGCCCTCGTGCTCTACGGGCCGTTCGGGGTCGGTGGGGTCGTCGCCGGGACCGGGATCGGAACCACCGCGGCGGTCGTCGCCCAGGCGGTGATGCTGCGCCGCGAGTTCGGCGGCCTCGAGCTGGGACGCCTGCTGTCGACCGCGGCCCGGATCACCCTCGCCTCGGCGGCGCTGGCGGCGGTCTCGTGGCTGGTCTGGGACCTGCTCGACCAGGCACTCGGCCGCGGCCTCGGCGGCCAGATCGTCTCGCTCGGCAGCGGCCTCGCCGCTGGCGGCATCGTCTACCTCGCCATCGCCCGGCTCCTCCGCATCCCCGAGCTCGAGCAGATCATGCGCCTGCTCCCCGGCCGCCGCGCCTAGATGCTCAGCCCCGCCCGCTACCTCCTCGGAGTGGCCGAGATCCTCACCCTCCTCAGCTTCGCCGGACTGGGGGGTTGGTCGATCAGGAGGAGATTCTTAGATCGGCTCACGGGAGCCAGCGGAGTCCTCGCTGCCCTCGTCCTCGCGCTGGCGCTACTCATCTGGCCGGCAGAGGTACTGGGAACTCTTGGAGCCTGGACCTCAGGGGCTTACATCGCCCTGGTCGTGGTGATCGCGGTCGCACTCTGGGCGTCCCTCGGGCGGGTGGCGCGGGGGGAGGGGGGTGAGGACGAGCCCGCCCGCAACCCCCCTCCCCCCGCGACAGGACCCGCCCGCCGGGAAGCTCTCGTCCCGACCCTGATCGCCCTGGCCATCGCACTCATAGCCGTCCTCCACTTCGCCTCAGGCGTGAGGTCCCACCTCTCGACCGGCCTCACCGGCTTCGACTCCACCTGGTACCACGGCCCCTTCGCCGCCGGCTTCTTCCAGTCGGGCAACACCTGGAGCCTGCATTTCATCGCGCCGCAGTTCCTCGCCTGGTTCTACCCCGCGAACGGTGAAATCGTCCACGCCGCCGGCATGCTGGCCTTCGGCCGCGACCTCCTCTCGCCCTTCCTCAACCTCGGCTGGTTCCTCGGCTGCCTCTTCGCCTGCTGGTGCATCGGCCGGCCATACCGCGTCGCGCCCTGGTCGCTCGGCCTGGGCGCGGTCGCCCTCTCGGTGCCGGCCCTCGCCGACCAGGCCGGCGAAGCGCGCAACGACATCGTCGGGATCTTCTTCCTGCTTGCCGCGGTCGCGCTGGCGCTGAGCGCTTGGGCGGGGCGCAGGGGGGCATTCGGCACGGGAGAGGGCGCCGCGCAGGCGGCAGTGCCGCGGCTGGCTACCGCCGAGCTCGCTCTGACCGGCCTCGCGGCCGGCCTCGCGGCCGGAACGAAGCTCAACTTCCTCCTGCCGGTCGCGGTGCTCGGGCTCGGCTTGGCCATGATCGCCCCGCGTGGATCTCGCGCCCGGGCGCTGCTCGCCACCGGCCTCGGCGCCCTCGCCGGCGGCGGCTACTGGTACCTCCGCAACCTCGCCCACACCGGCAACCCGCTGCCCTGGGTCCATCGCCTCGGCCCGATCTCCCTGCCCGCCCCCGAGCAGGCGCTCGGCGGCCGCGAAGCCCACAGCGTCTTCGGCTACCTCGGCGACGGCTCGGTCTGGTCCGGCTGGTTCCTGCCCGGCCTTCACCACGGCCTCTGGATCGTCTGGCCGCTGCTGCTGGTCGCCGCGGTCGCCGGCCTCGTGCTCGCCGCGCTTTCCTTCCGCGCTCGGGCTGAAGAGGGGGAGGAGGAGAGGACGACCGCCTCGAGCCGTTCCGACGCCGCCCTCGCCGTCGCCGGCCTGGTCGGCCTGGCGGCGGCGCTCGCATGGCTCGTCGCCCCGACCTCCGCCTCCGGTCCCGACGGCATCCCTCGCGGCTTCGAATCAGGCCTGCGCTACCTCGCCCCGGCCCTCGTCCTCGGCCTCGCCGTGCTGCCGGCAACGCCGCCGCTGCGCTCCCGCCTTGGCTCGATTACGGCGGGTCTTGGGACGCGTTCGACCTTTGGGGTCGATAGGGCCTCAACGGTCAAGCGCACCTCTGGGACGAGTCGCTTTCGGGCTCTCGCCGCGGCCGCGGTCGTTGTCCTGCTTGCCGCGGTCGCGATCGGCTATCCGGTCCAGCGCCACTACCTGCGCGAGCGCTACGCGAACCCCAGCTTCAGCGCTCCGGGCTTGAACGCCGCCTTTGCCTGGGCCCGTGACGTCTCCGGGGCCCGCATCGCGACCACCAGCACCCGCCAGTACCCGCTCTTCGGCACCGACCTCTCGAACCGCGTCCAGTACGTCGGCATCGAACGCGCCCACGGCGGCTTCGAAGCGCCCAGGACCTGCCGGCAATGGCGCCGCCTTCTCAACGCCGGCCGCTACGGCTACGTCGTCGCCAGCCGCGATCGGATCGAAGCGGGCAAGCCCCCGTACCCGCCGACCGCCCGCTGGACCGAAGGGCCGGAGGCCACGGAAGTGCTGAGGAAGCCGCCGACCGTCGTGTTCCGGCTGACCGGAAGGCTGGATCCGTCGGCCTGCGGGTGAGAACCCTCATACTCCCGGTCGCCCATGGACCGGATCCGCAACTTCTCGATCATCGCCCACATCGACCACGGCAAGTCGACCCTGGCCGACCGCATCCTCGAGGTCACCGGCGCCGTCGACCCGAAGAAAATGCAGGCGCAGATGCTCGACTCGATGGACCTCGAGCGCGAGCGCGGGATCACGATCAAGGCGCAGGCGGTGCGGGTCGAGTACCACGCCGAGAACGGCGAGACATACCACCTGCACCTGATCGACACGCCCGGCCACGTCGACTTCTCCTATGAGGTCTCGCGCAGCCTCGCCGCCTGCGAGGGGGCGCTGCTGGTCGTCGACGCCGCCCAGGGGGTCGAGGCCCAGACCGTCGCCAACACCTACCTGGCGATCGAGAACGGGCTCGAGCTGATCCCGGTGATCAACAAGGTCGACCTGCCGGGTGCCGAGCCGGATCGGGTCGCGCGGGAGATCGCCGACCTGCTCGGCGGCGACCCCGAGGAAGCGCTGCGGATCTCGGCCAAGACCGGCGTCGGGGTGGTCGAGGTGTTGGAGGCGATCGTCGCCCGCATCCCGCCGCCCTCGGGCCAGCCGCAGGCGCCGCCGCGGGCGCTGATCTTCGACTCCGAGTTCGACCCCTATCGGGGCGTGATCGCCTACGTGCGGATGGTCGACGGCTCCTTCGAGAAGAACCAGCCGATCCTGGCGATGCAGAACGGGACCGAGGCGGAGATCGACGACATCGGCTTCTTCCGCCCGGCGATGACCGCGGTCGCGGGGATGGAGGCGGGCGACGTCGGCTACCTGATCACCGGGATCAAGGACGTCACCAAGCTGCGCGTCGGCGACACCCTGACCGCCCGGGCCGAACCGGCGGCTGAGCCGCTGGAGGGCTACCGCGAGGTGCGGCCGATGGTCTTCTGCGGCCTCTTCCCGATCGACACCGACAGATTCGAAGACCTCCGCGACGCGCTCGAGAAGCTCTCGCTCAACGACGCCGCGCTCTCCTGGGAGCCGGAGACCTCGGAGGCGCTCGGGTTCGGCTTCCGCTGCGGCTTCCTCGGCCTGCTCCACATGGAGATCGTGCGCGAGCGGCTGGAGCGCGAGTACGGGCTCGACCTGCTGGCGACGACGCCGAACGTGCGCTACGTCGTCCACAAGACCAACGGCGAGACGGTCGAGGTGCGCAGCCCGACCGAGCTCCCCGACGTCGCCTCGATCGAGACGATCGAAGAGCCCTACATCCGGGCCACGATCATCTGCCCGAAAGAGCAGGTCGGCGCGGTGATGGAGCTCTGCCAGCAGCGCCGCGGCACCCACGTCGACATGCACTACCTCAGCCCGCAGCGGGTCCAGATCCGCTACGACATGCCGCTCGGCGAGATCGTCCTCGACTTCTTCGACCTCCTCAAGAGCAGCACCCGCGGCTACGCCTCGCTCGACTACGAGCCGATCGGCAACCGCGCCTCGGACCTGGTCAAGGTCGACATCCTGCTTGCCGGCGACAAGGTCGACGCGCTCTCGATCATCGTCCACCGCGACTTCTCCTACGACCAGGGCAAGCGCCTGGTCGGCCGGCTGCGCAAGACGATCCCCCGCCAGCTCTTCGACGTGCCGGTGCAGGCGGCGATCGGCTCCAACATCCTCGCCCGCGAGACGGTCAAGGCGCTGCGCAAGGACGTCACGGCGAAGCTCTACGGCGGCGACGTCACCCGCAAGAACAAGCTGCTGAAGAAGCAGAAAGCGGGCAAGAAACGGATGAAGGCGGTGGGCCGGGTGGAAGTCCCGCAGGAGGCCTTCCTGGCGGTGCTGGAGATCGACGAGTAGCTCGACTGGCCGCCCGGCCAGTAAAGTGCCCCGCCATGCCGATCAAGACCGATGCAGTAGGGAAAGAATGGACCGCCTCCACGTATCAGTTGGGGCGGGAGAAGATCAAGGAGTACGCGACCGCGCTGGGGATCGAGAACCCGGTGCATTTCGACGTCGAGGCGGCTCGCGCCGCCGGTTTCCGCGACGTGGTCGCACCGCCGATGTTCGCCGTCGTCTACAGCGGCCCGGCCCTGCGGCCGGCGATCCTCGATCCCGAGGTGGCGCTGAACTTCGCGACGATGGTCCACGGCGGCCAGGGCTTCGAGTGGGACGCGCCGGCCTGTTCCGGCGACGAGATCGCCACCACCGCCAAATGCCTCTCGATCGAGGAGAAGGACGGCAAAGGCTTCTACGTGTTCGAGACCAACTCCGTCAACCAGGACGGCGCCCAGGTGGTTCGCGGGACCTGGACGCTGATCGTCAGGGGGGTTTGAGGATGGCCGACCTGAGCGTGGGCGACCAGATCCCGGAGCTGCGGATCACCCCCGACAAGTACCTGCCTCACCGCTACGCCGGCGCCTCGGGCGACTTCAACCCGATCCACATCGACGACGAGTTCGCGAAAATGGTCGGGCTGCCGCGCAACATCCTCCACGGCCTCTACTCGATGGGGCTGGTGGCGAAAGCCAACGCGGCTCTCGCCGGCGGCGACCCGCGGGCGCTGAAGCGCCTCTCGGTGCAGATGCGGGGGATGGGCGTGCCGGAGGAGGAGATCGTCGTCAGCGGCACCGTCAAATCGGTCGCGGGCGACCGCGTCGTCGTCGACACGGTGGCGATGCAGGGCGAGACGGCGCTGATCAAGAACGCGGAAGCGGAAGTGCAGCTGTAGGGCCGTCGGGGCACCCCCTGCCAGACGCTTGGCGGGAGCCTCGCTTGAGTGTCTGGCAGGGGGTGCCCCGACGGCCCTCCTAGACTTCTAGTCGATGCTGTCTGAACGGCAAGAGCTGATCCTGCGGCTGGTCGTCGACGCCTACCAGGCGTCGGCGCGGCCGGTCGGGTCGAAGGAGCTCGCCGGCCTTCCGGAGGTCGAGTGGGGCTCCTCGACGGTCCGTGCCGAGCTGGCGGCGCTGGAGGCGGCCGGCCTGCTGACCCATCCGCACACCTCCGCCGGCCGGGTGCCCACCGACTCCGGCTACCGCGTCTACGTCGATCGCCTGATGCAGTCCAGCCCCGGAGCCGAGGGGCGGGTCGAGCTGGAGCTCTCGCGGCTGCGGCGCGAGGTCGACGAGGCGATGCGGGAGACGACCGCGGCGCTGGCGCAGGTCACCGACCTCGTCGCGATGGCGACGGCGCCCTCGCCCGTTGTCGCGACCATTCACCGGGTCGAGGTGCTGCTGCTGGCGCCGACCCGGGTGGTGGTGATCGCGATCGCCTCCAGCGGCGACGTCGTCCGCCGCGTCTTCGACTTCGAGGGGCCGGTCGACCGCGGCTTGGTCGAGTGGGCCTCGAGCTACCTGAACGAGCGCCTCGCCGGCCTCGGCGTCGGCTCGCGGATGATCGCCGACCGCCTTCGCGACCCCGAGCTGGACCGTGTCGAGGCGGCCTTCGTCGCCACCCTCGGCGCCGCCTTCACCGAGCTCGCCGAGCGCGCCGGCGACGAGCTCTACGTAGAAGGCACCTCACGCCTGCTCTCCGAGCAGCACCTCCCGGACCTGCCGCGCGCCGACGAGCTGGTGACCGCGCTCGAACGCCGGGCGGGGATGCTGCAGATGCTGCGTTCGACTCTCGCCGAGCACTCCGTCTTCCTCTGGATCGGCGAGGAGAACCCGCAGCCGGAGCTGCGTACGGTCAGCGTCGTCGGCGCCAACTACGGGCTCGGCCACCGCAACCTCGGGGCGATCGGCGTCGTCGGGCCGCTGCGGATGGACTACGCGACCGCGATCGCCTCGGTCCGCGGTGCCGCCCGGGAGCTCTCCCGCTACTTCGAGACCGTCTACAGCGACTAGGCATCGATGCCCCGCGACTACTACGAGGTGCTCGGCGTCGGCCGCGACGCCGACGAGAAGGAGATCAAGAAAGCCTTCCGGCAGCTCGCCCGCGAGCTGCATCCGGACGTCAACGACCACGATCCCGAGGCGGAGGACAAGTTCAAGGAGGCGGCTGAGGCCTACGAGGTGCTCTCCGATGCCGAGCGTCGCCGCACCTACGACGCCTACGGCCACGAGGGGCTGCGCTCCGGCGGCTTCGACCCGCGCAGCGCCTCGTTCGGCTCGATCGACGACGTCCTCCAGGCCTTCTTCGGCGGCGACCCGTTCGGCTTCGGCGGTCGCGGCGGCGGTCCGGCGCCGGGCGGCGACATCGCGGTCGCGGTCGAGATCGAGCTCTCCGACGTGGTCGAGGGGGTGCATCGGGAGGTCTCCTACGAGGCCGTCGGGCGCTGCGAGCACTGCCACGGCAACGGCGCCGAGCGCGGCACGCCGATCTCGGCCTGCGAGCGGTGCGGCGGCGCCGGCCAGCTGCGCCAGGTGACCCGCACCCCCTTCGGGCAGATGGCGCGAGCCGTCGTCTGCGACGCCTGCCATGGCGCCGGCAAAGTGCCGGAGACGCCGTGTGGCGAGTGCGGCGGCAGCGGTCGCACCCCGGGACAGCGGCGGCAGGAGGTCCAGATCCCGGCCGGGATCGAGGACGGCCAGCAGCTGCGCGTGTCCGGCGCGGGGCATGCCGGCGAAGCCGGCGCCCCCCCTGGCGATCTCTACGTGCAGGTCGGTGTCGCCGAGGACGAGCGCTTCCAGCGCCAGGGCACCGACCTCCTCAGCGTCATCTCGATCCCCGCCACCGAGGCGATGCTGGGCACGGCGATCGTCGTGCCGACGCTGGAGGGGGAGCGGGAGATCGAGCTGGACGCCGGCACCCAGCCGGGCCACGAGGAGATCCTGCGTGGGGCCGGGCTGCCTCAGCTCGGCGGCCGTCGCCGTGGCAGCCAGCGGGTTATCGTCGAAGTCGTCGTCCCGACCAACCTGGCCGAGGAGCAGCGGCAGCTGGCGGAGCAGCTCGACGACTCGCTGGGCCCCGACAACCTCGGCCCCCAGCACGGCGAGGGCATCTTCAGCCGCGTGCGCCGCGCCTTCGGGTGATCCGGCTCGCGGTCAGGTGCGCGCCGGACCAGGCCGAGCTGGTCCTGGCCGAGCTGACGGTGCTGGCGCCGAACGGGGTCGAGGAGGAGCGCGGCCCGGGCTACGTCGAGTACGCGATCTACGGCGGCGAGGGCGAGCTGCCGGAGCTGGGCGAGATCGACGCCAGCCTCGGCGAGGGCCGGGTCGAGGTCAGCGCCACCGAGGTCCCGGACGACTGGGCCGATCGCTGGCGCGACTTCCACAAGCCGCTGCTGGTCGGCGAGCGGATCTGGCTGCGGCCCTCCTGGGAGCCGCCGCGCGCGGGTGCGATCGACCTGGTCGTCGACCCCGGCCGCGCTTTCGGCACCGGCGCCCACCCGACCACCCGCCTCTGCCTCGGGTACCTGCTGGAGCTGGAGGAGGGGGGAGAGGCGTCAGGCCCCCTCACCGACCTCGGCTGCGGCTCCGGGGTCCTCTCGATCGCCGGCGCGAAGCTCGGCTGGTCCCCGGTCAGCGGTTACGACCATGAGCAGAACGCGATCGAAGCCACCAACACCAACGCGAAGGCCAACGGAGCAGAAGTCCACCTCGAGCGCATGAACCTGCGTGAACACTTGCCGTCGCTCGCGCCGACCGTCGTCGCCAACATGACCGCCCCGATCCTGCGGGCAGTCGCCGCCCAACTGACCGAACCTGAACGGGATCGGGAGGGGGTCCTGACGAGCCTCCCCGCTGTTGCGAGGAAGGACCCCCTCCCGATCCCCACCACGCTCATCTGTTCAGGGTTGTTGCCAGCCGAGCTCGACGAAGTCGCCGCCGCTTTCGCCCCCGCCGGCCTCCGCGAGGCCGACCGCCGCACCGACACCGACTGGGCCGCCCTCCTGCTCCGTCGCACCTGAGAGATATCGTTCGGGCCGATGCTGCTGGCCACCGTCACCGACTACAGCGTCGGCCTCTTCCTGCACATCCTCGCCGTCGTCCTCGCCTTCGGGCCGACCTTCGGCTACGGGATCTTCTTCTCGGTGGCGCCGCAGTACCCGCGGGCGGTGCCGGCGATCCTCTCCGGCGTCCAGCGCTGCGACCGCTACCTGGTCAATCCCGGGATGATCGTGCTGCTGCTCGCCGGCATCTACCTGCTGGCCGAAGGGCCGTGGGAAGCGAGCGAAGCCTTCGTCAGCGTCGGCTTCCTCGCGATCATCGTCCTCTTCGGCCTCCAGCACGCCTTCTTCCAGCCGCAGGTGCGGAAGGCGAAGGAGCTGGCCGAACGCGACCTCGGGGCCGGCGACACGCTCAGCCCCGAGTTCGAAGCCGTCTCGCGGCGGATCGGGCAGGTCGGGACGGTGGCTGGGCTGATTGTCGTCGTGACGATCTTCTTCATGGTCGCCAAACCCTGACGGCCGGCGGCGGCCGTATGCCCGGGCCCCTCGATCCCTCGCTCCCCGTCGCCATGTTCGACTCGGGCGTCGGCGGCCTCACCGTCCTGCACGAGTGCCTGGTCTCGCTGCCGGAGGAGGACTTCGTCTATCTCGGCGACACCGATTGGTTCCCCTATGGCACGCGCGATCCGCGCCTGCTGCGGGCGCGGATCGAGGGAATCGCCTCGCTGCTGCTCGCCCGCGGCGCCAAGCTGCTGGTGATCGCCTGCAACACGGCCACCTCGATCGGCGAGGACGTCGCCCGCGCGGTCGCCGCCGAGCACGGGGTGGAGGTGGTGCCGGTGGTGGCGCCCCAGGCCGAGATCGCGGCGGCGATCACCGACAGCGGCCGGGTCGGCGTGCTGGCGACGCCGAACACGGTCGAGAGCGGTGCCTACCGGCATGCGCTGGAAGCGCAGGGGAGGCCACTCGAGGTGATCGAGGTCGAGGCTCCCGATCTGGCTCCGTTCATCCAGAACGGCTCGCTCTTCGACGAGAGCGCGGTGACGATGGCCCGCGCCTACTGCGCGCCGCTGCGGGCGGCCGAGGTCGACACCCTGATCCTCGGCTGCACTCATTACCCGCTGGTGGCTCCGATGCTGCAGCGGATCCTCGGCCGCGACGTGCGCCTGGTCAGCGGCGGCCACGCCGTCGCCGCCGCCGCGCAGCGGACGCTCGAGGGCGCGGGCCTGGCTCGGGAGCGCCGCGAGGAGGGCGACTACAGGTTCCTCTGCACGGGCGAGTCCGCCGCCTTCCGCGAGGTCGGCACCCGCTTCCTGCAGATGCCGCTGGGCGAGGTCGAGCAGGTCGAGATTCCCGCGAGGCACTGATCCACGCGGAAGAATTCACAAAGTTGGCACGCCTTGCAGACCACGCGTGCGGCGTCCCGTCAGCATCCCGGCCATGCCCGTTCTAGCCATCGGCAATACCATCTATACTCACCCCGTGGCCAAGGTGATGATCTCCGTTCCCGACGAGCTCCTGAAGCGCATCGACGCGCGTTCTCAGGAGGCCGGCGAGACCCGCAGCGGTTTCCTGCAGCGGCTCGCCGAGCGGGAGCTGGAAGTCGCCGACCGCCGCGATCGCGATGAGGTGGAGCGACTCTTGGACGAAATCGGCCCGCTCGAACTCGGCGCCGACATCGCCCAGCTGATTCGCGAAGACCGGGAATCGCACTAGGTGCTGCTGCTCGATGCCGGTGTGTGGGTCGCGCTTGGCGAACCCGAGAGCGAGCACTACCGGCATGCCCGTGATCTGGTTCTCGAGGTGAAGGCGCCCGTTGCCGCCATCGACCTCACCCTTTATGAGATCGCCAATGTGGTCGGGGCGAAGAAGGGCCGAGATGAGGACGCAGTCCGAATCCTGCGTCTGCTCCTCACGCGGTGCCAGCAGGGCCCGCTGGCGGTCGACACTGGCCTGCTCGAGGCCGGCCTGCGCTTGAGCGCCGAGCACGGGCTGACCGCCTACGTCGCCGCCTACGTCGCCGCCGCCGAACGCCATCGTTGGACCCTGGTCAGCACGGACGTCCGCGACCTCGTCTCCAAGGGGCTCGCGGTGACCCCCGACGCCGCCCTTTACCCTTAGTCCGATGACGGTCCTGGAGCAGGTGCAGAGCGACGTGCGGGTGGCGATGAAAGCCCGCGACCGCGAGCGAGTGGCGGCGCTGCGGCTGATCGTCGACGTGCTGCAGCAGGACGCCAAGCTCGGCGAGGGCGACGAGGTCGCGGTCCTGCAGCGGGAGCGCAAGAAACGGGTCGAGGCGGCCGAGGCCTACGAGGGTGCCGGCCGCGCCGACCAGGCCGCCGCCGAGCGCTTCGAGGCCGGCTTGATCGAGGGGTACCTGCCGCAGCAGCTCTCTGACGAGGAGCTGGCGCACCTGGTCGCCGACGCGGTGGCCGAGACCGGCGCCAGCGAGCAGCGGCAGATGGGCCAGGTGATGTCGGCGCTGATGCCGAGGGTCGGCGGTCGCGCCGACGGCAAGCGGGTCAGCGCGGCCGTGCGGCAGAAGCTGGGTACCTGAATCACGTGGCCCGGCGCCAGCTGACCCTGGAGAACACGGTTGCCGCCGAGCTGGCCGGCTCGGAGGACACCGTGCTGCGGGCCTTGCGCGAGCGTCTCGACTGCGACCTGCACCTGCGCGGCAACGTGCTGACGCTGGACGGCGACTCGACCGACGTGCAGACGGCGGCGACCGTGGTCGACGAGCTGGTCGAGCTGATCGAGCAGGGCCACGAAGTCGCGCCGGGGACGATCGAGGCGGTCAGCGGCGCCCTCGACGCGGACGAGGACCCGGCCGAGATCCTCGACGACGTGGTCTGGCGCCATCGCAACACCAAAGTCGCGCCGAAGACCCTGAACCAGAAGCGCTACGTCGACTCGATCCGCGGCAACACGATCACCTTCGGGATCGGCCCCGCCGGCACCGGCAAGACCTTCCTCGCCGTGGCGATGGCGGCGGCGGCGCTGACCGAACGCAAGGTGCAGCGGATCATCCTCACCCGGCCCGCGGTCGAGGCGGGGGAGAGGCTGGGCTTCCTGCCCGGCGACATCCAGGCCAAGGTCGATCCCTACCTGCGGCCGCTCTTCGACGCCCTCTACGACATGATCGATCCCGATCGTGTCAACGGCTACTTCGAGCGCGACGTGATCGAGGTGGCGCCGCTGGCCTTCATGCGCGGCCGGGCGCAGCCGCTCTCGAGTCAGGTTCTGACGCCCTCGGGCTTTCAGTCGATCGGCACCTTACGTGTCGGCGACCTAGTATTCGGTTCGAACGGACGGCCGACTCCGGTTCTGGGCGTCTATCCGCAAGGGCGCAAAGAGGTCTATCGCGTATCGGCGCAGGATGGGGCCTCCACCGTTTGTTGTGGCGAGCACCTTTGGCATGTCTTCACTGCCTCCGATCGGCGCCGGGGTAGGCCAGGGCGCGTCCTCGAAACGAGGGAGATGGTGGGACGGCTCCGCTCCGGGCATCGGCATCGGTTTGAGCTGCCGCTTCTCAGCGCGCCCGTCGAGCTGCCGCATCGCGATGTGCCATTGGACCCATACGCCCTCGGGCTTCTGCTTGGCGATGGCTGCCTGACGACGAAGACGACGCCGAGTTTCACCACCGCAGACCCCGAGCTGGCGGGCACCCTGGAAGATCGACTCGACGGAATCGAATTGCGCCCTAAGAGCCGGCTCGACTATGACCTCCGCCACGTCGACGGCCAGCGCGGCGGAGTGATCGTGGCCAATCCGGTCACAGTCGCGCTTCGTGAGCTCGGTCTGGCCGGTACGAAGTCGGATACGAAGTTTGTTCCCGATGTCTATCTGTACAACGACCCAGCGGTCCGCCTGGGCGTACTCCAGGGGCTGCTGGACAGTGATGGCGGTCCGGTCGCACAGCAAGCTCGGAGCTGTCGAATCCAATACACGACTTGCTCCGAGAACCTTCATCGAGACGTCGAGTTTCTCGTTCGCTCGCTCGGTGGTGTTGTCTATTCGCGACGGCGGCCGGCAGAAGGTCGAGCCCCTGGACTGGCGAACGGTCGCCCTGTCCATCATCGGAGCGATGCCTTCGTTCTGGATATCCGCCTGCCCGAGGGCATCGAGCCGTTCCTTCTCGGTCGCAAGCGCGAGCTCTACCGGCGCGACGGGGGTGGCCGTCCGATGCGTTTCATGCACTCGATCGAGCCCGCCGGAAAAGCTGAGACCGTCTGCATCCAGGTGGCAGCAGCAGACTCGCTTTACCTGACTGACGATTTTCTCCTCACGCACAACACCCTCAACGACTCCTTCGTGATCCTCGACGAGGCCCAGAACACCAGCCCCGAGCAGATGAAGATGTTCCTGACCAGGCTCGGCTTCAACTCGCGCATGGTCGTCACCGGCGACGTCACCCAGATCGACCTGCCGAGCGACCAGCGTTCCGGGCTGATCGCCGTCCGCGACATCCTCGACCGGGTCCAGGACATCTCCTTCGTCGAGTTCGGCGGCGAGGACGTCGTCCGTCACAAGCTGGTGCAGCGGATCGTCGCCGCCTACGACGCTCACGGCGACAGCGGGCGGGCGGCGCGGCAGGAACACGGCCCGACCCCGCGCTCTTGACGCTCGACCTCGACGACGTTCCGCTCGAGCTGCGCGACGCCGTCGCCGCGGCGCTGGATGCGGCGGGCGTCGGCGACGGCCACCTCGGGCTGGAACTGGTCGACGCCGAGCGGATTCGCGCGCTCAACCACGAGCATCGTGGCAAGGACGCTCCCACCGACGTGCTCGCCTTCCCGCTCGACGGTGCCGGGCCGGTCGCCGGCCCGCGCGAGCTCGGCGACGTCGCGATCTGCCCCCAGCATTGCAGCGACGTGACCGAAGCGGCGGTGCACGGGACCCTCCACCTCTGCGGCTACGACCACGAGACCGACGAGGGCGAGATGCTGGCGCTGCAGGCGCGAGTGCTGGCGGGGCTGCGATGAGCCGCGCCGGCTTCATCGGCCTCGCCGGCCGGCCCAACGTCGGCAAGTCGACCCTGGTCAACGCCCTCGTCGGCGCCCACGTGGCGATCGTCTCGGTGCGGCCGCAGACCACCCGCCGGGCCGCCCGCGGGGTCGCCACCGACCTCGAGGCGGGTCGCCAGCTCGTCCTCGTCGACCTGCCGGGGGTGCAGCGCCCGCGCGACGCCCTGACCGAGCGGATGCAGCGCCGGGTCGAGCGCGAGCTCGGCGAATCCGACGTTGCCCTGATGCTCGTCAACGGCGAGCAGGGGATCGGTCCCGGCGACCGTTTCATCGCCCAGACGCTGCTGGCGGCGGGCCCCGACATCCCGGTGATCTGCGCCGTCAACAAGTGCGACCGGCTCGGCCGCGGTGCCACCGTCGAGGTGCTCTCGGCGGCGGCCGAGCTGGAGGGGGTGGACGAGGTCTTCCCGATCAGCGCCCGCAGCGGCGCCGGCCTGGAGCCGCTGGTCGAGCGGCTCGGCGAGCTCATCCCAGAGAGCCCCTACCTCTACCCGCCGGAGGACCGCAGCGACCAGTCGAGCGAGCTGCTCCTGGCGGAGCTGATCCGCGAGCAGGTGCTGAACCGGACCCGCCAGGAGATCCCGCACTCGGTCGAGGTCTCGGTCGCCGAGCTGGCGCCGCCGCGCGAGGACGGCCTCGTCGTCGTCCGGGCCGAAGTCTGGGTCGAGACCGAGTCCCAGAAGGGAATCCTGATCGGTCGCGGCGGCAGCAAGATCGAAGAGATCGGCGCTGGCGCCCGGCGCTCGCTGGAGGCCGAGCTTGGCGCCCGGGTTCATCTCGACCTCACGGTGCGGGTGCGCCGCCACTGGCGCCGCGACGAGGGTCTGCTGGACCGCCTCGGCATCGAGTGAGCGTCCGACTACGATGGGGCGCGTGTTCGCCGAAATCGAATTCGACCAGCGCGGGCTGGCGCCCTGCGTCGTCCAGGACTTCGCCAGCGGCGAGGTGCTGATGCTCGCCTACGTCAGCGCCCAGTCGCTGGAAATGACCCTGGAGACCGGGGACCTGCACTTCCACAGCCGCTCGCGCGACGAACTCTGGCGCAAAGGGGAAACCTCGGGTGCCTTCATGCACCTGCGCCAGCTGCGCTACGACTGCGACGGCGATGCCCTGGTGGCGCTGGTCGACCCCGCCGGCCCGGCCTGCCACACGGGCCAGCGAACCTGCTTCTACCGCGAGGTCCTCGGCTCCGCCTCGAGTCGCAAGGACGCCCCGCCGGCGCCGGGCGAGCCCTTCCCGGTCACCTACGAAGCGCTGCCGGCGCTGGAGCGGACCCTGCGCGGTCGCGCCGTCGAGCGACCCGAGGGCAGCTACACGGTGAAGCTGCTCGACGATCGCGAGCTGATCGAAGCGAAGATCGAGGAGGAGGCGGAGGAGGTCGTGCGGGCCGGCCGCGAAGAGACCAACGAGCGCGTTGCCGAAGAGGCCGCCGACCTGCTGTACCACCTCAGCGTGCTGCTCGTCTATCGCGGGGTCTCGCAGGCGGCGGTGATGGAAGTGCTGAATGCACGTAGCGGCTGACTCGGGGCTCGTGCTCGAGCCGAGCCTGGAGCGGGCCCGCGAGCTGGCCGGCGAGGGCAACGTGGTGCCGGTGCGGGCGCGCCTGGTCGACGACTGCGAGACGCCAGTCTCGGCCTTCCTCAAGCTTCGGGCCGGCGAGCCCGAGGGGGCGCCCTGCTTCCTGCTGGAGTCGGCCGAGCAGGGCCAGGTCGGCCGCTACTCGTTCGTCGGCCTGCGCCCGCGGGCGCTGCTGCGCTGGAGCGACGGCGTGCTCTCGGAGTGGAGGGGAGACGACCCGCTCGGCGCGGTGCCGCGGCAGAGCGTTGCGGCGCCCGATCCCTACGCGGCGGTCGCCGCATGCCTCGACGCCTATCGGCCGGCACCGGTCGAGGGGCTGCCGCCGTTCGTCGGCGGCGCCGTCGGCTTCTTCGGCTACGACCTGGTGCGGACCGTGGAGCCGCTCGGCGAGCCGAACCCGGATCCGCTCGGGCTGCCCGACCTGGCGCTGATGGTGACCGACGCGATGCTGGTCTTCGACCACCACCGGCACGAGCTGACGATCCTCGCCTGCGCCTTCGCCGACGACGAGGGCGGCATCGACGCCGCCTATGAGCGCGCGGCGGCGACAATCGCGGCGATGCGCGAGCGCCTGCGCGGGTCGGTGCCGGCGGCGGTCGGGGCCGGCGTCGTCGAGCCGCCGCGGTTCGTCTCCAACGTCGAGCGGGAGGAGTTCGAAGCCGCGGTGACGCGGATCGTCGAGTACGTCCACGCCGGCGACGCTTTCCAGGTCGTGCCCTCACAGCGTTTCTCGGCGTCGGCTCCGGTCGAGGCCTTCTCGGTCTACCGCGGCCTCCGCAACGTCAACCCCTCGCCCTACATGTACTTCCTCGAGTTCGGCGACTTCCAGCTCGCCGGCGCCTCGCCGGAGCCGCTGGTCAAGGTCAGCGGTCGCCGCGTCGAGGCGCGGCCGATCGCCGGCACCTACCCGCGCGGCAAGAGCGAGGACGAGGACCGCCGCCTGGCGGAGAAGCTGGTCCGCGACCCGAAGGAGCGGGCCGAGCACGTGATGCTGGTCGACCTCGGCCGCAACGAC
>OBLV0100000253.1_pt1 | contig 17190 bp, 23 predicted proteins | sample 1520071 | NCBI WGS metagenome assembly OBLV01 (sample SAMEA3888446, study PRJEB22518) | metagenome | reverse complement strand
ACGAGATCGTGATGTGACTGGAGTTCAGACTGTGCTCTTCCGATCTGTCAACGTGGCCAAGAAGCACCAGAAGGCCACCAAGACGACCATGCAGGGCGGGATCATCGACAAGGACATGCCGATCCCGGCGTCGGCGGTTGCCCTCATCTGCGGCAGCTGTGGGCCATCGCGCATCGGCTACAAGATCAACGAAAGCGGCGCCAAGGTCCGCGTCTGCAAGAAGTGCGAGAACGAATTCTGATGGCCGCCAAGACCCCCGCCAAGAAGAGCCCGCCGCCCAAGAAGCAGCCGCCCAAGAACGCCCCCCCTTCGAAAAACGCGGGCGGGAGGAACGCTCCGGCGAAGTCGGGTGGGACCAAGGGCACCGGTCCGATCGCCGGCGGACCGACCAAACCCGGCCCCCGTCCGCGGCTCAAGATTCGCTACGACACCGAGTTGCGGGGCCAGCTGAAAGAAAGCCTGGGCCTAGCCAACATCATGATGGTGCCCGGCCTGGAAAAGATCGTCATCAACATGGGCGTCGGCCGGGCCACCCAGCAGCAATCGCTGCTCGATGGCGCCGTCCGAGACCTCACGATCATCACCGGCCAGAAGCCGTTGGTCACCAAGGCGGCGAAGTCGATCGCCGGGTTCAAGCTGCGCGAGGGCAACTCCATCGGTTGCAAGGTGACATTGCGGGGCGACCGCATGTGGGAGTTCTTCGACCGCCTCATCAGCCTGTCGATCCCGCGTATCCGTGACTTCCGGGGCCTGAACCCCAACAGTTTCGACGGCCGGGGCAACTACACCTTTGGTGTGGTTGAGCAGCTCATTTTTCCCGAGATCGAGTACGACAAGGTCGACCAGCCCCGTGGGATGGACATCACCATCGTCACGACCGGTCGCACCAATGCCGAAGGTCGGGCGCTGCTCGACGCTTTCGGCTTCCCATTCCGACGCGAAGGGCAGGGTCAGTAGAGCATGGCCAAAAAGGCGCTCATCATCAAGCAGCAACGCAAGCCCAAGTACAAGGTGCGGGCCTATACGCGCTGTCGCCGCTGCGGCCGGCCGCGTGCGGTGTTCCGGAAGTTCGGGCTGTGCCGTATCTGCTTGCGCGAGTTGGCCCACGCCGGCGAAGTACCCGGCGTCACCAAGGCCAGCTGGTAGGGGAGGAGCTTCGTTCCATGACGATGACCGACCCCATCGCGGACATGCTCACGCGTATTCGCAACGCCAACGTTGCCATGCACGACCAGGTTCCGATGCCCTCGTCCAAGCTCAAGGAGTCGCTCGCGGCCATCCTCGAGCGCGAGGGGTATATCAGCGGTTACAGCGTGCACGACGCGGTCGATCGACCGGGTAAGACGCTGGAGATCAAGATGAAGTACTCGCCCGAGCGGGCCCGGACGATTTCGGGCATCAAGCGGGTATCCAAGCCGGGCCTGCGGGTGTACACGGCGGCGGACAAGCTGCCGCGCGTGCTCGGCGGCCTCGGTGTCGCCGTCCTGTCCACCAGCCATGGCCTCATGACCGACCGGGAAGCAAGGAAGCGCCGCGTGGGCGGCGAAGTCCTCTGCTACGTCTGGTGATCGCATGTCGCGCATAGGTAAATCACCGATACCGATTCCCGCCGGCGTAGATGTGACCGTCGACGACCATCACGTGACCGTCTCGGGCCCGCGGGGTACCTTGCAGCGCGACCTGCCCGGCGCCATCACGGCCCGACGGGAGGCGGCGACCCTGCTGGTCGAGCGACCCGACGACGAGCGGACCAGCCGGGCCTTGCACGGCCTGACCCGCAGCCTGATCAACAACATGGTGCTGGGCGTCAGCAACGGCTTCAGCAAGGACCTCGAGATCGTCGGCGTGGGCTACCGGGCCGTGGCCAAGGGCCCGCGCCAGCTCGAGATGGCGCTCGGGTTCAGCCATCCGGTCATCGTGAACGCCCCCGATGGCATCACCTTCGAAGTGCCGGTGCCGACCCGCATCAGCATCAAGGGCATCGACAAGGAACTGGTCGGCCAAGTCGCCGCCAACATCCGCAAGATCCGCAAGCCCGAACCGTACAAGGGCAAGGGCGTCCGCTACGCCGGCGAGCGGGTCCTCCGCAAGGCCGGCAAGGCCGCAAAGTGAGAGCTGGAAAGGTCGCGAAGTGAGTGTTTCTGCCAAGGACAAGCAGGTCGGGCGGGCTCGCCGCCATTACCGGGTGCGCAAAAAGGTGCAGGGCAGCGTGGCTCGGCCCCGCCTGGCGGTGTTCCGGTCCAACAAGCACATCTCGGCGCAGGTGATCGACGACACGACCGGCCGGACCGTTGCCGCCGCCTCCTCGACCGAGAAGGAGTTGCGGTCGCGCCTGGCCCATACCGGCAATATCGAGGCATCGAGGGCGGTCGGTCGCCTGGTGGGTGAACGGGCCAAGGAGGCCGGCGTCACCAAGGTCGTCTTCGACCGCGGCGGGTTCCTGTACCACGGCCGGGTGGCCGCCGTCGCCGATGCGGCGCGCGCCGCCGGCCTCGAGCTGTAACGGACTTCGAGCGGTAACGGACTTCGAGCGGTAACGGACTTCGAGCGGTAACGGACGGAGAGAGCAGATGGCAGAGCAGCAGTACGAAGATCGCACGATCAAGGTCAACCGCGTCGCCAAGGTGGTAAAGGGTGGTCGGCGGTTTTCCTTTGCCGCCCTCATGGTCATCGGCGATGGCAACGGCACCGTTGGCCTCGGCTACGGCAAGGCCAAGGAGGCCGGCCTGGCGGTGCAGAAGGGGATCGAGGAGGCCAAGAAGAACCTGTTCAAGGTCCCGCTGGCCGGCAGCACCATCACCCACGAGATCATCGGTGAGGCCGGCGCCGGCCGGGTCCTGCTCAAGCCCGCCGCCCCCGGTACCGGCGTCATCGCCGGCGGGGCGGCCCGGGCCATCTTGGAGATGGCCGGTATCCACGACATCCTGGCCAAGTCGCTGGGCTCGTCCAACGGGATCAACGTGGCCCAGGCCACCATCGACGGGCTTCGCAACCTGAAGCGACCCGACCAGGTCGCCCGGCTGCGGGGCAAGTCGGTCGAAGAGGTCACCCCCGCCGGCATGTTGAAGGCCTACCAGGAGACCCAGCGCGGTCCCCACGTACCGGTCGAGGTGGCCTGATGAGCCAGGTGACCGTGACCCAAGTCCGCTCGGCGATCGGGCAGAAGCCCAAGCACCGGGCAACACTGCGCGCCCTAGGACTGCGCGGGATGGGCCAGACCAATACCCTGCCCGATCGGCCCGAGATCCACGGCATGATCGCGCGGGTTCCCCATCTCATTGTGGTCGAGACCGTGCCCGACGCCGTCGCGGCGGCCGAAGCGACAGGAGCATCAGATGAAGGTTCATGACCTGCAGCCGCCGGCCGGCTCGCACCGCTCCCGGCGCCGGGTCGGCCGAGGCATCGCCGGCAAGGGCGGCAAGACGGCCGGCCGAGGCACCAAGGGCCAAGCGGCTCGCGGCTACATCAAGCCCGGCTTCGAGGGTGGCCAGCTGCCGCTCAAGCAACGCATCCCCAAGCTCAAGGGCTTCAAGAACCCCTTCCGGATCGAATACGTGGTCGTCAACCTCGACACCCTGGAGGAGTTCGACCAGCCCGTCGTTTCGCCCGACACGCTCCGCGCCGCTGGCTTGGTCCACAAGCACGGCCTGGTCAAGGTGCTGGGCCGAGGTGAGCTGACCCGACCGCTGCTGGTGTCGGCGCACGCCTTCTCGCAGTCCGCGGTGGCCGCCATCGAAGCCGCCGGTGGGACCACCACCGTTCTTGAGCCGCCCTTCGGCCACGGCCGTCCGCCGGCGAAGGGCAATGCCCTCACCAACCGGTAGCACTCACCAACCGGTAGCACTCACCAACCGGTAGCACCCGGGGCACGTTTTCCCCGGTTCCGACTCCCACGATCTCGTTGTTGCCGATAGCTTGACGGCAGCAGCCCAGAAGACGGTACGGCCAGGAGCCCAATGAAGAGCACGCTCGGCAGCCTGAAGAACATGTTCAAGGTTCCGGACCTCCGGAACAAGATCATCTTCACGATTGTCATCATCTGCGTCTACCGGCTGGGCTCCTGGGTGCCCCTGCCCGGGATCGACTTCACCGCTCTGCAGTCGCTGGAGAGCGCCTCGGCCAAGGGCGGGGTGCTGAGCTTCCTGAGCCTGTTCTCCGGCGGGGCGCTGACCCGCTTCGCCGTGTTCGGCCTCGGGATCATGCCCTACATCACTTCCGAGATCATCATCCAGCTGCTCGTGGTCGTCGTCCCGAAGTTCGAGCAATGGCGGGAAGAGGGGGCGACGGGGCAGAAGAAACTGACCCAGACCGCCCGTTACCTCACCATCGCCCTGGCGATCATGCAGGCCACCGGTCTGGCGTTTGTGTTCCACAACGGCGGTGGCGGCCTCCTGGGATCGGGCAACGGGCTCAACATTGACCTGATCCCGAACTTCACCGTGCCTCGGGTGCTGCTGATCGTGCTGACGATGACCGCCGGTACCGCGTTCGTCATGTGGCTGGGCGAGCTGATCACCCAGCGGGGGATAGGCCAGGGGATGTCGATCCTGATCTTCACCAACGTGGTGGCCGGCATGCCGTCGGGGGGCGCTGCCATCCGCGACCAGGGTGGAAACGTCAAGTTCGCCGTCATCATCCTGCTCACCCTGAGCCTGCTCGTCGCCATCGTGTTTGTCGAGCAGGGCCAGCGGCGGGTTCCGGTCACCTTCGCCAAACGGGTCGTGGGGCGGCGCATGTACGGCGGACAGAGCACCTACATACCCATGAAGGTCAACACCGGCGGCGTGATCCCGATCATCTTCGCCAGCTCGGTGTTGTACTTCCCCGTCCTCCTGTCGAACGTCATACCTGACCACGGTTGGGGCAAGACGGCGCAGAGCTTCATCAACAACCATCTGGTCCAACCGGACAACTGGGTCTACATCCTCTTGTACGGGTTGTTGATCGTGGGCTTTGCCTACTTCTACGCCGCCATCACCTTCGATCCCCATCAGCAAGCCGAGATCATCCGAAAACAGGGGGGGTACATCCCCGGGATCAGACCAGGCTTACCGACGGAGAAGCACCTCCAGGGGATCCTCAACCGGATCACCCTGCCCGGGGCGCTGTTCCTGGCGACGATCGCGTTGTTGCCGTCGTTGTTCCTGGCGGTCTGGAAGATCACCAACTATCCCTTCGCCGGGACCACCCTGTTGATCGCGGTCGGGGTCGCGCTGGAAACGATGAAGCAGATCGACAGCCAGCTCATGATGCGGAACTACGAGGGCTTTCTGAAGTAGTGGTCCCCGGGACGAGGCTCGTCATGCTCGGCAAGCAGGGAGCCGGGAAAGGCACGCAGTGCGTTCGTCTGTCGCGCCACTACGTCGTGCCGCATATCTCCACCGGGGACATGCTCCGCGGCGCCGTCCGGTCGCGATCGGAGCTAGGCCAGCGGGCCCGGGAGTACATGGATGCCGGCGAGCTCATTCCCGACTCGGTCGTGATCGGGCTGGTCGCCGAGCGCCTTTCGCACACCGACACCTCGAGCCGGGGGTTCATCCTCGACGGCTTCCCCCGAACCGTCGCCCAGGCCGAGTCGTTGGCCGATCTCCTGGCGCCGCGGGGCCTGGAGGTCGTCATCGACTTGGAGGTCGACACCGAGATGGTCTTGCGGCGCCTGGCCAGCCGGCGCGTGTGCACGGACTGCGGCGCCAACTACGCCGTCGAGCGGCCCCCCAAGGTCGAATGGGTCTGCGACATCTGCGGTGGCGAGGTGGTCCAGCGCGAGGACGACACCGAGGCCGCGATTCGCCGCCGCCTCGAGCTGTACGAGCGGGAGACGGCGCCGCTCATCGCCTGGTACGCCGATCAAGGCATCCTGATGAGCGTGGACGGCACGGGCGCCCCCGACGTGGTGGCGGCCCGCTTGGTCAAGGTGGTCGATGAGGCGCGCGAACGCAGCCTGGTCGATCTTGCCCGCCGTGCCACCGTTGACGACGGGCCGCGGGCCTGAGGGCTGTGGAAAGGACAGGGGAGACCGGATGGTCATCATGAGGGAGACGGTCCCCGTTCGGCGCAACGCCGACGAGCTGGCCAAGATGCGACGGGCCGGCCGGGTCGTGGCCGAGATCCACCATGCCACCCGGGCCGCGGCCAAGCCCGGGGTGACGACGGCCGACATCGACAAGGTGGCCCGAGCGGTGATCGAGCGTCGGGGCGCGAAGTCGAACTTCCTCAATTACCACGGCTTTCCCGCCGTCATCTGTACTTCCCCCAACGACATGATCGTCCACGGCATCCCCGGCGACTACCGGCTGAAGGACGGCGACATCCTGTCGATCGACGCCGGCGCCATCGTGGATGGTTACCACGGCGACGCCGCCTTCACCATGGCAATCGGCGAGATCACCCCCGAGGCGGAGAAGCTGATCCGCGTCACCGACGAGTCGCTCTGGGCCGGCATCGCCGCCATGGTGGAGGGCAACCGCCTCCACGACATCGGCAAGGCCGTGCAGACCGTGGCCGAGGGGGCGGGGTATTCCGTGGTCCGGGAGTACGTCGGCCACGGGATCGGCACCCACATGCACGAGGAACCGGCCGTGCCCAACTACTGGCCCGGCACGCCGGGGCCGAAGCTCAAGGCCGGGATGGTGTTCGCAGTCGAGCCCATGGTCAACGCCGGCAGTGCCACCACCAAGGTGCTGAGCGACCGCTGGAGTGTCGTCACCGCCGACGGGCGCCTCTCGGCCCACTTCGAGCACACGATCGCGGTGACCGACGACGGCCCTGAAGTCTTTACCCTGGCGGACTGACCGCGAGCACTCGGGAGGGGGTTCCGTGGCGGATACCCCCGCGCCTGCGCTATCCTTGTTCTTCGGTCCCTGAGGGGTTTGGCGCGCTTCGCCGCAGCCGAACCTTGCCGAGATCGACGTCAACTCCACCAAGGTTTCTTTCCGGGAGGACACCTGCCCAATCCCCAGCCCCAGCCCAAGGAAGACGCCATCGTGCTCGAGGGCACGGTCGTCGAGCCACTACCTAATGCCATGTTCAAAGTCGAGCTCGAGAATGGGCACCAGGTGCTGGCGCACAGTTCCGGGAAGATGAGGATGCACCGCATCCGCATCCTGCCGGGCGACCGGGTGCAGGTGGAGATCACTCCCTACGACCTCAAGCGCGGCCGTATCACCTATCGCTACAAGTAACCGCCGATTTTAATAGCCGGCCCCGGACCAAGGAAAGGGAGGCAACCGTGAAGGTTCGCCCCTCGGTAAAAGCAATCTGTGAGCACTGCAAGGTCATCCGCCGGCACGGCCGCGTCCGGGTGATCTGCACCAACCCCCGCCACAAGCAGAGGCAGGGCTAGGGTCTATGGCACGCATCGCCGGCGTCGACATTCCCCGCGAGAAGCGGCTGGAGATCGCCCTGACCTATGTCTACGGCCTGGGCCGTACCCGCACCAAGCAGATCTGCGAGGCGACGGGGATCGACCCCAATACCCGCGTCCGGGACCTCACCGATGAAGAAGTAGCCCGGCTGCGCAACTACATCGATGCCAACTTCAAGGTCGAAGGTGACCTGCGCCGCGACGTGGCCCAGGACATCAAGCGCAAGATGGAGATCGGCTCCTACCAGGGCATCCGCCACCGCCGGGGCCTGCCGGTGCGGGGTCAGCGCACCCACACCAACGCCCGCACCCGCAAGGGACCCAAGAAGACCGTCGCTGGAAAGAAGAAGGTACGTAAGTAACCCATGGCCAAGCCCAAGCCCGGCGGGCGCCGTCCCCGCCGCAAAGAACGGAAGAACGTCGCCTTCGGGGTGGCCCACATCAAGAGTTCGTTCAACAACACCGTCGTGTCGATCACCGATCCCGAGGGCAACGTGTTGGCCTGGGCCTCGGCCGGCAACGTCGGCTTCAAAGGTTCCCGGAAGTCGACCCCTTTCGCGGCCCAGCTGGCCGCCGAGGCGTGCGCCCGGCGGGCCATGGAACACGGAGTGCGCAAGGTCGAGGTCTTGGTCAAGGGCCCCGGCTCGGGCCGGGAGACCGCCATCCGGTCGCTCATGAACACCGGTATCGAAGTCGCCGGAATCAAGGACGTCACGCCCATCCCGCACAACGGTTGCCGCCCCAAGAAGCGGCGCCGGGTTTAAGGAAGAGAAGATGGCTCGATATACCGGACCCGTTTGCCGCCTGTGCCGGCGGGAGAAGATGAAGCTGTACCTGAAGGGCCCCAAGTGCGACTCGATGAAGTGCCCGATCGAGAAGCGGCCCTACCCGCCCGGCGAGCACGGCCGGGACCGGATGCGCCAGGGATCGGAATACCTGACCCAGCTGCGGGAGAAGCAGAAGGCCCGCCGAATCTACGGCGTGCTGGAGAAGCAATTCCACAATCTCTACCAAGAGGCCAACCGGCAGTCGGGCATCACCGGCGAGAACCTGCTGCGCATGCTCGAACTCCGCCTCGACAACATCGCCTTCCGGGCGGGATGGGGATCGAGCCGGTCCCAGGCCCGCCAGCTGGTCCGTCACGGCCATGTCCTGGTCAACGGGAAGCGGGTCACGATCCCGAGCTACCGGGTCCGCAAGGCCGACGTGATCTCCTTGAAGGAGAAGTCGAAGAACCTGATAATCGTCCGCCACAACCTCGACACGCTGGATCGGCGGACGCCGGCGTGGCTCGAAGGCGGAGCCGACAACACCGAGGTCCGGGTCATCGACGTTCCCCTGCGTGAGCAGATCGATACCGGGGTCCGCGAGTCGCTGATCGTCGAGCTCTACTCCAAGTAAGACTGTCACTGGAAGGCAAGAGAATCCATGCTCATCATCCAACGGCCCAGCGTCGAGGCTCTCGGCGACGAGGAAGACGACCGCCAGCGTTTCGCCATCGGACCGCTGGAGCCCGGATTCGGCTACACCCTGGGCAACTCGCTACGCCGCACCCTGCTGTCGTCCATTCCCGGCGCCGCCGTCACCCAGGTGCGCTTCGACGACGCGCTGCACGAGTTCACGACCCTGCCCGGCGTCAAGGAAGATGTCACCGACATCATCCTCAACCTCAAAGACGTGGTGCTGCGCATGACCACCGATGACCCGGTGACGCTGCGCCTCGACGTGCGCGGACCGGCCGTCGTCACCGCCGGCGACATCCAAGCGACCAGCGACGTCGAGGTGCTCAACACCGAGTTGGTCATCGCCACCCTCAACGCCAAGGGTCGCCTGGCGATCGATATCGCGGTCGAGCGGGGTCGCGGCTACGTCTCGGCCGACAAGAACAAGCGCTCGTCGACGATCGGCGTGATCCCGGTGGACTCCATCTTCTCCCCGGTCCGGCGGGTCGCCTTCACCGTGGAGCCGACGCGGGTCGAGCAATCGACCAACTTCGATCGCCTGGTGCTCGACATCGAGACCGACGGCTCGGTCTCGCCCCGAGAGGCGCTGGCCTCCGCCGGCGACACCCTCCGTTCGCTGGTGAGCCTGGTGGCGGACATGAGCGACATGCCTATGGGCCTCGAGCTCGGCGACGTCGGCGTCGCCAGCAGTGGTTCGCCCGACCTCGACCTGCCCATCGAGGAGCTCGACCTGTCGGAGCGCCCCCGCAACTGCCTCAAGCGGGCCCAGATCAACACCGTGGGTGAACTGGTCACCAAGACCGAGGACGACCTGCTCGCCATCACCAACTTCGGCCAGAAGTCGCTCGACGAGGTCCTCCAGAAGCTGGACGAACGCGGCCTGGCGCTGCGCAACAAGGAGAGCTGATCACATGGCCACCCTGCCCGGCCGGCCCAAGAAGGGCCGGCGATTCGGTGGTGACAGCGCCCACCAGAAGGCCATGTTCGGCAACCTGGTGGCGTCGCTGATCGCCGCCGAAGGCATCGTCACGACCGAAGCCAAGGCCAAGCATCTGCGCCCGATCGTCGAGAAGTGCGTGACCAAGGCCAAGAAGGCGGCCGCCGACCCGAGTGTGGCCGTCCACAACCAGCGCCTGGTCGTGGCCCTGATCCGTGACAAGGACATGGCCCACAAGCTGTTCGAGGAGATCGGCCCCCGCTATGCGGATCGGCCGGGCGGCTATACCCGGATCCTGAAGCTCGGCCCCCGCCATGGCGACGACGCGCCCATGGCGCGCATCGAGTTCGTCTAGCACTGACGCTGTTCGGCGACCAGGTCGCGGCCACGCCGCCGGCCACTGTCATCGAGGGCCCGACGGTCCGGGTCCGCCTCGACCTGGCCTACCTCGGCACCGGTTTCCACGGCTTTGCCGTCCAGCCGGGTATACACACGGTCGGCGGCAGCCTGGTGGCGGCACTCGAGCGCCAGCTGCGCCACACCGTGGAGCTGGTCTGCGCCGGCCGGACCGACGCCGGCGTCCACGCCTCCGGCCAGGTCGTGACCTTCGACGCCCGCGCCGATGTCGACCTACCGGCGTTGATGCGGGCGCTCAACAAGACGCTGCGCCCGGCGATCGCGCTGCGCTCCATGGTCGTGGCGGCATCGGGCTTTGACGCCCGCCGGTCGGCGACGGGGCGGACCTACCGCTACACCATCTTGAACCAGCCGCTCCCCGACCCGTTCTCGGCCGCCACGGCGTGGCACGTCGACCACCCGCTCGACCTGTCGTTGCTCCGCCTGGCGTGCGATCCGCTGATCGGTGAGCACGACTTCGCGTCGTTCTGCCGGCGCCCGCCCAACGGGGCCTCGCTGGTGCGCCTGGTGCGCCGGGCCACGTGGTGCCCCGCCGGTGCCGACCTCCTCGTTTTCGAGATCGAGGCCTCGTCGTTCTGCCAGCAGATGGTCCGCTCCATCGTTGGCACCATGGTGGACATGGGGTTGGGGAAAATGCGCGCCGGTGAGATGAGCCAGATACTGCGCGTTCGTGATCGCTCCGCGGCTGGCCCGCCTGCGCCTCCGCACGGCCTCTGCCTCTGGGAAGTCAGCTACCCGCCCCCGCCCCCGCCCCCGCCCCCGCTGGCGCCCGCGCCGTGAACCGCTCGAGGTGGGTTGCTCTCGCCGTGGTGACCGTGCTGATCGCGGCCGCCGGCGTGGTCACCGGGGTCGTGGTGGCCGGGCGCTCGGGCCACGCCGGCCGGACGGCTCCGCTGCCCCTGCCGGCATCGATGGCCGCGACCGGCGACTCCATCACCCAGGCGTTCGACGTCGATAGCGCCCACCTGCTCCAGAACAGCCCGGACGAATCGTGGGCGACGGGATCCGACCCGGGCGTCGACTCCCAGTACAGCCGGATCCTGGCGGCGGCGCCGGCCATCGCCGGCCACGTCTTCAACGACGCCCAGTCCGGCGCCAAGATGGCGGCACTCGGCACCCAGTTGGCGGCCGCGGCGGCCCAGCACGTCGTCTACGCCACCGTCTTGATGGGCGCCAACGACCTGTGCACCTCGTCGGTGGCCACCATGACCCCGACCGCCACGTTCCAGGCCTCCTTCGCCGGTGCCCTCTCGTCGTTCTTCCAAGCCGACCCCACGGCGCACGTGTTCGTGTCCTCGATCCCCGACGTGACGCAGCTGTACACGGTGTTGCAGTCCAACCTCCTGGCCCAGGGCACCTGGGCGCTGGCTCACATCTGCCAGTCGCTTCTCTCCCTCCAGGACACGGCGTCTGATCGGGCCGCGGTGGCGACCCAGGAGCTAGCCGACAACGAGGTCCTGCAAATGGTCTGTGCCCACTTCTCCAACTGTCGCTTTGACGGCTTTGCCCTTTACCGGGCCCGATTTGGTGCCGCCGACATCAGCACGGTCGACTATTTCCACCCGAGCCTGGCCGGCCAGCGGATGCTTGCCGCGGTCTCCTGGGCGGCCGGCTACTGGCCGGCGACGCCGTAGATCCGCCCTGAGTGTCCCGGTGCGGCCCATCCAATCAGGTGGAGCGGCTCGAACGCGGGGCGGATGGGTTAGTTCTGCACCAACTGTGACTACCCGCTGTACTGGGGCTAGCGCAGTTTCGGCCCAATAACCAACGTTTAGGGGCCAGGTCTAACGTCAGGCGAGGGCCGGCTTGCTGCTTTTCGGCGTTACCTGATCGTCCGGCCGAGAGTGGGGCGCGTTGGCGTTCCGGTAATGAAGCTGTCAGTGCGCCGGGATCAAAACCTGCATGGAGGAGGAAATGAAAGAGTCCTCCACCGAAGGTGTAGCGAACTACGGTGACCCCCGTGCCATGCGTCGACGTCTGTGAGGACGAAGGCGAAGCGTTGGCAGGGGCACGTGCAGGCAGGGCTATTGAGGCGCTACGAGGCTGGGGAGGCCAACCGTCGGGCCAGCAGGCCGCGGCTGCCGCTTCGGCCTCGCCTTCGGGAGCTGCTTGAGTCGCCTGTGGCGCCCGGCAAATGGTTTCCCGAGACACCCCGAACGTCCGCACTAGCTCTGTGATCGACTCCCCGCCTGATCGGAGGGAGCGAACTCCGCGGGTTTGGGCTTCGCTGAGCCGCGGCGGTCGGCTGGTGTGGCGGCCACGAATCCGGGCGGATTCCCGAGCCGCGGCGGCCAGTTCGTGCCTCAGCTCGCGCTCGTACTCGGTGCCGCCAAAGGCCGGGGCGATCACTCAAGCGGCGCGCTCGCTCGTCATGCCAGGAGAACTATGATCTGAAGATAAGGGTTCCGGTCGCCGTAAGGCGCGTATGGATCAGAATTGCTCGGGATGGCGCAATCGTTGCGGCTGATCAGGCACGACAGATAGTTGACTGTTTCGCCACAGTTTTTCACGTATCCGTGGGTGCTGAGATCGATGGACGTAGTCCCCGGCTTCATCACGCGGGCGGGAGCGTTGCAGTCAGAAGTGCCGCTTGGCGGAGTCAGTGGCTGGCAGAACTTCGACGCACCGACAGAGGCGCATCCGGCCGGATGGCTGGGGTCGAATACAAGTTGTGAGACGAGGCCGTCCGCGCCGTCACCGCCGACGTGTGAATGGTTACTCAGCGGAGGCACCCTTGGTCCTCCAAAATAGTCACCCAGCGCGTAGACAAGGTCCCAGGCCGTGCCGATCGTGGTAAGGCGGACCTGGGTTTTCCCTTCGAGCCGTCCGATCTGCTTATCGTCGGCCTGCCAGTCGTTCCAGCGGTTGTTCCAGTCGGCTATCAGTGTGTCCGTGACGCCCATCCTTGATGCCGCGATCTTCAAGATCCAAGTGGGATCACTAAGGCCATTGATCGGCGAATCCAGAGTTGTTACGCTTGTCACACCGTCGTGGTCGTTCGGCCGGTGGGCTGTGACCCAGTGTCCTTCCGCGTCGTAGACCCACCACTGCTCCGCGACCAAGCCGCCTTCGCTGTGCGCGACGATCATGATCTGCGACTCCGGCCAGACTGAATGTATCGAAGCAAGCTCTGTCTCAAGGGTCGCGCTGTAACGGTAGGACGTCCCCGCACCGGGGTCGGCCGACTTATACGCCTTGACGGAGAATGTTGCAGACCCCGGGTCAGCCGGGCCGCCTTCCAATCGGGCCCCCTGATAGCTGAACGGCAGCAGGACAGCTCCTTGCTGAGCCAACGCATCCGTCAGAAGGACAGTGCTGCGATTTGGGTACGCCGATCCTGGGTCGTCGTAATCCGAGAGGATTTCGTTCAACGGCGAGTTGGTGGGTCCGGCGAATGCGCGGGTCCCGTTCGGTCCCGCGCTGCTGCAATAGGATGGAATTTCCAACGGAAGATACGCGCCGGGGTCGAGTGAGCTGTTGAGTCCCTCAGCCAACACGACGACGTGCGCTGGATCGCCGTTTCCCAGGCGTTGCACGATGCACCCGCGGGTCGCCGACGCCTCCCAGTTCACGATGTCCTGAACCGAGCTATCCGATCCCGTCGCGCCTGTGAAACCCAGGTAGCCCGAGAAGCCGACGAGGCTCACCAGGTTTACCGGGAACGAAATCAACGGTGAGGTCGGCTGAGCGGCCCCGTGGTCTCCTACAAAGACCGTTAGCACCAAGGCGCTTGCATCGTAGTCAACCCATACGTCGACGGGGCCAGCTCCATAAAGGTTGAAGGGCGGATCGGCAGGAGCCAGGTCGTCCATGACACCGTTTTCCAGAATCGCCACGTGGTTGGCGTCGGGGTCGACGCCGGTGTTGTAGTAGGTGTCAAGCTCGACCGCCAAACTGGGGGCGACGCCGGCGTACCCGAGGGACCCTCCGTAGGTCCCGAGCGCTGTCACTCCAGAGGATTGTATCGTGAGCGTGATACCGTCCGCTGGCGGGGAAGATCCGCCGTAGAGGTCGACCTCGAAATGAGTAGCGAACGACCCCTGTAACGATATTGGGGTGTTATCAAAGGCCGAACCTGTCTCCCAGTCACCGCCGTCAGTGACGCGCAGAACGTCACCAGCCTGGGCGGCATGGCCGTTCAACGTCAGGCCAGCGACAGATGAGAAATCAGGATACGCAATGATCGGCGTTGGCGAGGTTGGCTGGGCCTGAGACCTAAGCACAGCCGCCGCCCCGGATGGTCTCGTGAAAAGTGCGATGGAGAGAACGACGGCAGCGAGCGCCGCAGCAGGCACAAGCCGAGGAGAGGTCCTTCGGGACGCAGGAGGTTGCATAGGTTGTAGTTTTCATCTGCAAGTGGAATGTGGCAAGGGAACATGTTCCCTATCCGATCATTGACCAGCGTTGCTTCCCCGGTCCCGCGTCCATCGGCGCTCCATGGCCGCAAAGTACGTCGCGTGGCGAGCAGCGTAATGGGCCAGGTCGCGCAGCGTCGGTTGCGGGTTGGAGCTTAGACCTCTTGCCACCAGGACGTCGCCCATCCGGCGCACCCGGTTCTGAACGGTCTTGGGTCTGCATCCAAGCTCGGCTGCGATTGCCGAGTGACTCGTGCGGCCTCGAGCGAGCGCGAACCAGATGCGGGCATCCGGACCGAGGAGGTCGTCGGGAGGCACTCTAACTGCCGGCGGCCGGTAGGCGGAGATCTCATGGTCGTACAATTGTCCGCCCGCTAAAACGGCAGTGATGCACCTGTCGAGGTCACATGCCGACGCGCTCTTGGGCATGCCGCCCCGCACGATCGGCCATTCCAGCGCCCGCTCGATGAAGTGCCGCCGGCTTTCACCGCCAGCAGTCAGGATGACGACTGCGGGCGAGGGTCGCCAACGACTCATGGCATAGAGGGCATCGAGCACGTCGAACTGCTGGCCGGGGAAGACAAGATCGAGGAGGGCCAAATCGAAGTTGGCGCGGGTGTGGCGCGACTCGAAGAGGTGAAGATCCTCGAGCCAGACGCAGACTTCGACCACGTGCCGCCGATTCTCAAGGAGGAGTTTGGTCCCATCGCCGAACACAGCATGGTCGTCCAGAATAAGGACTCTCCCCATCGATATCTACGAGAATCGGGTGGACGGGAGGAAGGCGACCAGTTGCGTACCCCGGCCGCCCTCGAGTCGGGCTCCTCGGAGCCAGCCGCCCAACTCGGCGGTGTTGAGAACAAGCCTGCCCAGACTGGTCTCTGGTTGATCCAACACGCCGTCGGGGAGACCCGGACCGTCATCGATGACCGCAATCGAATAGCCTCCTTGCTCCCGGTGCACGTGGATCGCCACATTTTTGGCTCCGGCCTGCACGGCATTCGCCAAGAGGTCACCCAGTAGGCGGTCGAAGTGATGTGCGATATCGCCGGCCATACTCCATCCCGCCATACCCGGCGAAGAAATGGCGATCGCAGAACGGAACCTGCGAACGTTGTGCGCAACCACGTCAGCTACGGCCACGGAGTCCTGGTTCAGGGCGAGGGCATGCCGCCTCGATCGGATGGCCTGGTCGAGATCCTCCACGCAGCGCATCACCCTGCCGACGTCCGGGTTCGCGTCCGAGCAGAGCCGGCGGACGGCGGCAAGGGTGCCTAGCGCCTCCGAATGCAACCACGCCGAGAAGCCATCGTGCTGCGAATCGGCCGCCTTGACCTCCGCGTCCGAAAAATCCCGGATTACCCGCCAAAGACCCTGACCCATGGCCACGGCCACTAATGTGGTTGTCGCTTGCGTCGAGAGGTTGACCCAGCGTATTTGCCTGAGCGCGTAGCCATTGATGAGTGCGACCAATCCAAAGAATGGGATAAGCAGTCCAACCGAGGCATAGTCGAACACGATACGCGCCCACTCGTGACCTCGCGTCCCGCTCGATCGAGAATAGACGGCAAGGAACAGAGCGGACGGAAACATGTTATTCGCCATGGGGAGCTCATAAGGCAGCCGCGCCTGATACGTCTTGAGTGGAAGCAGAACACCGAACGCGACCACAGGAAGAACGGACATGGCCACGCCGAACACAAAGCCCTTAGGTCCCCGGCTGAATGGGCCAAGCCGTCTTAGTGACAGCGTGAGCAATGCTGTGTAGGTGGTAAGAAGCACGACGAAAAGCACCCGCATGTTCGGACTACGCAGGTAGAAGCGGTCGGTGGACGCCAGGTTATAGAGAAGGTATGACCACCCTGCCCACTCGACTGATGACAGAGCCCGGATCGCGCGTGCGCGCGTACCCGGCGCCTCCGAGTCACTGTGCGTTTTTCGCTTTGCACCGGTCTCGCGAGTCACACGGGCCCCTTCGGTCGTGAGCATACCACTGTCCCAAGCAGCGTGTTCTCGGCACCGCTTTCCCCGTGGAAGTCGACGTTGACGGAGGACTCGAACTTCTGGATCGGACTAGATAGCCCATCATTGCCGTATGGCACTGGCGAGAAGCGTTGCATGTTTAATCCGGCAATTCTGGCCACGTGTTTTTCGCCCGGGGTCTCCTGGTTTTTGGCCTCGTGGACCTGTGTCTGCGTGCGTCCAGTAGCTCGGCTGGATGCTTGAACCTGAAGGAGGGTTCATGACATAGGCCGAGCGCAAGCTCTCGATGGCCAGCCGGTGTGAGTCCGGTCCGGGGAGACGCCAGGGTCCCCGGTAGCGAGGCCCCCGGGTCCGGTCGAGAGGTCGGGGTCGAAGCGGGGTGGAGCAAATGGCCGGTCCGCAGCGTAAAGCGAAGTCTGCAGCGTCGTGAAGGATTCCCGTCGAGAGGCGGGGAAGTGGGGGAGCCGAGCCTGTGTGGATTTGGCGAAGGCCATGGAAGGCATCTTGGTTCCTGGAGCGGGTGCCGATGGGCCCCCCGGCGTAGGGGACGTGGAACGGCCAGAAGGGCATCGTGGGAACTGGAGGTGCGCCGGGATAAACCGGCATGGAGTTGAGGTTGAGAGAGCCTTACGTCGAAGGAGTAGCGATCCACGATGGCCCCGAGTCATGCGT
>OBLV0100000252.1_pt1 | contig 17253 bp, 12 predicted proteins | sample 1520071 | NCBI WGS metagenome assembly OBLV01 (sample SAMEA3888446, study PRJEB22518) | metagenome | reverse complement strand
GAGATCGTGATGTGACTGGAGTTCAGACGTGTGCTCTTCCGATCTGCGACCACCGAGTCGATGTCCTTCCGCACGGCGGCGTCGGTGCCGCAGATCACCCCGATAGCCCTGGGCAGCCGGGGAATCGGCCGGCGGGGCCGGTCGAGCAGCCCGTCGGCGTCCAACCGGCGCCGGGCCTCGGCGACCATCGCGGCCACGGCGCCGGCGCCGACGGGGGTGACGGCCTCGGCCACCAGTTGGAGATCCCCGCGGTCGCTATTCCAGGTCAGGGTGCCGACGACGCACACCCGCTCGCCGTCCACGGCCCGGCACCGGGCGGCGCGCGATTGGGGGCACATGACGCTCACCTGGGCCGCCCGGTCCTTGAGGGTGAAGTAGATCCGGCCGCCACCAGTCCGCGTCGGGCGATACACCTCGCCCTCGACCGACACCCGCCCGATCGGCGCCAGCGAACGGGCGATCTCGCCGGCCAGGCGGACCAGGCTGACCGTCCGCGGCGCCGCCGGTCCTGCCGGGAACATGGGGAGCGTCATGCCGGTCGTGAGGCTACCGCCAGACCCGCCACACGGTGCACGGTGCACGGTGCACGGTGCACGGTGCACGGTGCACGGTGCACGGTGCACGAACCAGATTTTGGCTACGGCTGGCGGTCAAATATGGCAGCCAGACGTAGCCAGTTTCTGATTCGAGGCCCGGCGGCGGCACGACGCCCCGGCCGCCAAATGGCAGCGTTAGCGGGCGCCGGCCGCCGCCAGCGAGTCGCGACGCTCGGCCACCCGGCGGCTGACCCGCTCGATGCGCTGCATATGGTGGATGGTCCGCTCCCGGGCCTGCTCGGCCTCGGGGCTGAGCCCGGTGATCGATTCGAGGCCCCAGTTGCGCAACACCACCGGTGCCAGGATCTGCTCGTAGTGGATGTTGAAGTCGTAAATGCCGGCGGCGGCCACGACGGCGGCGTGGCGGGCGAAGTTGGGAATGCCTGCCCCGGGCATCTGGAACGTCTTCACCTGCGTCTCGAACGCCATCACCATCCGCGACGGGTCCACCTCGATCATGGCCGAGGCGAGGTCCCGGTAGAAGAGGAAGTGGAAGTTCTCGTCGTAGGCAACCTTGGCCATGATGTCCTGGCCCGGTCCGTCGAGCAGGCGCCCGGTGTTGCGGTGCGAGATCCGCGTCGCCAGCTCCTGGAGGGTGACGTACACGACGCCCTCGCAGGTGTTCGCCAGCTTGCCCTCGGGGGCATACCCGATCGACACCTGGGCCATTCGGCTGCGCTCCAGCTCCACGGGATCGATCGCCCTCGTCACGGTCATCCAGTCCCGTATGACGATCGAGTGGCGATGCTCCTCGGCTGTCCACCGCCGGTTCCACGCGCCCCAGACTGAGTCCTCGCTGAACAGCCAGCTGATGGCGTGGAAGTAGTACGGCAGATTGTCCTCGGTCAAGAGGTTCAGGTACAACGCGCTGCGCACGGCGTCGGGCAAAGGGAACTCGGTTGGGTCCCACGCCGCACCCGGGTGAAAATCGCGCCCCAGGCTCCACGGCACCAGCTCGTGGGGGAACCATTCCTTGGTCTTCGCCAGGTGCCGTTCGAACAGTGCCTCGGCCTTCGATGCGGTCGCGTCGAGGAGCATCCGATCGTCCGACTCGGTCTTTTCGTCGTGACGTTGCATAGACAGAGCCTACCGACCCGTCAGTAGGTGCTCCACTGATGGCCGGAAAGGGGAACGCTACGTGGTACCCTCACAGTCGGTGGCCTGGCGGGGCGGGCCATGTGATGTTGTGACATTCGCTGTTTGCCAGGAGACCCTTGAAGCCATCGTTTGACGTCTTGGGCGTCTCGCCGGATCTCGTCCGAGCCCTCGCCCCGATCACCACCCCCTTCCCGATCCAGGCTCTCACCATCCCTGATGCCTTGGCCGGCCGGGACATCTGCGGCAAGGCCAAGACCGGTTCGGGCAAGACCCTCGCCTTCGGTCTACCGATGCTGCAACGCCTGGCCGAGGCCGAACCAAACACCGACCGCAAAAGCGGCCGGCCCCGGGGCTTGGTCATGGTCCCCACCCGCGAGCTGGCGCGCCAGGTGGCCGACGTGCTGCGACCACTGGGCGAGACGCTGGGCCTCAAGTTGGCGACGATCTACGGTGGCACGGGGATGGACACCCAGATCAAGGCGATCCGCCGAGCGGTAGACGTCGTGGTCGCCACCCCCGGTCGGCTCATCGACCTGCACCAGCGGGGCGAGCTGCATCTCGACGCCGTCGACATCCTGGTGCTCGACGAGGCCGACCGCATGGCCGACATGGGATTCCTGCCGCCGGTCGAATGGGTGCTGCGCCGCCTGCCGACCCCGCACCAATCGATGCTGTTCTCGGCGACCCTCGACGGCGAGATCGACTACCTGGTGCGCCAGTACCTTACCGATCCGGTGCGCCACGACGTTGTCGAGGCGACGGCGACGATCGACGGGATGGAGCATCGCTTCCTCGCCGTCCACCAACTGGACAAGGTCAAGGTGACCGCCGCCATCGCCCGGGCCAGCACTCGAACCTTGGTGTTCACCCGGACCAAACGCGGCGCCGACCAGCTGACCCGAAGCCTTGAACGCGAGAACGTCAAGGTCGCCGCCATCCACGGCGACCTGCCCCAGCGGCTTCGTGAGCGAGCGCTGGCCGACTTCGCCGCCGGCAAGCTCCCAATCTTGGTGGCCACCGACGTCGCGGCCCGCGGAATTCACGTCGAGGGCATCGACGTCGTGATCCATTACGACCCGCCCGAGGACAACAAGGCGTACCTCCACCGCTCGGGCCGTACCGCCCGGGCCGGGGAAGAAGGCCTGGTCGTGACGCTCGTCCTCTGGAACCAGCGCCTGGAGGTCGAGCGCCTCCAGCGCCGCATCGGCATCCGCCACCCCGTCGTCGAGGTCTTCTCCAACGACCCCCGCCTCCAGGACCTGCGGACCCTGATTCCGGCCCCCATCGCCGGGCCCGCCGACACCCCGGCCCCCCAATCCAGCCCGGTCCCCGCCGGCGACGCGGCACTAGCCCAAGCCTGACCCGACCGCCCGGGGTCGCGAGATGCGCCTAGTCCGTGACGGCCTCCTCTACCTGGTAGCTGCCACGCTGGTAGGGAGCACCCTGCTCTCCGCCATCCGCTCGACCATGTTGCCCCGCGGGGTCCGGTCCCGCATCGCCCGCTTCGTGTACCTCTCGAACCGCGTCGGATTCCGGCTGATCACCGGTCGCTCGCCAAGCTACGAACGGCGCGATCGGGCCATGGCCATGTACGGCCCGATCAGCCTCCTGCTCCTGCTCTCGACCTGGTACATCCTCCTCGTCGCCGGCTTCACCGCCGCCTATTTGGGCGCCGGCATCGACAACCTGGCGACGGCGTTCAAGATGTCGGGCTCGTCGGTCTTCACCCTCGGCACCACCACCGACGCGCGCATGGTGCCGAGCATCCTGACCTACGTTGAGGCCGGCTTCGGCCTGTTGATCCTCACGTTGTTGATCACCTACCTACCGACGCTGTACAGCATCTTCTCCCAGCGCGAAGCCGCGGTCGCCCAGTTGCAGGTCCGGGCCGGCAACCCGCCGGCGGCGTGGACCATGCTCATCAGGTTCCACCGCATCGGGATGACCACCCGGCTCACCGACCTGTGGCAGACGTGGGAGGCGTGGTTCGCGGCCATCGAGGAGTCGCATACGTCGTTTCCGGTCCTGCCGTTCTTCCGCTCCCCCCAGCCAGAACAGTCCTGGGTGACGGCGGCGGGCACGGTGCTCGACGCCGCATCGCTGTGGGCGTCAACGGTCGACCACCCCAACGATCCCGACGCCCAGCTCTGCATACGCGCCGGGTTCGTGGCGCTGCGACACCTGGCCGACTTCTTCGGCGTCCCCTACGACGCCGATCCGAGCCCCGACGACCCCATCACGATCAGCCGGGCCGAATACGACGAGGTCTGCCGTAGGTTCGAGGAGGCAGAGATGCCGATGCGAGCCGACCGGGAGGCGGCGTGGTTGAGCTTCAGGGGCTGGCGGGTCAACTACGACACGGTGCTGCTCAACCTGGCCCGGATGTTCGAAGCCCCGATTGCGCCGTGGACGAGCGACCGCTCGCCGCTCAGTGTGAAGCAGCAATGGACGCTGCGCGGCATGATCTTCAGGCGCCGAGCCAGAGACGCTCGACGGTTGCGTCGTGGAGCACGTCCATCCTGAGGCGAGCGCCGATCCCCGGTCCGTCGGGGACCGCGATCGTCCCTTCGGGGTCGACCACCACCGGCTCGGTGATGTCCTCCCGGTAGAGCCGGCTCGACGCGGCAACATCACCCGGGAGGGAGAAATTGGGCAGGGCGGCGAGGGCGACGTTGGCGTGGCGCCCGATGCCGGTTTCGAGCATGCCGCCGCACCACACCGGGACCCCCCGGGAGGCGCAAAGGTCGTGGATGCGCACCGCTTCCAGGTACCCGCCGACCCGGGACGGCTTGATATTGACGACCCCGCAGGCACCTAGGGCGATCGCGCTGGCGGCCGAGGCGCCCGAAATGATCGACTCGTCCAGGCAAATAGGGGTCCTCATTTTCCCCGCCCAAGCAGCGTGACCCAACAGGTCGTCGGCAGCGAGCGGCTGCTCCAGGCAGAGCAGGTTGGCCTCATCGAGGGCGCACAGGCGGTCGGCGTCGGCCAGGCGGTAGCTGCCATTGGCGTCGACTTGTAAAAGCAGTCGGGGAAAATGGGCCCGTGCCGCCAAGACCGGTTCCACATCCCAGCCGGGGTGGATCTTGAGCTTGGCCCGCCGGTAACCGAGCCCGACCAAATACCCGAGCTGGTCGAGCAGGTCGGCGATGGTATCGGTGAGACCGATGGCAACGCCGGCGGTGATGCGCCGCTCGGTCGCGCCCAGGCGCCAAGCGAGGCTCACGCCGGCGGCGCGCAACTCGGCGTCGAGCACCGCCAACTCGATGGCGCATTTCGCCATCTGGTGGCCCTGGATGGCGGCCAGGCTACGAGCCACCGTCGTCGCGTCGAGCGGTCGATCGAGGACCATGGGGACGAGGTAGTGGCGGAGGATATACCAGGCGCCGTCCACCCATTCCGGGCTGTAGGTGGGCGCCGGCAACGCCGAGCACTCGCCCCACCCCTCGCAGCCGTCGCCGACGACGCGCAGCACGATGACCTCGCGTTCGGTCAGCGTGCCACCCGGCCATCGCCACGGCATGACCAGCGGCATGCGCAACCGGCGCAACTCGACGCCCGTTATGAAGTCACTGGGCGCGGTCGCACTCCTCCCGCTCGATCGCCGCGATCTGCTCGATTCGCCCGACATGGCGGCCGCCTTCGAAATCCGTTGCCAGCCACTCGTCCAGGACCACGAGGGCCAGCTGGGTCGCCAGAACCCGGGCGCCGAGGGCCAACACGTTGGCGTTGTTGTGCTGGCGGGACAGGCGGGCGGTGAACTCGTCGTGGCAGAGGGCGGCACGGATCCCGTGGACCTTGTTGGCCGCGATCTGCTCGCCCTGGCCACTGCCGCCGATGACGACGCCGAGGTCGGCCTCGCCGGCAGCCACGGCGCGGGCGGCGGCGGCACAGAAGCCCGGGTAGTCGACCGACACATGGGAGTCGGTGCCGCAGTCGACGATTGTGTGGCCGGCCGCGGCCAGGTGCTCGATGACGGCGGTTTTCAGGTCGAAGCCGGCGTGGTCGGAGGCGATCGCGATCTTCATGTTCGTCTGGCTCCTGTTAGCGCTTGACGGCGAGGGTGACCCCGTCGCGAATGGGCAGCATGGCGAGGATGACACGGTCGTCGGCGACCACCTTGTCGTTGAATGCCCTCATGGCCACGACATTCTCGGCGGTCACGCTGGCGTCGACGACCCGCCGGCTCTGCAGGACGTTGTCGACGACTATGGCGCCACCTTCTCGAACCCGGGGAACGATCTCGTCCCAGTAGACCGAGTACGAAGGCTTGTCGGCGTCGATGAACGCCAGGTCGAAGATGGGCTCCTCGGGCAGGTCCCGGAGGGTGGCGGTGGCCGGGCCGAGCCGCAATTCGATCCGGTCGGCCAGCCCGGCCTCGGCCCAGTAGCGGCGGGCGATGCTGGTCCACTCGGCGCTCACGTCGCAGCACAGCAGGCAGCCGTCGTCGCGCAGCCCGCGGGCGATGCAGATGGCCGAGTAGCCGGTGAAGGTGCCCACTTCGACGGCGCTGCGGACGCCGACCAGGCGCGTGATGGCGGTCAGAAAGGCGCCTTCGTCGGTCGAGATCTGCATGCCGGAAATGCCGCCGAGGGCCTTGGTCTCGGCAATGAGCCGCCCGACCAGCTCGTCGGGCGGGCTGCTGTGGGCAATGAGGTAGTCGCCGACCAGCGCGGTGACATCAGGATCTGCCATGTCGCCGTTTCTAGCGTGTCAGGCTGGTGTGGTGCCTAAGCCGACTGCTGCCACCGCCCTCGCACCACTCGTCCACGCCATGCTCGGTGCCGCCGTCCCGGTCGAAGTCCGCTTCTGGGACGGCAGCCATCTGGGTGCGACCGACGGGCCGGCGACGATCGTCATGCGAACGCCGCGCGCCCTGCGGCGGATCCTCTATGCGCCCAATGAGGTTGGCTTCGCCCGCGCCTATGTCACCGGCGAGGCCGAGATCGAGGGCGACATCATCGAGGCCATCCGGGCGGTGTTCGTGGCCGCGCCCCCCGACTTCCAGCTCGGGACCAAAGCGGTGGTGCAGACCCTGGCCGGCGCCGCCCGCCTCCGCATACTCGGCCCTCCCTTGTCGCCGCCGGCCGAGGAGGCGCGGCTGCGGGGCGGGTTGCACTCCCGCCAGCGCGACGCCGCCGCCATCTCGCACCACTACGACGTGGGAAACGAGTTCTACCGCTTGGTGCTCGGTCCGTCGATGACCTACAGCTGCGCCCGCTTCACCCACGCCGACGCCACCCTCGAGGAGGCCCAGGAGGCCAAGTACGACCTCATCTGCCGCAAGCTCGGCCTGCGTGAGGGGATGCGGCTCCTCGATGTCGGGTGCGGCTGGGGCGGCATGGCCATGCACGCGGCGTCCAAGTACCAGGTGGCAGCGGTCGGGATCACGCTGTCCGAGCAACAGTTCGACCTGGCCCGCAAGCGGGTCGTCGAGGCGGGACTGGCCGACTGGGTCGAGATCCGCCTGCAGGACTACCGAGACGTGGGGAGCAACGGCGAGAAGTTCGACGCCATCAGCTCGATCGGCATGTTCGAGCACGTCGGTAAGAAGCAGATGGCGGCCTACTTCCAGGTCCTGGCCGGCGTGCTGGTGTCGGGGGGACGCCTGCTGAACCACGCCATCGCCACGCCCGATGGCGTCACGTTCGACCGGCGCAGCTTCACGGCCCGGTACGTGTTCCCCGACGGGGAGCTGGAAGACGTGGCCGATGTCGTCTCGGCCATGGAAGCCGTCGACCTCGAGGTACGCGACGTCGAGTCGCTGCGCGAGCACTACGCCCTCACGCTGCGCCAGTGGGTCATCAACCTCGACGCCAACTGGGACGAGGCGGTGGGCCTGGTCGGGCTCGTGCGGGCCCGGATCTGGCGGCTGTACATGGCGGCCGCCGTGGTGGGCTTCGATCTGAACGAGGACGCCCCGTACCAAGTCCTCGGGGTCAAGACGATGGCCGACGGCTCCAGCGGGATGCCCTTGACCCGGGCCGGGATGGTCTAGCCGGCTTTCTTTTCGAACCTCTCGGCCCATTCGCGCCGGTTCGGCGCGGCAGCGCGGCGTGCTGCGGCGCGGCGGCGCGGCTGGGGTCCGCTGGCCTGTTCGCGCCCGTTTCGGCGTGGCGGGGTTCGGCCCGGCGGCCTGTTCGCGCCCGTTCGGCGTGGCGGGTTCGGCCCGGCGGCCTGTTCGCGCCCGTTCGGCCCGGTTGGACCGTTCCTCCTTCGACGCTCGGGCCTTGTTGGGCCTTTCGACCAGAGAAATCGCCGGACCGACCAGAGAAATCGTCGGACCGACCAGAGAAATCGCCGGACCGACCAGAGGAATCGCCGGACCGACCAGAGAAATCACGGGGCCGACCAGAGAAGTGCACGCTTTGCGACGTACCTACCAGAGTCGTGGTCGTCCCCTGATTCACTTCTACTGAAGGATGGGAAAAAGGGCTGGGCTGGGCCCCTTTGATAGGGCGCCGGACGGCAAAATCAGACCGAATTGACCAGATCGGCCAGGGCACGCAGCGAAAGCGCGGCAACGGCGTTCCCATCGGACTCGGGATCGCGCAGAATCTTCGTGAGACGCTCGAAGCGGGCCTTGGCCGCGACGGCAGACGGCCGTTCTAACCACGACTTCATGACGCCGGCCGGGTCGCCGGACCCTCCGCCCGCGGGGTCGCCGGACCCTGCGCCGGCGGGGTCGCCGGCGGGGTCGTCGGCGGGCGAGGTGGCAGCGGCGAGGACGGCGCAACGCCGCAGGTCGGCCAGGTCGTCCTTCTTACGGCGGACCTCCCACCTGCTCCACCGGCTGGTCAGGCTCAGCCGATCGAGGGCGGACCGGAGGGCGCTCAGGCCGACGGCGGTGTCGAACGCCTTTATCAGCGACAGCGCCTCCACCGGCCCGAGACTCCGAGCCCGGACGACATAGCCGATGTCGGCAGCCAGCGCAAGGGTCGGAAGCCGGGCAAAGGACTCGGCGTCGGCACGGGCGACGCCCATCTGGACGAGCGCGGCGGGGTCCCCGCCGCCGGCTGCTGCGGCCTCCACAGCCAGCAGGATCGCCCGGTCGTCGTAGACGCTGGCATCGCCCAGCACCAGGTACCGCCGGGCCAGGGTGTCGACGGCCGCCGCGACCATGAAGTGCAGCACCGCCTCGGCGTCGGCCGAGATGGTCGGGGCGATGGCTTCGATCGCCCGCCAGCGCGCCTCGACGCCGAGGACGTGGCGGCCGGCCCAGTAGGCCCGAGCAACGTCGGCCAGCCCGGCGCCGAACTCTTCGGCCGTTTCGTGCGCCCACGTCACGCCCATGCGGTCAACCACGTCGCTGGCGACTCGGGTGGCGGCCAGCTCCCGGTACAGCCGATGATCGCCGATGATGCCGGCGAAGCGTGAGGAAACCGTCGCCGGGAAGTAGCCGGCAACGGCATCGTGCACCGCCGGATCGGTCACCAGCGGCGACGCCTCCAGCGCCGTGGCCAGGTCGGATTTGGCCAGGGCGAGGAGCACGGCCGCCTCGGGGCGGGTGAGGCCGGCACCGGCGGCACGCCGCACCGCCATGTCCTCCGGCGCCGGCAGGGCTTCGACCTTGCGGTCGAGCCGGCCGACAAGCTCGAGATGAGCCATCAGGGCCTCGAAGGAATCGAGGTCGACAGCACTGGCGGGCACCGCACGAGTCACGGCGATGGCGGTGAGGCCGATGTCGCGCAACACCGCATCGGCGACGTCGTCCTGGACCGATTGAAGCACCGAATCCCGCTCGTCGGGGGCCAACCCACCGCGTTCGATGGCCAAGGCCAAGAGGATCTTGAGGTTGACCTCGTAGTCCGAGGTCGCCACCCCGGCGGCATTGTCGATGAAATCGGCGTTGATCTTGCCGCCCCGCCGGGAGTAGAGGATGCGGGCTCGTTGGGTGACGCCGAGGTTGCCGCCCTCTACGATCATCCGGGCCCGGACCTGGTCGGCATCTACCCGAACCGTGTCGTTGGCCCGATCGCCGACATCGGCGTGGGACTCCACCGGCGCCTTGACAAAGGTGCCGATGCCGCCCAGCCAGAGCATGTCGGCCGATGCCGTCAGGATGGCGCGCACCAGGTCGGGCGGGCTGATGGCCGCACCGGTGAGGCCCAGGGCCTGGCACGCCGGCGGTGACAGCACGATCTCCTTGGTTACTCGCGACCACACCCCCCCGCCGGCGGAGAGCACGCTCGGGTCGTAGTCCTGCCAGCTTGATCGAGGCAGGGCGAACAGCCGAGCTCGCTCGGCGAAGGACCGGGCCGGGTCGGGATCGGGATCCACGAAGATGTGGCGGTGGTCAAACGCCGCAACCAGCTTGATGGTCCGGCTGCGCAGCAACCCGTTGCCGAACACGTCACCGGACATGTCGCCCACGCCGATCACCCGGATCTCCTCGGTCTCGGGGTCGATGGCGAGCTGGCGAAAATGCTGGCGGGCCACCTCCCAGGCCCCGCGGGCGGTGATCCCCATCGCCTTGTGGTCATACCCGTGGCCTCCGCCGGAGGCGAAAGCGTCGCCGAGCCAGAATCCATGCGCCGCGCTGATCTCGTTGGCCAGGTCGGAAAAGGTGGCCGTTCCCCGATCGGCCGCGACCACCAGATACGTGTCTTCGCCATCGCAGGGGGCCACACCCGGCGGCGCGCTGGCGTGGCCCCCGACCACATTGTCGGTGATGTCGAGCAAAGCGCTCACGAACAGCTGGTAGCACTGCCGGACCTCGGCCGCGAGGTCAATGTCGTCGGAGTCCGGGCGAGCCAGGCGTTTGCATACGTAACCGCCCTTGGCGCCGGTCGGGACGATCCCGGCGTTCTTCAGGACCTGGGCCCGTACCAGGCCGAGGACCTCGGTACGCAGGTCGTCCTGGCGGTCGCTCCAGCGGATGCCGCCCCGGGCGATCCGGCCACCTCGGAGGTGGAGGCCCTCGACGCGGGGCGAGTAGACGAACGCCTCGACGTAGGGCCGAGGGGGTGGCAGCTCGGGCACCTCGGCGCAGTGCAGCTTCATGGCCAGCGTCGGCAACGGCGCGCCGTCATGGGTTCGCACGTAGTGGCTGGTGCGCACCGTCGCGTCGATGAGGGCGAGGTAGGCCCGCAGGACCTGGTCTTGTTCTAACCGCTCGACCGATGCCAGGGCCTGGACAACTCCCTCCCGGGCGGCCCCCGCGGCCGGCGATCCGCACCCCGCCGGGTCGAAACGGGCGGCGTAGTACCGAAGCAACGCGACGGCCACGGCGGGGAACGCCGCCAGCGGGTCGTCGAGCTGGCGATCGCTCCAGGGCGTGCCGACCTGCCGGCGATAGCGCCGGTAGGCCCGCAGGACCGACACGTCCCACCAGTCGAGGCCGGCGCGTACCACCAGGCGGTTCAGCGAGTCGACCTCGGCGTCGCCGCGCCAACCCGCCTGCACCGCCGCCACCAGGCGGGGGCCGTCGGCCACTGGGTCGAACGCAGCCCGGCCCCTCGCCCGCAGTCCGAAATCGTCGAGATGCAGCGCCTTGCCACCGCCGGGCGTCGCGATGTGATTGGGAACGGCCTCGACAACCGACAGGCCGAAGCTTTCCAGGATCGGCAGGAAGGTCGACAGTTCAACGGCCCGGCGGCCGTAGAGGCGCAACCGGAACATGCCGGCGCCAGGATCGGGATCGGCCTGGACCGCCATCCGCTCCTCGTCAGCCGCTCCTGGTGCCCCGAGGGCCGCCAGTTGGAGGAGGTCGGCGGCCGCGACGGCAGGATCGGTCCGCTCGGCGTAGCCACTCGGAATGCGCGCCACAAAGGACTCGGCGTCATCGGCGCCATCGTCGCCCAGAGCCGCCCGGAGCCCCTCGATCCACCACCGTGGCGCGTCTGTCACAGAAAGTTCAGCTTCGCGCACCGTTGGGTACGAGAGAATGAATCCGTTGCCCGCACCGGCACCGTATGTGGTTATTGCGCGGCAAAGGCGGGAAAATGAGAGCCCAATCCCTTCCAACCCCTCACGGAGGAGCTATGTCGTCTACCTTCGGCCTGCAGCTCTGGCTGGCCCCTGTCCGCAATCAGGTGTGGGTCGCCGCTCAATGCGGCCACCGCTGAACCCATGGCTTCCCCGACGAAACAGCTAGGGCTGGCTGAGGCCTGCGCACTAATAGCCGCCCACGGTTTTGGGTCACCCGGTGCCCGGCCCGCCCCGGGTTCACATCGCACGGTCGGTGTGGAACTGGAGAGCTTCACCGTTCCGAGTGCCCACCCCAAGCAACTGCCGGCGGTGGACCTGCCGGCCGGGAGTCGCCTGACCTACGAGCCCGGGGGCCAGGTCGAGGTGAGTTCGCCTCCTTCTCGCTCGGTAGGCACCGCGTGCGACACCCTCAGTAGGGACTTGAGCGCGCTACGGGCCACCTTTTCCCCGCTTGGTGTGAACCTCGTGCAGAGCGGAGTGTGCGCGTCGCCCCCGCCGCGCCTGGTCGACGCCCCCCGCTACCGGGCCATGGAGGCGTATTTCGACCGCCGCTGGCCCGACGCCGGCCGGGCGATGATGTGCGCCACCGCATCGGTCCAGGTCAACCTGGGCCTTGGCGGCGGCGGGCGGGCGGCGCGCCGATGGCGGGCGGCCAACGTGCTCGGACCGGTGCTGGCGGCCGCCTTTTCGTCCTCGCCCGTCGCGGGGACCGGCTGCGAGCGGCTGGCCATCTGGCTGCGCCTCGACCCCAGCCGGACCGCGCCGATCCCGTGCCCGGCGGGCGAGGACCCGGGGACGGCGTGGGCCCGCTACGCCCTCGACGCCAACGTCATGCTCATCCGCACCGCCGGCGGGCATGAGGCCATGGTCGACGAGCCGCTCACCGCACGCGAGTGGGTCGAGCAGGGCCACGCCCTCGGCTGGCCGACAGCCGACGACATCGCCTATCACCTGACGACCTTGTTCCCCCCGGTGCGGCCGCGGGGCTGGCTGGAGTTGCGGATGATCGACGCCCTCCCCGACCCCTGGTGGCGGGTGCCGGTGGCCGCCGCCGCCGTGCTGGTCGGCGACGACGAGGCCGTCGCCGCCTGCGAGGCGATCGCCGACCGGTGGTGGGAGGCCGCCACCGTCGGCCTGGCCGACCCGGCCCTCGCGGCGGCCGCGGCGGTGTGCGCCCGCCGGGTCATGGACGGGTTGAGCCGCGTCGGCGCCGACCTGGCCACATCGATGCTGGTCGAGCAGTGGGCCGCGACCATTCATAAAGGTTGCGAGCCGCCGTGGCAACAAACCAGCCCCGAGGCTTCGATCGTGGGGGACCAGCCATGACCGACCTGAAGGAGCGGGCCGCCAGCGAACTCGAGGTGGTACGGCGACGCTCGCTCGACCTCCTGGCGCCGCTTGACGAGGTTGCATTGGTCCGCCAGCACTCGCGCCTGATGTCGCCCCTGGTGTGGGACCTGGCGCACGTCGGCAACTACGAGGACCTCTGGCTGATCCGGGCGGCCGGCGGCCAACCGGGCATCGACCCCGGGCTTGACGACATCTACGACGCCTTCCGCCACGGCCGGGCCGACCGGCCCGAGCTGCCGCTGCTGGGGCCGGCCGAGGCCCGCCGCTACATCGCCGAGGTCCGGGGGCGCGCGCTCGACGTCCTGGGCGGTATCGAGTTCGACCCAGCGGTGCCGTTACTGGCCGACGGTTTCGTCGTCGGCCTGGTCGTCCAGCACGAGCATCAGCACGATGAAACCATGTTGGCCACCCTGCAGCTGATGGCCGACCCTGGCTACCTCCCCGTCGCCCCACTTCCCCCTCCAGCCTCGGAGGCCGTTCGCTCGCTCGAGGTGCTGGTCCCGGCCGGCCCGTTTGCCATGGGTACCGACGACGAATCGTGGGCCTACGACAACGAGCGGCCCCGGCACAGCGTCGACCTGCCGGCGTTCTGGATCGACCGCTGGCCGGTGACCAACGCGTCGTTCCAGGCCTTCATGGCCGATGGCGGTTACCAGCGCCGGGATCTCTGGGCACCCGCGGGCTGGGACATGGTTTGTGCGTCCCGCCTCGAAGCGCCCAAGTTCTGGCGGCGGGAGGCCGCGACGTCGTGGTCGCGGAACCGTTTCGGCTGGATCGAGGATGTGCCGCCCGACGAGCCGGTCCAGCACGTATCCTGGTATGAGGCCGACGCATATGCCCGCTGGGCCGGCAAACGCCTGCCCACCGAGCAGGAGTGGGAGCGAGCTGCCCAGTCGCCACCGTTGCCTTCGGGGGCAGCCAACCTGGGAGGGCGCTACTTCCGGCCCGCCGCCGTCGGGGCTTATCCTCTCGGGGCCACAAACTGCGGGGCTGAGCAGATGATGGGCGATGTCTGGGAGTGGACGGCGTCGGACTTCGACCCGTACCCCGACTTCACCAGCTTCCCGTACCGGGAGTACTCCGAGGTGTTCTTCGGCCCGGACTACAAGGTGCTGCGCGGCGGTTCGTGGGCCACCCACCCCGCCGCGGTACGCCCGACGTTTCGCAACTGGGACTATCCCATCCGGCGCCAGATCTTCGCCGGCTTCCGTTGCGCCCGCTCGGCGTGATGCCCCGGCCGCGCCGTTCTGCGGCCGCTCCGGCCGCTCCGGCCGCTTCGGCCTCTCCGGCCGCTCCGGCCGCTCCGGCCGCTTCGGCCTCTCCGGCCTCTCCGGCCGCTGCGGCCTCTCCGGCCTCTCCGGCCGCTGCGGCCTTTCGCTGGCGCGGTGAGTCGTACACCTGGGTCATGGCGCCCTGATGTGCCGCCACCTGGCCTACATCGGCCGACCGATCACCCTCGCGTCACTCCTCTTCGACGCCCCACACTCCCTCGTCCACCAGAGTTGGGCGCCCCGCCAGCAGCGCTACGGCACCATCAATGCCGACGGCTACGGCGTGGGCTGGTACCAGCCAGATATCCGGGCCGAACCGGCAAGGTTCCGCCGAGCCGGGCCGATGTGGGCCGACCGCTCGCTCGAGTCCCTGGCCCAGGTGGTGCGCTCGGGCGCGTTCCTCGCCGCCGTGCGCTCGGCCACGCCGCCAGCGCCGAGCGAGGAGTCGGGGGCTGCGCCGTTCACCGACGGGCACTGGCTGTTTTCCTTGAACGGGGTGGTGACCGGCGACCTAGTCGCCCTGCGTCAGCAGGTCTCGGCCCGCCATCAGGCCGGGATCGTCGGTACCAGCGACGCCGAGATCCTCTTCGCCCTGCTCCTCGACCTGATCGGCGACGACGACCGACCCGAGGCGGCATTGGCGAAGCTGGTGGCCACCGTCGCCGGACGGCTCAACCTGTTGCTCACTGACGGCACCACCATCTGGGCCACCACGCAGGGCGACACCCTGTACTGGCGCCACACGGCACCTCCGGGCGGCGGGGGCGACCGCCCCTGCGGCGGCCGGCCCATAGAGGCCGGCGAGGGCGACCGGCCCGGCGGCGGCCGACCCATAGAGGCCGGCGGCGGCACCGGCGTGATCGTCGCCTCCGAACCGCTGGACGACGAGCTCGGCTGGATCGCCGTCCACGATGGCTCTCGCCTCATCGCCACCACCACCGCCACCGGCGGTGCCGTGGTCCGCGTGACAATCTCAGAAGGAGCCCCAACATCATGAACCCGACCGTCGAGGTTTTGCTGACCCCCGACCACCTCGCCGAGGCCTTGCGAGCCGATGTCTACGCCGGCCTGTCGGCCCCAAGCGGGCAGCGGACGCTGCCACCGAAATGGTTCTACGACGAACGGGGGTCGCAGCTCTTCGACGAGATCACGAGGCTGCCGGAGTATTACCCGACCCGATGCGAGCGGTCGATCCTCGAGGTCCGAGCCGCCGAGATCATGGCCGGGCCGACCCCGGTGCGGGCGCTGATCGAGCTCGGGTCGGGCACCTCGGACAAGACTCGGCTCCTGCTCGACGCCGGAACTTCGTGTGGCGACCTGCGCACCTTTGTCCCCTTCGACGTCAGCGAGGAGACCTTGCGCGCCGCCGCCACGACCCTCGCCCAGCGCTACCAGCCGGCCGCGCTTGGCGTCCACGCCGTCGTCGGCGACTTCGAGCATCACCTGGGCCGCCTGCGCGGCGTCGGCGAGGCCGGCTCGCGGGTGGTGGCCTTCCTCGGTGGAACAATCGGCAACTTCGACCGGCCCGGGCGGGCGGCATTCTTGGCTCAGCTGGCCGATGCCTTGGCGCCCGGCGACCGCCTGCTCCTCGGCACCGACCTCATAAAGGACACCAAGCGCCTCGTCGTGGCCTACGACGATCCCGCCGGTGTCACCGCGGCGTTCAACCACAACGTGTTGGCGGTGATCAACTGCCGACTGAGTGCCGACTTCGACCTCGACGGGTTCGACCATGTAGCCGTCTGGGACGAGACCGAGGAGTGGATCGAGATGCGGCTACGGGCGATCGGGGAGCAGACCGTCACCGTCTCGGAGCTTGCCCTGAAGGTGACCTTCGAGGCCGACGAAGAGATGCGCACCGAGATCAGCGCCAAGTTCCGCCCCGCTCGGGTCGAGCAGGAGTTGGCGTCCGCGGGCTTCGATCTGGCCGAATGGTGGACCGACCCGGCGGGCGATTTCGGGCTTTCGCTCAGTTCCCGCCGTGGCTAGCCCGGATCGACCGGCCCGGAATGACCGGATTGCGGAGATATCTTGATCTCTTTCATACCTTTACAGGACACCACGTACCAGAGGATCACTGGATACCGCGCGCGTAGCTTGCGCGCGCTAGAGTTTGCGAGCAGGATCTAGCCGTTGGCACGGAAGCTTGTGCCATCATTCACAATGAGCCGAGTCGGGAAGGACTGGGGGATTACGTGCGAACAATCGGACGCCTGGCAACGAGGTTGGGGCTGTGTCTTGGGTTCCTCGTTTGTCTGACGGTAGTGGGCGCCGTGGGCATCTCTGCTGCCAACGCCCAGACATGCCCGGGTTCGGGGAGTGGGAGCGGCTCGGGTCCGGGCTGCACGACGACCACGACGGTGGCGAGCGTGAGTGGTGCGACGACGACCACCACGGGCGCCTTGGCCCTCACCGGTGAGCAAGTGGCTCTTCCGCTCGCGGCGGCCGGCGGCCTCATTGTGGTGGTGCTGGCGGCCCGTGGGCTGCGGCGCCGTTCCAATAACTGACCGCCTGCTTGCTGATCTAAGAACTGAGAGTGAAGGTGGCGCCCGGGAGGGTGCCACCTTCATTCGCGCCCGGGATTCTTCGTCGCACCCCGTCGTTTCGCCGAGGCACGTCAAGGCGAGGTGAATAGTGCCGCCGACGGGGCATCGGTAGTCTCGCCAGCCGAGGAGACGGAAAGGACCCGGTGGACCGACTCAAGCTGCCCCGCCTCAGGCGGCGAGCCACCGGCGAACCCGGCGAACCCGGCGAACCCGGCGAACCCGGCGAACCCGGCGAACCCGGCGGGACCCCCGAGGCGACCGGCGGGACCCCCGAGGCGACCGGCGGGACCCCCGAGGCGACCGGCGGGACCCCCGAGGCGACCGGCGGGACCCCCGAGGCGACCGGCGGGACCCCCGAGGCGACCGGCGGGACCCCCGAGGCGACCGGCGGGACACCCGAGGCGACCGGCGGGACACCCGAGGCGACCGGCGGGCGCAAGGGCCTCTCCCGGGGGCGGATCG
>OBLV0100000251.1_pt1 | contig 17270 bp, 16 predicted proteins | sample 1520071 | NCBI WGS metagenome assembly OBLV01 (sample SAMEA3888446, study PRJEB22518) | metagenome | reverse complement strand
TTGGAGGTGAAGAATTGGCCAAGTCAATATCTGCGGCAGGAATGATCGCCAGTATCGTCGGGGGCGCGGTGACATGGTTTGTGTTGGATGTGATTCTCGGCGTCACCGTGTGGGTCTCGTTCGTGGCCGGCGGCGGCGTACTGATGGTTGGTGCCTTCTGGCGGTCGGTGCGGGAGCGGCCCGCGCGCGCGGTGACGCACATCGCGCCCATTCCGGCTCACCGCTGGGCGCGGGTTAGCGCCCGCACAGAGGACGGCCCGACTCATAAGCGGGCCATCCTCATAATGTCAGCATTCGGCACGGCGGCCGACTCGGAGGTCGAAGACGCGCGGACCGACGCCTTGCTGGCATGGGGCGATCATCTGTGGTCGCCTCGCCGGCGCTCACTCGGCTGCTGGCTACGCGCCCGCCGCGAGCGCAGGCCGTGGATGCACACTCCAGAGTCCGCGGCACGGTATGCCATCAACGGGACGCGCTCCGGTCGCGAGAAGACGCATGCGGAGGTGCTGGCCATGGTCGATGAGTTGATCGAGATGGGCGGTTCGGCGGCGTCCTCGAGAGCCTTCGCGGGAGGGCACCGACCATCCTCAGCGATCGCACGGTGCCGACCGAGGGAGTGATCGGCCGATCGAGCTGAGCTTGCTCGCCCGGCTCCGGAATTCCCCTCCCGCCGGGCCGGGCGCGTGGACTGCCGTTTGGGCCTCGGGGACGGGAAGGCTCACCGATCAGCGCGTGTGGGGTGAGCTTGTGCCAACGCCCGTTCGTGGGCACGCGCCTCACGTTCCGCGCGCTCGCGCTGCTCCTCGATCTGGTCTGAGCGCGAGAGCTCCCGGCAGACGCGGCGGACGAGGAAGAACAGGAGGATGGGAAGGATCCAGATGCCGATCCGGAAGACGTACAGCTGGGTGTCGTAACTCAGCCCGGTCAGCACGAAGATCCGGTCGGCGGCGCCAAACACGAAGATCAGGAACACCCAACTGAGGAACGCCACGCCGAACCCGGTCCGGTTGGGAGCGTCGCGCGGACGGTCGGCCAGGTTGTGGACGGTGTTATCACCGGTCAGCCGGCGCTCTATCCACGGAAAGCCCGCGAGGACCGCGACGACCACGAGGGGAAACAGCACACCGCCCCAGAACGGATTCGGGATCACGGTGAAGTGTCCGATCGTGACGTCGAAGCTCGGCATTAGCCGCAGCGCGCCAATCAGCCATCCAAGGTACCAGTCGGGCTGCGCGCCGTTGGTGGCGAGCCAGGGCTCGAACGGACCCCATTGCCAAATCGGGTTGATCTGGACCAGCCCGCCGAGCAGGAACAGGATCGCGACGACGAAAAACATCAGTCCGAGCGAGCGCGGGATCTGTGCCGGGAACATCGGAACGCCGATCAGGCGCCGGTTGGTGTGCCTGGGACTTTCTCGGAACTGGGTGTGGTGGCGGGCCGCCACCAGCGCCAGGTGGACGCCGATCAGGGTCGCGAGCAGCAACGGGATGAGAAGCACGTGGACGATGTACATCCGCGACCAGAATTGCAGCGTTCCGGGGAACGGCGCACCGAAGATCCCGAGCATCGCCGGGCCGCCGATGATCGGGATCGAAAGACCTACGCCGTAGCCGATCTGCAGTCCGATGCCGGAGAGGAGGTCGTCGACCAGCGAGTAGCCGAGGTAACCCTCGAGCAGGGATGTGAACAGCAGCGTCAGACCGACCAGCCAGGTCAGCTCCCGCGGCCTGCGGTAGGCGCCGGTGAAGAACACGCGCATGAGGTGGACCACGATCGAAGCCATGAAGACGTCGGCCGCCCAGTGATGGGTCTGGCGCATCAGCAGGCCGGCCTTGTAACTCAGTGAGATGTTCACGACCGACTTGTACGCGTCGCTCATCGTCTGGCCGTCCAGCGGCGCGTACGACCCGTGGTAGACCGTCTTGGCCGTGCTGGGGTCGAAGAACAGCGCGAGGTAGATGCCGGTCGCGATCAGCACGATGAACGAGTAGAGCGCCACCTCGCCGAGCAGGAACGACCAGTGATCGGGGAACAGGTAGCGCATGCTCTTGCGCAGCAGCGGCGCCGCCGCTGTCCGCTCGTCGATAAAGCGGACGGGGTCGAGAACAGGATCGGTCACGTCGTCGGCTTCTCTCTGACGTTCCACCATCCCGGTCCGACCCGGGCTGAGAAGTTGCCGGCCGCGCGCAGGTACCCAGCGGCGTCGATCATCAACGGGAGCTGTGGCAGGGGACGGCCGGCGGGACCGTAGATCACCGTCCCGCCGGTGAACGGGTCAAACGTCGAGTAGTGACAAGGGCACACGAGCGCGGGATGCGGTTCGAGAACAGGGAACTTGGGGTTCCGGTAGAGATCGATCGCGCACCCGGCGTGGGTGCAGATCTTCGAGAAAGCCAAGATGCCCTGGGGGGCCCAACCGGCGCGATCCGCCGGAAGCCTGAGCTTGCTGGGATCGAGGCGCAGGACGATCAGCTCAGAGGCGATGATCTCGGGATTCACCCCCTCGGCGAACGCGTAGTAGAAGCTCGCGTGCTCGATGCTCGAGGCCGCGATCGGGTTGCTGTTCTCGTCGACCAGCCGGACGCCTCGACGCCACGGGGTCCGGTCCAGTGGCGCGGTGTCCCAGAACGGCCCAAGCGACAGGACGGGAGTGAGCGCGGCCAGCCCGAGCGCGCCCCCGGCGGCCGCGCCCGCCCCCAGCATCAAGCGCTTGCGGGTGATCCGGCTCCCGCTTTCGTGCACGATCTTAACGATTTCCTGCCGTTGCTCGGGATGTTCCTGCGGGTACTCGTCCTCGAGCTCCTCGGTCACCACCAGCCGCTTGGCGATCACGGTCAGGGCGCCACCGATGCAGGCCAGGGACATGCCCAAGCAGATTCCGAGTAGCTCGTTGGGCAGCTGGCTCGGCGACCATTCGGCGTAGGTCACGACGAACCCGAGCGCCCACAGAACCGCGAGGCCGAGGAGGGCCAGGACTACGTTCTCGGCCCGGCGCTCTGGGGTGCCCGCGGGCACGATCCGCTCTCCGTCGTCCGCTTCACCACCGGCACGGGGACGGCGGCGAAGGAGCCTTCCGAACATCAGGGTGACGATCGCGACGAGCCAACGCCATAGCTTCATTGACGGCGAAACCTCCTGCCCACGAGCATGCAGGCGATGATCAGCAGCGGCACCGCGATCCACCAGGTCACGAGTCCCTCCGGGATGGGTCCGATGTTCCCGATACGCCACCCGCCGCGGTTATCGAGATGGTTGGTGCTGAGTACGTACTTGATGATCGAGTTCAGCTCCGCGTTGGAGATCTGCTTGGTCGAGAAGCTGGGCATCTCGTAGGGGCCGATCCGGACCGCCTCGGCGATCTGAGTGGCCTTGACGCCCTGTAGCGGGGGCACTCTCGCGCCGGTGACGAAGCCGCCCTCGGCGTCCTCCTGGTGGCAGCCGGCGCAATGCAACGTGAACAACTGCTGACCCTCGGAGATGCTGCCGCCCTTAGGATTGGGGTGTGGGATCCCCGGCCCCGACCCGAGTGACGCGATGTACTCGATCAGCGCCTGAAGTTCCTTATTGGAGAACAGCACCCGGTCGTTTCCGGGCTCGTCGTGAATGCTTGACAGTGGCATCAACCCGAGCCGCAGATAAAAGTCGGGTGCCAGCGCGCCGACGTTACGGAGCGGCGGGCCCGCACCCAGGATGCCGCCGGCGCCGGGCCGGGGCTGGCTGATCCCCTGGCCGGAGAATCCGTGGCAGCTCGCGCAGTTTCCCTCGAACAGCTCCTGACCGAGCTGCACGCTAGGCGTCGAGGGCTCGGTCGTCGGACGCACGATCCCGGATTGAGGTTGTGCCCAGGCCGTGGTGGCGCATGTCAGCGAAACGGTCGCTGCCAGCACAACAATCCGCAGGATGCCGCTCATGACTGCTGACACACCTGGAGCAGCGGCGCCCCGATCCCGGTCATGATCATGATCGAGAGGGCCAGCACGTTGACGGTGAGCCCGACCATCGCCATGAAGCTGAGGCGACCGGTGGGAGGGGCGCTGCCCAACCCGCGCCGCTCCGCCTCGGCGACGTGGTCGAGATGGAACGTGCGCCGGTACAACCACAGGGACACACCGAGCGCGGACACCCCGACGAGCACGCCGGCGATCGATAGGCCGACCTCCCAGTCGTGGATCGGCAACAGCCAGCGGCCCGGCGGTGCGTTGCACTGGGCGAACGTCAAGAACAGGTTCGCCACGAACTGCGCCGCCCATGCGACACCTCCGCCGAGGACCCCGAACCACACGACCCGGTTTGACGGCGGAAATCTCACAGCGACGGAGCGAGTTGGGTGAACACGACGAGGACCGCGACCACGTTGATCACGTGCCAGTACAGCGCCAGTCCGCGCACGCCGATCAGCCAGTAGTTCGTCAGACCCCGGTAGGCGAGGAAGAACAGCACCGTCAGGTCGAGCAGGATCCCGAGCAGCACGTGCGCGTGGTGGACCGCCAGCAACGTGAAGTAGATCGATCCGTACGCGCTGCCCTGCGGGCTGAACTGGTTCAAGTCATGGCGAAACAGCAGGATCTGCAGCGCCAGGTAGCAGCTCTGCACCGCGAGTGCAACCACGATCAGCGCGATGACGTTTCCGCGTCGGCCGGCCCGGGCGGAACGGGCGGCGAGGAACATCGGAAGGCTCATCGCCACCAGCACTCCCGTGGCGAGGAGCGGCAGCAGCACTGACGGCGACTTGATCCCGGCGGGTGGCCATTGCTTGGCCTGGAAGTCGAGATAGAAGTAGCTCCCGATCAGCGTTCCGAACAGCGCCACCTCGGCGCACAGGAACAGGGCCATCCCCCACCAGCCGTTCGGCTCGGCGAGGCGCTGGCGCGACACCTGCCCCGCCGCCGAGGCCGTCCAAGCGGCCGAGCTCCGCGTGACTGCGGGCCTCTGGGTCATGTCCGTACCCCCTTGTGGTGCCAGCCGATCAGGGTCAGACCGTCGGCGACGAGAAACCCGAGCGCGATGAAGTAGTGGTGCATCACCAGCGCGGTGAACACCCCGGCCAGCATCAGCGCGGTCAGCGGCGGCCAGACCGAGCTCGACGGCATCGAGAGGATCTCGTCCCACTCGGCGTCCTGCACAGTGCTGGCGGGGGTCTCGTGCCCGAGCTCGAGAAGACCCTCTCCGCGCTCCAGTCTGCGGTTATCGCGCTTGCGGTCCTCCGCGTCCCACATCGGGTAGGGGCTCGACACGGTAGGGATGACCGGATAGTTGTACGGCGGCGGCGGAGAGGTGGTCGACCATTCGAGGGTGTCGCCCTCGAACGGATCATTGCCGGCGGGGGCGCCCCTGAAGCGGCTGACGGCAAGGTTCGCGACGATCAGCACGAGCCCGGAGGCGAGGATGTACGCGCCGATCGACTCGATGAAGTTCAAAAGACTCCATCCCAACCCACCCGGATAGGTGTAATTACGTCTCGGCATCCCGAGAATGCCAACGATGTGCATCGGGAAGAACGTGATGAACGTCCCCACGAACGTCAGCCAGAAACTCACCTTCCCGACGACCTCGTTGTACATGCGGCCGGTGACCTTCGGGAACCAGAAGTACATGCCGCCCAGAATCGGGAACACGGCAGCCCCGAAGATCACGAAATGGAAGTGAGCCACGACGTAGTAGCTGTCGTGGACCTGCTGATCAAACGGGATCGCGGCCAGCGTGATCCCGGATAGCCCACCGATAATGAAGTACACGATGAACCCGACGATGAACAGCAGCGGCGTCTTGAACTCGGGGGTGCCGGTGAGGATCGTCGTGATCCAGGAGAACAGCTGGATCGCGCTGGGGATCACGATGATCAGGCTGGCCGCCGCGAAGTAGACCGTGGTGACGGTCGCGAACCCGACCGTGAACATGTGGTGGACCCACACGCCGAAGCCCAGGAAGGCGACGAGGATCTCGGCCAGCGCGACCAGCGGGAAAAACACCATCCGGCGATGCGAGAAGGTAGGAATTATCGCGGTCGCGATCCCGAACGCCGGCAGGATGATGATGTACACCTCCGGGTGCCCGAAGATCCAGAAAAGGTTCTGCCACAGGAGCGGCGCCCCCCCGAAGGCCGCGTCGTAGAAGTGGAAGCCGAGCTGGCGATCCAGCTCCAGGAACAGCGCGGCGACGCTGAGTGACGGAAGCGCGAACAGCAACGCGAACGCGACGGCGAGGAACGCGAAGCAGAACAGCGGCATCCGATTCAGCGACATCCCAGGCGCGCGCATCTTGAAGATCGTGACGATGAAGTTGATCGAGGCCGCGGTGCTGGAGATCCCGTTGAAGATCAGCCCGTAGCCGTAGAAGTCGATGTTGTTTCCCGGATCGAACTTCTTCGAGGCGAGTGGCACGTAGTCAAACCAGCCCGCGTTGGGGGCGTGTCCCTGCAGAAGCGCCAGGTACATGAACAGCCCCGAGAACAGATAGATCCAATACGACAAGGCGTTCATCCGCGGAAACGCCATGTCCCGCGCTCCGATCATCAGGGGAACCAGGTAGTTACCGAAAGCCCCGGTGGTCATCGGGATCACGAACAGGAAGATCATCGTGATCCCGTGCATCGTGAACACCTCGTCGTACGCCTGTGGGGACAGCAGATGACCGTTCGGCCCGATCAGCTGCGTCCGGATCAGCAGCGCCTCGATTCCGCCTGCGCCGAAGAACGCAAGGGCGGTGAAGAAGTACATGATGCCGATCCGTTTGTGATCGGTGGTAGTGAGCCAGCCGGTCAGCCCCGGCCGTTCGGTCCAGATCCGGTCGAGCCGCTCGATGTATGGCTTGGCACGAGGTGAGATGACCGTGGCCACGGTTATTTCAGTCCGTCGAGATAGGCGACGAGTTCTCGGACCTCACTGCTGGGAAGGCCGAGGTCGGGCATCCTCACGCCGGGTTTGATCGCCTGTGGATTGCGGATCCAGGCAGCCAGTTCGCTCGGGGTATTGAGGATCGTCAAGGCGGCCAGGGACGTTCGGGTCGCGAGATGCGTCAGGTCGGGCCCCACCGTCCCCGTCGCTCCGGTCCCGCGGAGCTGATGACAGCTTGCGCATCCGCTGGACAAGAACACCCGCTCGCCGGCACGCGCGAGTGTCGTCGTCGGGGGCCGGGCCGGCGCGGCCATGTTGGTCAACCATGCCCGGTAGGCCGACGGGGTCTGGACGAACACCCACATGGACATGTGCGCGTGCTGGAAGCCACAGAACTGAGAGCACTGGCCGCGGTACACCCCCGTCTTGGTGGCGTACAACAGGATCCGGTTCTTCAGGCCGGGAATCATGTCGATCTTGCGGTTCAGCGCCGGCACCCAAAAGCTATGAATCACATCGGCCGTTGTGGCGACGAGATTCACGCGCGTGTCGACGGGGATGTGGACCTCGTTCGCGGTGACAGCGGTCGTGCCGGGATACCGGACCTCCCACCACCACTGATGACCAATCACGTCAAGCGTCATCGCCGTCGTCCGCGGGTTCGGGGGCGATGTCTGCCCGACCATGTAGACATCCGAAACAGCGAACAGGATCACCAACGCCACAATTGGGATTCCGATCCCGAATAGCAGCACCATCCGCTCGGAAACGTCCTCCCGCTCGCCGAACCAGGGCAACCCCGGCGTGCCGCGGCGCAGCCAGGCGAGCACCAGCATGACCAGGGCCCCTACAAACACGACGACCGCGGCCGCCAGCATCCACCACCACAGGAGCATGATGTTGTGAGCCTGTGGGCTGTGCGTCGAGAGAATCGACTGTTTCCCACACCCGGCCAACACGAACGCGCACCCGACCATCCCCGCGGACAACATTCGCCTGCGACGCCTTCGTGGCCTGCGACAGTCGGCGGTGTGGGCGCGTCTGGTCAGCGGGGAAGCTCGTCCTCGTTGGGAGTGAGGCCGCCCAATGGCGCGCCTGCAGGTGAGTGCCAGACCACGCTACCCGAGGCCCTGCGTCAGTCACCCGGCCATGTAAGCGGATTGTTCGCTAGCGAACCAACCCGAGGTCGACCCCCCTTGGTTTTCCACGCCGGGCACGAGAGTTGCGGCAGGAAGGCCCGCTTTCCACTGCATCGGAGTGAGCGTGGTCTCAGAGATCGCGGGCTCGGAAGCTCCGGCGGCCGAGAGGTGAAATTTGGTGACTTAGGTCGCGGGGAGGGTCATCGCACACTGGAGCAGCGCTGCATGCACGAATGCCTGGGGGAGATTGCCCCGCAGTTGGCGCTGCGCCACGTCGTACTCCTCGCAGATCAACCCTGGCGGTCCGCACGCGGGGCGGTTGCGTTCGAACCAGCGCGTGGCGCGGACCAGGTCGCCCTGTTGGGCCCACGCCAAAGCGAGCAGGAAGCCGCACAGCAGGAAGGCGCCCTCCGCCTCTCCGAGGGGCCGGGCGTCAGGACGGAAGCGGTAGCAGTACCCGTCGTCGGTGAGCTCAGATTCGACCGCGTGCAGGGTGGCGATCGTCCGGGGATCGTCGGCCGGTATTCCCCCACGGATGGCGGGGATCAGGAGCGCAGCGTCGATCCTTTCGTCCGTGGGCGACCGTTGCCACCGCCCACTGGGGTGCAGGCTGGTCGCGGCCGTCTCCGCGAGGATCGCGTCGGACAGCGCGAGCCACCCGGCTGCGTGTTCGGTCGGCTGGTGAGCGGCGATCGCACGCAGGCCGGCGGAAGAGATAAGCCGGCTGTGGGTCCAGTTGTCGGGAGCGATCTCCCAGATCCCCGCATCAGCATCGCGCCAGCGGGATCGGATCGCGTCGACCGCCACCTCGACGGCGCGCCAGTCATCCGCGTCCAGCCGATCGTGCTCGGCCGCGGCCGAGAACAGAAGCAGGGCCTCGCCGAACGCGTCGAGCTGGAACTGGTGATTGACCCAGTCGCCGACCACGTCGGTCCCGCCGGGATAGCCGGGGAGATCGAGCTTGCGCTCGTCGGGAACAGGTCCACCGGTCGTGGTGTAGGCCGGGACGAGGTCCGGGCCGTCCTCGAGCAGGCGAGCGCCGACGAACGCCACGGCCGAATCCAGAAGGGCGAAGGCGCCACTCTTGGCTACGGCCTGTCCGGTCAGACATTGATCGCGAATCCACACGTATCGGTAATCGAAGCTCCGTCCCTCCTGGGCTCGCTCGGGCAGCGACATGGTGGCGGCGGCCACCATCCCTCCGCCGGCGCTGGTCAGGCCACTGAGCACCGCATAGGCGTGCCTGGCGTCTCGCTCCGCTGAGGCCGACGCCAGACCCGGCACCCGCTCGCGCCAGGCGGCCTCGGTGCCGGACCACGCCTGGTCTGGTTCGGGGGCCGGTTCCGGTTCGGCACTGCAGTCGAGCACGAGCACCAGGTCATGCGTCTGTCCCGCCTCGAGCTCGAGGGTCATCACGAGCGGACGCCCGCCATGCCCGTCCTCGCACGGCCGCGCGCCGCCGGCGCCGACCCACGTCATCCGAGCGTCGCCCAGGCGGGCCCGCCAGACGCCGTCGTCGCTACGCCTCAGATGGGTGGCGTGCCGGGTCCCGAAGGCCGACCGCGGATCGAGCACCACGCCCACGCGGGCGGGGGCGTCGAGCGCCCGTACTCGGCGTAGCACCACGGCCCGGTCGGGGTCACCTGGCAGGCGTAGCGCCTCGCGGCACTCGACCACGCCTCCCTCGGTGATCCAGCGGCTCCGCCAGATCAGACCGAGATCGTAGTGGCCGCCCCACACGTGGCGACCTTCGGGCGTGACCGCATAGCCCCCTCTCCCACCGATCAGGGAAGCGAAGCACGCCTCGGAGTCCCAGCGCGGAAAGCACATCCAGGCGAAATCGCCTCGCGGCCCCACGAGCACGCCCCGTTCACCGTCCGCCAGAAGCGCATAGTCGCGGAGAACGTGCGGTCCGGGGAGTTCGGTCATCGCTTGGCTGGCCGCATGCCGTCGCGCTCGATCAGGCGGGCGCGCCGCCGGACCGGCGGGCCCGCTGCGCACTTCCGGTGCCATCCTGACCGCCGTGCTCGGGTCACGGCGCCCCGGGGCCGCGCATGCGGGCGCGGCGATGATCCTCGCCGGCGAGATCATCGAACGCTGGTCGGTCTTCCGGGCCGGCTTCCCGTCGGCGGCTGATCCCGCGTTTACCACCGTGCCAGTCAAACGTGGGCTTGTGCACCCCGGGAAGATGTACCGGCGAGGGAGCAAAGATGTAGGCGTCGTCCTGCGGCGTCACCATGAACTCGTGCAGGCCCATGTCCAGCCCGTTGCCGGCTTTGACGGTGGCGATCTGCTGATAGTCGCGGTTGAGGATGACGCCCTCGCCGCGACCGTGGCCCGAGTTGGTGTTTCCCTGCCACCAGGTCAGCACTGGCTGACCGTCCACCTGTTGGACCCGGAAATCGGTCACAAGGGTGTTCTGCGAGACCGGAAAGGGGTCGAGCAACACGAGGTTGCCCTGCGGATCGAGGATCATCGGACCGTCCTGGGCGGGGCCGAAGTGCGGGGCCACGAAGATGTCGCCCTCGGACGCCGGCACGTGATTCTCCGTTACGGTGACAGCCGCCGGCTGAAGGTCTGGGCGTGAGTGAAAATCCTGTACGCCGTTGGATCCGGCCGCCACGCGCGGCAGCTTGGCGTAGGGAAGCAGACCCCAGGGTTGCGCGATCTGAAGGCTGAACGTTCCGTTGCCGGAGCCGACCAACGTCAGATGCGTAGTGACGGTCACAGTCTCGCCCGCGGCAAACGGTTGATCGGGGACAAAGCTCACGCCCTGCCCATCGGAGTCGGCTGCGATGTGACCCGGGTGCGCGCCGGTTTGCGACCCGACGACTTCGACCGCGCCGATTTGACCTGCGGGAACGCCCCGGAATGCGATCTGGGTCTCCGGCCGGTTGTACTCGCTCCCCGCGATCGGAAACACCGCTACTGCCCCACGCGCCCCGAATGCCACCCCGGGCTGAGCCAGGAGCAAGGCCCCGGCGATAACCGCGACGGTGACAACGGCGCGCCAAGCGCGGTGAGCGACGCTGGTGCGATGGCACTGTTCCTGCACTGTCGTCGGAACATGACTTCCATAAGATCGTTGCGGGGGGGAATCAGGACCCGTCACCGCGCTTACAAACTGCGGCTGCGAGGAGCCGGCGGTCGCCGGCCGCGGTCGGAAGGCGGGGTTAGGAGGGTCACAAGCACGCCGCGGCTGGTGTCCCCACCAGGAGGCAGAGGGCGGCTGCGATGAGCAGGGCACGGTGGAGGGTCTGTGCGGTGGCGCCCGCGGAGATCGCGAGGCCCGCGAGTCCGACGCCGGTGGTGGCGCCAAGCAGCCGACCGACCGAGAGAACGGACGATGTGCGTCCGTGAGCCGTGGTTGGTGTGGCGTTCAAGGCGGCGCGGGAGGCAGGGACGAACAGCATCCCGAGGCCTAGGCCGACTGGTATGAGAGGTCCGAGCGCTACCGGGCTGTCGAGGGCAAGGTTGGGGAGGCATAGGAGGGCGAGGCCCGTCCCTGCGGCGAGGAATCCGATCAGCGCCGATCGTCGCTCGCCGCTGCGATCGACCAGTCGACCGCTGATCGGCGCGGCGGCGGCGACCAGCACGGCGACCACAACGAGAACGGCCGAGGCGCCTAGCGCGGAGTAGCCGGCTCGGTTCTGGAGGTACTGCTCGGCCAGGTAGAACGAGCCGACCATCACGGCGAAGGTGAGTCCGGCCACGATCGTCGCCGCAATCACCACGCGGTTGAGGACTACCGGGGCGGCGCCGGGTGAGCGGTGGTGCGGTGCGTTGGGGAGGTTGCGGACGATTCCCACTCCGGCGAGTAGGGCGAGCGGCACGAGTACCCACCAGTCCGCGCGCCAGCCCAGCAGGATGGTGAGCGCGCCTCCCACCACGGGGCCGAGAAGATTCGCCAGGCCCGCGCTCGCGCCCCATACACCGAGTGCCGTTCCGCGCCGCTCGGCCGGAAAGCCGCTGACCGCTCCCGCGAGCGCGGCGGGACTGACCAGCCCGGCGCCGGTGCCCTGGATGACGCGTGTGGCGGTCAACAGGCCGAGATTCGGCGCGAGTGCCCCGGCGGCGGCGCCGGTGGCGAACACGGCGAGGCCGATCAGGGCGATGGGGCGGGCACCGAAGCGGTCGACGAGCGCACCAGCGGGGAGCAGGGTGACCGCGTAGGCGGCGAAGTACGCGGCCAGGACGGTTGACGTCGACGCGCTGGTCACGTTTAGGCCGCGGGCGACCGACGGCAGCGCGACGGTGATCAAAGTACCGTCGAGTTGCAGCAATGCGGCGGCTGCCGTGCATGCGGCGAGCCGGCTCCAGGCCGCGCGCCGAGCGCCGTTGCCTGACGGCCCGTAGCGCGGTGGATGTAGCCGAGGGGCCGTGGACAGCGTCACGGGAGAAGAGCGTGCCGGATGTCGGCCCTCACCCGGATGGCTCAGACGATGGACTGTTCGCTTGCTAACAAATCGGTAAGGCATCGCCGCGCGCGCGTCGCCCTCGTCCTAAGCTGGCTCGGCAGTGATTACTCGTCGTCGTCGCCGGATGCCGGCTGGTTGCGGGGGCCGGCCGAGGGGCGTGCGCTCGTACTCGAGGGGGATTGCGCTTGTGGTGAGCGTCTGCCGCGGATCAGGGCGTTGAGCGGTGGCGAGTTTCTACCAGGCTCATGTCGGCGAGTTCCTGCCTCCGTTGATCGCGTGCGTGGCCTATCTGGTGCTGTATTTCACGCGCGTGCGCGAAGTCGGCCGACGGGGGCGCCCGATCGGGCGGTGGCGGGTGGCTTCGTTCGTGACTGGGGTAATCGTCCTGGCGGCGGTTCAGGTCGGTCCGGCAGACACTTTGGCCGACGACGTGCTCGCGGCGCACATGGTCCAGCACATCGTGATCGGCGATCTGTGCTCGCTTCTGATCGTGCTCGGGCTCACGGGAACGATTATTGCGCCGCTTCTGCATCTGCGCGCGACCCGGCCGCTGCGCACGCTCGCCCACCCCGCGGTCGCGCTCGTGCTGTGGGCGGTCGATCTGTATGCCTGGCACCTGCCGGTCTTCTACCAACTCGCAATCCGCCACGATCTCGTTCATGCGCTCGAGCACGCCTGTCTGCTGTGGTTCGGAGCCCTGTTGTGGCTGGCCCTGATCGGGCCGCTTCCCAAACCCGCCTGGTTCACGGGCTGGGGCGAGCTCGGTTACGTCGTCGGCGTGAGGTTCGTCGGCGCGGTACTCGCCAACGTGCTGATCTGGGCGCAAACGGTCTTCTACCCGGTCTACCGCTCGACCGACGCCGCCCGTGGGTTGAATCCGCTCTCTGACCAGAACATCGCGGGCGGTGTGATGATGGTCGAGCAGATCGTGCTGACCACGATTCTCCTCGGATGGCTGTTCTACCGGTTCGCGATCCGCGACGAGGAACGCCAAAGCCTGCTAGATCTCGCCAGCCACCAGGGCGTCGAGCTGAGCGACCAACGTGCCGCCCGCGCCGCCGCCGCGGGGGCAACCGCCCGTCTGCGAGAACGGTTGGTCGCTCAAGGCACCCATGACGAACACGATCACACCAGCGACGTACCCGGTTGATTGGCCCTCGATGTGTCGATGCGCGGTGGGTCCGGCCACGAGGCCTCGTCAGAACAGAGTCGCGGTCACAGGGCGCGCTCAGGATCGGTCGAAATTGTTAGGGCAATGACATTTATCCATCGTCTGGTCTGGGTTCTGGCGTCGTACCGTCGAGGTTCAGCGCGGGTTGGAGTAGCTTTGAGCTTGCTCTGGCAGCTGATGACCGGTACCGCGTTGCGTCCGCCCGGATCGGGCGTGTTTGGCCCCGGGCGGGATTGAAGGGAGTAACTGCTGTGTCTGAGCGCGCACCGAGTCAGCGTCGCGTCCATCCTGGACAACGCGCGCGTTCTTTCGATCTCGAGTCCGAAGAGAGGACGCAGCGTGAGTTGCACCTCGCTCGTGCTCAGGGCGATGCTTATGGCGAGGCGTTCGGGCATCTTCGCGCCGGTGCCGTGTCGGACAGCGGCGAGCGCTATTGCGGTGATTATTGGATCGGATACGCCGTTGGCCCCGCCGAAGGGGTGTATGAGTGGTCTGAAACGGAGCTCGCCTGGCGTGACCCTGGAAACCAGAATCTACATGTCGCAGTGACCGTCCGAGACGCTGGCGACGGCCGCTTTGTCCCCGGCCTCCGGGTAGTCGTGACCGTGATCGACCCGCTTGGACGCGTTCTCGGCACGCGTGAGCAGCCGTTGATGTGGCACCCGATGCTCTATCACTACGGGGCCGACTGGAAGGTGGAGGTGCGTGGCCAGCATTCGCTGCGCGTCGAGGTCGAACCGCCCAGGTTCATGCGGGCGGATCTGGTGAATGGGGACCGGCTGGTCGCGCCCGCCCGGGTTCAGTTCAACGAGGTGACGGTGGACCTTGAGACGGACTGAGGCGCCTCGGTTGAGTCGCCTGCGCGGCACACTCGACACGGCCGACGGGCCGACGGGGGGGACGCGTGGGACTCGGTCCGGCGGCGCCCGGCAGGCCGGCTGTCAGCCCCGGGCGCCCGTCGCACTATCGGCGGAGGCGGCCGATCACGCCGCCGCCCGCGAGGTCTCGTTCATACTCTTGGAGGACCCCGAGCTTGCGCAGGGGCTGTCGCCCGAGGACCGCGGTGTGGCGGCGGAACTCTTCCGTGCCGAAGTCATTTCAGTGCATCGTCCCCGGTGGCAGCCCCCGGATTACGACCCTGCGACGACTTACGGGCTGCTGGTCCTCGACGGGCTGATGGGCCGGCGGGTACGGGTCGGCAACGCGGTGGCCACGGAGCTGCTTGGATCCGGCGACATCCTACGGCCTTGGGATGAGCCGACCCTATGGGGCATGATCCCGCCCGAACTAGATTGGCGAGTTTTCCGCCCCACCCGTCTGGCCGTGCTCGACGAGCGGATTACCGGAATGATCGGTCGCCGTCGCGAGCTTGTGATCGCCTTTTCGGGGCGCCTCCTACGACGAGCCCGCTCGATCGCCTACCTGATGGCGATCAGTCATCTCACCCGCGTCGAAGGACGACTCATCGCGACCTTGTGGCATATCGCCAGCGGTTGGGGCCGCGTCACACCGGAGGGAGTCACAGTTCCGTTCCGTCTAACCCACGAGGTGCTGGGAGAGATACTTGGCGCTCAGCGTCCCTCGGTGACTATCGCCATGGCGCGGCTTGAGCAACGCCAACAGGTGAAGCGGAACCGAGACGGTGGGTACCTATTGATCGGAGACCCGGCGGACTGGAACAGCTTGACCGAGGCCGAGTCGTACGCGCGCTGACCCCGCGCGAGTCGGCCCTGAATCAACGCTCGACCTCGCTGTTGGGATCCTCACCGCGTTATGGCGGTCCCCAATATCCTCTGGCCCTCAGCCCGCCGAGGAACATCGGTGACGCCGCCGAGCGATTCGACCGCCCACGGATCGGTCTGCGTCCACGACCCGCACCGGAGCCGCCGGCCGGAAGGTTAACCCCGCGACCGATGTGCGCGATGTAGACCGTAGAAGCCGAGCGGCAGCGCGTCGATCTGGCCCTGCTCCACGGCGGCGTCGAGTGCACGTTCGAACGAGGGTTCGTGCCAGTTGCTGGCCCCGACCACGAGTCTGAGGACCTCGCGCTGCAGCACACCGTAGGGAGCCAGCGCACGCACCAAGCGCCTGACCTCGGCTCGCAGAACCGCTTCGTCGTGTTCCGCATCAGAACACGCGGACCGATGCGTTCCGCCGACGGAGATTGGGTGTTGAGTACCTGCCACGTTCATCTACCTCGATGCTCTTGATTATGTCCCGAGTCGACACTCAGCTCGCCGCTATCGCCTCGTCGGCATCAACATTTGTTAGTGCGCTGACGTCGATTCGTGGCCCGTTTCATTTTGGTCCCACCTGGGTGGTGGGTTGCTGCATCCTCGGAGCGGAACGCGGTCACGGCTTGCAATCGATCACGAGGCAGCGCATCTCCAGGCGATGAAGGACTGTTCGCAGGCAAACAAGGACTGATTGAGATGTCCCGGGTTGGAGCACATGACGTGTAAAGCCTCATCGCTCCTACGGGAAAGGAGGACATCGCGGGCTCTGACCAACACTATGGCGTCGCAAAAGAGGCACAGCGGCCCCCAGGAGGAGGTGGCCAAGTGCGCCGCGATCGTCGCCGAGGCGGGCGCCGGCCTGAACCGCCGGCGCGGCCGGTAGCAACGCGTCGGTCAGGGTCTTCCCCGGGAGATCCGAGCGACCACATGCAGACTCCTGCGGCGGGAGAATGTCATGCCGAATCGCACGAGCAGACCGCACCGCTGACCGCCGCCGTCAAGGAGCCACAGCTCGAGCGTCAGGGGCATGTTCTGGGCGCTTCCGGCTGGCGCTTCCTTCTCTTCGGCCTGATCGCAGCGCTATCAGGCATCGCGCTCGTGGTCCTCGCCGACGGTTGGGCGATTGAGATCGGGATCGCGCTCGTGGCCCTGGCGGCTTGTCCCGCCATCGTTGGTGGCGGGCTGCTGTTGTCGAGCGTTGTCGCTCGCTGGTCGGCTCGACACAAGCTGTTTGCGTGACGGCGACCCGGTCACAGGGCGATCGCAACACACAGGGGCAACGGCCTGGATCGGCCCTGAGGGCGGGCGTGGGGACGGTCGTGGCCGCGAGCGCGGCGCCGTACGGTTACACGCTCACGATCTGGAGCTCCGGGGCGGTGTTGATCGACTACCGCGGCAAGCCGGGCGTCGGTGACGTGTTCCTGTTCCTCGCCGGCGCCGTGCTGGGGTTTAGTGCGTTGGGACTGCTGGCGCAGGGCCCGCTCGCCAACCGCCGGTCAATCGATCGTCGACGGGATCGCGTCATCGCCGGCGCGCTGGACTGGGCTGCCGTTGGCGCAGCGGTCGGGGTCGTTGCGGTCCTGGCAAGGATCCACGGTTGGGTGGCGTGGCCCCTGGGATCGTTCGTCGGCACCGTTATCTATCTGGCCGGCGCGGGTCTCCAGCTTGGTCTCGTCGCGGCGAACGGAGGGACTCTGGCCAACCGCTCGTCAGGCGAGGGTGGCGGACCCGACGCTTGCGTGCCACCCGGGACTCCGGCAGCGATCGTTCGTCGCTGGGGCGGCCTCGAGGGACCCGGGCCGGGCAGCGCCCATCCGAGCCCGGCCGCGAGCGAGGGCCGACGAGTAGATACGCAACAGAACGATCCGTGAGCTAATCCGAGTCCCGGTCTGGCTCTCGTGACGGCAAGGCGTACAGAGCCTCGAGCTCATCGATCTGCCGTGCCATCGGCGGCGTCATAACGCTCGCGGTCC
>OBLV0100000250.1_pt1 | contig 17283 bp, 14 predicted proteins | sample 1520071 | NCBI WGS metagenome assembly OBLV01 (sample SAMEA3888446, study PRJEB22518) | metagenome | reverse complement strand
AGCACGCCCGTGCGCCGGCTCCGCCGGAACACGACCGATGTCACCGGCCAGCAGCGCCTGGGCGACGGTCGCGTAATCGAGCTCACCAGCGCCGGCATATCGGCGCCGCTCGAAGGCGCCCTCAAGGCATTATGGATTGCATTAGTCCTGCTCGCGGTGGGGCTGGTCGCGGTACATCCCTAGTAGTTAAATAGCGCTAGCAGCCACGACGAGAATGGGGGTCGGGCGACGTGCCAGGGCGGGCGCGGCGGCGCTGTACACGTGATCTTCTCGCCGGCATCGAGTCGGGGTGTCGAAGACGACACCAGGGTGATCACAACGGGCATGGCCCGAGGCTGACAATCGCGCCATGTGGGTGGATGAGGACATGGCGCTAGAAGGGCTCGGGACCGGGATCGCACCTGCGCGCACGCGCCGCCGTCGGGGCGCCCGCGTGGCCGCCGCCCCGGCATGGGTGCGCGACCGGCTCGCGACCACCCCGGGACGCCTCGTCCTGGTCTCGATCCTGGTCGTCGTCGGGGCCGTGCTGTTCGGCGCGATCGCCACCGGCGCCGAGCAGTCGCGTGAGCGGGCGGCCAAGTCTGCCCGGACCCAGACCGAGCCGCTTCTGGTCCAGGCCAAGAACCTCTACACATCGCTGTCGGACGCGAACGCGACGGTGGCGACCGGACTGTTGTCGGGTGGTGTCGAAACGGCCCAGAAGCGGAATCGGTACCTCACCGACCTGACCACGGCCTCGGGCGCGCTGTCGACGTTGACGCGAGAGGCCGGAACCGCCGGCAACGCGCCCGCGGCACTCGACACGATCGCCGGCGACCTGCCCACCTACAGCGGGCTGATCGAGACGGCTCGCGCCAATAACCGTCTCGGGTACCCGGTCGGCGCCGCCTACCTGCGCCAGGCCGCATCGCTGATGACATCCCAGATCCTCCCGGCGGCCGACCATCTCTACCGGACCGAGGCGGAGCAGCTGAACGAGGACTACCGCACGGGGTCTTCGACATCGGCTCTGGTCACGTTCGCAGCGGCGAGCGTCGTCGCGGTCATACTGCTGCTGCTTGCGCAGTGGTACGTGGCGCGGATCAGCCGGCGGATCCTCAATGTGGCGATGGTGGTGGCGACGGTCCTGGTGGCGGGCGTATCGGTGTGGGGACTGATCGGCCTCGTCAGCGCGCAGAACGCGCTCAAGACCGCGCAGCGCAACGGCTCGGACTCGGTAGAGGCGCTGTCCGCGGCCACCGTCCTGCTCTCTCGCGCACAGGGCGACCTGAGCCTCGTGCTCGTCAACCGCGGCACCGACGTGATCGATCCGCTCGATTTCGCGAGAGTGAGCGACGTGCTCGCCAGCCCCAGAGGTGTCCTTGCCGAGATCTCTGTCTTGGCGCGACGAACCGGCACGACCGTCGCAGCTCACCGGATCGACGCTGAATACGCCTCCTACCAGGCGAAGACTCACGAGCTCACGGTGTTGGAGGGGGGCGGCCAGCTCACAAGCGCGATCGGGCTCGCGCCGCAGGCCGCGACGATCTCGGAGCAGATGAGCCACGACCTAGCTCAGCAGATCGACGCCGCGCAGGGCCGGTTCACGCGGGCGGCGGGCGACGCCACCTCCTCGCTGGACGGGCTGGCGTTCGCGATCCCGCTGATCACCGCGCTCGCGGCGATCCTGGCGCTCATCGGTCTCCGCGAGAGGATCAACGAGTACCGATGAGACGGCCGCTCCGCCACCTGCTCGGACTCGCGCTTCTGATCGTGGCGCTCGCCGGCTGCGGCGCGACCTCGGACCACGCGCTTGATTTGACGCTGAGCGCGCTGGCGACCTCGATCCCGAGCGCCCCTGCGTCGAGCGTCTCAGCACCGGTGAAGTGCAACAACAAGACCGCGAGCCTGCGTCCGCCGGCGACGCTGCCCACGCCCGGCCACATGCCGCTCAGCAGCTTCATGGCCCACATTTACAGGCAGGGCTATCTGGTCGCCGGGGTGAACGCGGGGCTCTACAAGTTCGGCTATCTCAACCCCGCCACCGGTCAGATCGAGGGGTTCGAGATCGACCTCGTGAACGAAGTCGCCGCAGCGATCTTCGGAACCGCCAAGGGCCACGTGCGGCTCGTCGCGCTGACCGTGCCCCAGCGGCTTCCGTTCGTCCAGAACAACAAGGTCGACATCGTCGTCGACGCGATCACGATTACCTGCGACCGGCGGCAGCTCGTCGACTTCTCGACGGTGTACTACGACGCCCAGCAAAGGCTGATGGTGCCGGCGGGTTCAAGCGTGCAGAGCATCGGCGCGCTCGCCCACCAGCGAGTGTGTGCGAGCGCGGGTTCGACGCCGATCCAGGTCATCGACGCGATGCCGGCCGGCGATCGCCCGATCCCCGTCGGCATGCCGCAGGCGATCGACTGCCTTGTGGCACTGCAGCGGGGGCAGGTCGCCGGGATCTCAACCGACTCCTCGATCCTGCTCGGCTTCAAGGCGCAGGACCCCAATACCAGCATCGTCGGCGCGAGCATCGGGGACGTGCCTTACGGGATGGCCGTCAACAAAGCCCACCCAGAGTTCGTGCGGTTCGTCAACGGCGTTCTCGCCAAGCTCGAGCGCGACGGAACGTGGCAGCAGCTCCAGGCAAAGTGGCTCCCGAGCCAATTCGGTCCGCCCGAGCCGGCTCCCAAGCCTGAGTACGACGGTTGATATGACCCGCGAGGACCCCACAGCCGAGCTCATCCGCCTCCAGGAGGCGAGCGATCGCGTCGCCGCCAACCTGCTCGAGCTCGAGATCGACTCGAGTCGACAGCTGCTCGATGTGAGCACGCTCACCGGACGATCCGCCGATCGCTGGTCGGAGGCGAGCAACGCGCTGACCGACCTGTGGCGATGGCAGGGTCAGCTGAAGGCGCTGCTCGAGCGGGCGGAGAAGCTGCGGGGTCCGTGGCGAGCGGGCGAGCTCAGGTCGCTGCTCGACGGGAGAACAATCGAGCTGACGAGAACCGAGGTCCCGCTCGCCGAGCGCGACCTCCTCGGCAGCTCGGAGATCACCGTCAGCTGCACCGCGGACGAGCTGCTCGCGCGGATGTCCCGGGCGTTCGACGAAGCCAAGACGGTCGTGGCGCGGTTCGGCGACGCCTGGGGCGAGCTGACTCCCCGCGTGGCCGCCGCGCAGTCTGCCCTCGACGAGACGCGGGCGCTCGCGGCCGGGCTCGGAGAATCCCACCGGCGCGATCTCGACGAGGCGGGCCGCGCGGTGGCGCGCCTGGCGACGTCGGCGAGCGCCGACCCGCTGTCGACCGCGCCCGGAGACCTCGACCGCCTGATCGGCTCGCTGCGCGAGATCCGCCGCGATCTCGAGGCGACGGCCGCGCTCCGGCGGGAGTTCGACGCCCGGGTCGCGGACGCCCGAGCGCTGCTGTCGACGCTCGAGACGACGGCCGGCGAAGGACGCGCCGCGCACGACGAGGCACTGGTGAAGATCTCGGTCCCAACCACGCCCGAACCAGCCGCGCCGCGTGACGATCTCGGCGCCGAGCTCGACGAGATCGCCGCCCTCGCTCGCTCGGGCGCGTGGCGAGACGCCCGGCACAGGCTGGACGGGTGGACGTCGCGCACCGAGGCGCTCCTCGACGACGCGCGGCAGTCGTTGCGCGCCAACGCGGCTCCGATCGAGGCGCGCAACCAGTTCAGAGCGCTGCTCGAGGCCTACCAGGTGAAGGCACAGCGGCTCGGCGTCGTCGAGGACCCCGAGCTCGAGCACACGTTCGCGCGTGCGCACGAGGCCCTTTACACGGCGCCGACCGACCTTGCGCTCGTCGCCCAGCTCGTCCGCCGCTACCAGGAGCTCATCAGTTCCGCCGCCACCGCCCAGGAGACGCCGAGATGAACTGTGCACGTGAGGGTTGCTCCGGAACGATCGTCGACGGGTACTGCGATGTCTGCGGACTGGCGCCCGCGCGGTCCGGGACGCCGCCGGTTCCAGCGGTGACCCCGCCCGCCCCGCCGGCGGCGTCCCGGACACCCTCGCCGGCCGTCAGCAGCTCTGCGCTCACCCAGCCACCGCCGTCAAGCGCGCTGACGGCCTCGACCGTCGGGTCGTTACGGCGCGCCACGACCGGCCGGACGCGCGCGAGCGCGCGAGCACACCTCGGGGCGGGGCTGGTCGAAATTGAATCCGTGCCGTCACGTGATCCCGCGGATGCGGTTCTCGGGGCGGCCGCCGTCGTGCCCGAGAGCCGTCGCTTCTGCTCGCGCTGTGACGAGCCGGTCGGGCGCGGCCGGGACGGCGCGCCGGGGCGCACGTCGGGGTTCTGCCGAAAGTGCGGAACGCCGTTCTCGTTCGAGCCCCAGCTCGACGCCGGCGTCGTCGTCGCGGGCCAGTACGAGGTGGTCGGCTGCATCGCCCACGGCGGCATGGGGTGGGTGTACCTCGCCCGGGACCACAACGTGTCCGACCGCTGGGTCGTACTCAAGGGTCTGCTCAACTCAAGCGACGACGACGCGATGGCCGCCGCGCTCGCCGAGCGCCGCTTCCTGGCAGAGGTCGAGCACCCGAACATCGTGAAGATCTTCAACTTCGTCCAGCACGAGAGCTCCGGGTACATCGTCATGGAGTACGTCGGCGGGCGCAGCCTCAAGCAGATCCTCACCGCCCGCCGCGACGCGAACGGCGGCGAGCCCGACCCGCTCCCGCCGGCGATCGCGATCGCCTATGTGCTCGAGATCCTGCCTGCGCTCGGCTACCTCCACGGGCTCGGGCTGCTGTTCTGCGACTTCAAGATCGACAACGTCATCCAGACGCAGCACTCGCTCAAGCTGATCGACCTCGGCGGCGTCTACCGCATGGACGACCCGACGGCGGCGGTGTTCGGCACGGTCGGCTACCAGGCGCCCGAGATCGCGTCCTCCGGCCCGTCGATCGCGTCGGACTTGTTCACGGTCGCCCGGACTCTGGCGGTGCTCTGCTTCGACTTCCGCGGATACCAGAGCAACTTCCGGTTCACGCTTCCTGAGCAGGAGTCGGTCTCGGTGCTGGAGCGTTACGACTCGCTGTACCAGCTCCTGATGACGGGCACGGCGCCCGATCCGGACGACCGTTTCCAGTCGGCCGAGGAGATGGCCGACCAGCTCTACGGCGTGCTGCGTGAGGTGGTCAGCGATGAAGAGGGGCGCACGGTGCCCGCGGCGAGCAAGCTGTTCACCGGCCCCGTCCGCGGCGACAACGAGCGCCCCGACCGGCGCGCGCTGCCCCGTCCGCTGGTCGACCGCGACGATCCGGCCGCCGGCTATCTGGCCACGATCGCAACGACCGACCCACAGCAGATGATCGCCGACCTGCGGGCCGCGCCGGACCGCACCGTCGAGGTCGTGCTGCGCCTCGCGGCGGAGCTGATCGAGGTGGGCGACTGGGATTCGGTGCAGGAGGCCCTGACGGAGGTCGAGATGATCGATCGCTGGGAGTGGCGCGTCGCCTGGTATCGCGGCGTGATGGATCTGGCGAGACAGCGGTTCGGCGACTGCAGGGCGCGCTTCACCTCCGTCTACCGCTCGCTGCCCGGCGAGCTGGCGCCCAAGCTCGCGCTCGGAATGGTGTGCGAGTCGGGCGGCGGGGTGATCTCCGAGGGCGCCGGCTGGTACGAGATCGTGTCGCGTACCGACCCCGCGTTCACCGTCGCCACCTTCGGCCTCGCGCGATGCCGGCTCGCGGCCGGCGAGCGGGCGGGAGCGCTCGCCGCCTACGACCGGGTGCCGGACTCCTCCAGCGACTATGTCGAAGCACAGACCGCCCGGATTCGTTGCCTCGCCGAGAGCAACGGAGCGGGAGTCGCCACCGCCGACGATCTGCTCGTGGCCGGCTCGATTCTCGAATCGCTCCCGGTAAGAGGAGAGCAACGCGTGCGGTTGCAGGCCGAGGTGCTGGAGGCGGCGCTCGCGCTCGTCGAGCGAGGAGGAGCGTTCGACGACGGTCGCTCCAGCCTGCTCGGCTACCGGTTCCTGGAGCGCGACCTGCGGTTCGGGGTCGAGCGCTCCTACAGGGAGCTCGCCAGATGGGCGGGGAGCAGTTCGGAGAGGATCGAGCTCGTCGATCACGCCAACCAAGTTCGACCGAGGACATGGACATGAGCATCAAGGAGATGACGTGAGCACAGAGGACGTTGACGTGAGCACCCAAGCCGGCGTGTCTTGCCCCTCGTGCGGAGCTCCGCTCCACGCCGGGGACCGGTTCTGCGAGCGATGCGGAGCACGGCTGGAGGACGAGCCGCAGCCCGACGCAACCGCCACGCGGGTCGAGCTCGACCTCGCGGTCGCGGCCGCCGTCAGCGATCAGGGGCTCGTGCATCACCGCAACGAGGATTCGTTCCACCTCCAAGTGGCCGGCGATCGCGACGTGACCGTGGTGGTGTGCGACGGGATCTCCTCCGCGAGTGCCGGCAACGTCGCCGCCCGGGACGCCGCCAAGGCCGCCGGCGATGTCCTCGCACAGGCCGTCTCCGATCCCGACAAGGACGCGGGCCAGGCGATCGTCGACGCGATCCACGCTGCGGTGGAAGCGGTGATTCAGGTCGAGTGGACGACGCGGGTCAAGCGCGTGGACCCGTCGTGCACCCTGGTCTCAGCGGTGTGCCGGGGCGGCGACATCACGGTCGGCTGGGTCGGCGACAGCCGCGCGTACTGGTTCGATCGCGAAGAGGCCGTCCAACTCACCGTCGACGACTCGTTCGCGGAGGAGGGGATCGCAAAGGGCCTGCTGACGCCCGAGCAGGCGGCGAAGAGCCCATTCCTGCACTCGATCACGCACTGGGTCGGCCCCGATGCCCCCGAGCGTCCGCCGCGAACCGTCTCGTTGCGGCCCGAGCGCCCCGGGCGCCTCGTGCTCTGCACCGACGGGCTGTGGAACTACGCACCCAGCGCAGACGAGCTCGCCAGGCTGATCGGTGCGCTGCCGGAAGGGGCGGCGCCGGCGGCGGTCGCGCGCGCACTCGCCGATACCGCGAACGAGCGTGGGGGCCACGACAACATCACCGTGGCGGTGGTCGACATCGATCCGTAGGGCCTTGAAAGGGGAGTCGCATGAGCACTTTCACGACGGAGTGCTACCAGAACGAGTACCTGCCGCTCGGGGCGTCCGAGGTCAACGCGATCGTGACCGTCACCTCCGACGGCGTCGCAGGCGAGTCCACCGGGCGCGAGACCGCCGAGGTCGTGATCCTCGACACGTCGGGCTCGATGGGCGTGCCGCGCCGGAAGCTCGATTCAGCGCGTGAGGCAACGAGCGTCGCGATCGACTGCATCCGAGACGGCGTCGCGTTCGGCCTCATCGCCGGGACAGACACCGCGCGTCCGTTGTATCCGATCGACGGAACCCTCGCGGTCGCCTCCCCGGCGACGCGATCCGAGGCCAAGCGGGCCCTCGGTCGCCTGAAGGCGAAGGGCGGCACCGCGATCGGATCGTGGCTCACGCTCGCCGGCCAGATGTTCTCCTCAGCGCCGGGTGGGAGCTGCCACGCGATCCTGCTGACCGACGGCGAGAACCAGCACGAGTCCGACGAGCATCTGGACGGGGTGCTGTCGGAACTCGCGGGGCGCTTCCAATGCGACTGCCGCGGCGTCGGCACCGATTGGCGCGTGAGCGAGCTTCGCCGGGTCGCGTCGGCGCTGCTCGGCACCGTCGACATCATCGCCGAGCCCGAGGACATGGCCGACGACTTCCGCGCCCTGATGCAGACCGCGATGGGCAAGGCGACCGGCAACGTCTCGCTCCGGCTGTGGACGCCACAGGGAGCGAGCGTCGCCTTCGTCCGCCAGGTGGCGCCGACGATCGAGGAGCTGACCCCCCACTCGCTGCAGGTGGACCCGCACACCGCCGACTATCCGACCGCGACTTGGGGCGCCGAGTCGCGCGACTACCACCTTTGCATCAACGTGGCGCCGGGTGAGGTCGGCGACGAGATGCTCGCCGGCCGGGTCAGCCTCGTCGAGGGGGACGAGACCCGGGCGCGCGCGCTCGTCAAGGCGACCTGGACCGACGATCAGCAGCTGTCGACGCGCATCAACCGCGAGGTCGCCCATTACACCGGTCAGGCCGAGTTGGCCGACTGCATCCAGGAGGGACTCGAAGCCCGCAAGGAGGGCGACCTCGCGACCGCGACGTTCAAGCTCGGCCGGGCGGTCAAGCTCGCCGCCGAGAGCGGCAACGACGGCACGATGAAGCTGCTCCAGGCCGTGGTCGAGGTCGACGACGCGGCGACCGGGACGATCCGGCTCCGCCACGACGTCGCCACGGTCGACGAGATGTCGCTCGACACGCGCTCCACGATCACCGTCCGAGTCGGCTCTTCTGCGACATGACGGTCGTCTGCCCGCGCGGCCACGAGTCGGACACGATCGACTACTGCGACCAGTGCGGCGCGTTGATCGCCGCCGGTTCGCCGGGCGGGAGCACGGAGGTGCTCCCGGTCGTCGAGGAGGCCGACACCTCGCCCGCCCCGCGCCGGGAGCCATGCCCGGCGTGCGGGGCCCAGCGCTCGGGCGATGATCGGTACTGCGAGAGCTGCGGCTACGACTTCCACGGTCCGCCGCCGGCGCGTTCAACGTGGGAGGCGATCGTGACGGCCGATCGTGAACAGTTCGAGCGCCTCGCGGTCTCGGGCGTGGCGTTTCCGGAGGACTATCCGGAGCGGCGGTTCGTCCTCGCCGACGGCGAGACCCGGATCGGACGGAGCCGCGGTCACCCGGAGGAGCGGATCCCCGAGATCGACCTGGCGGCCGCACCGGCGGACCCCGGGGTCTCCCGTCTGCACGCGATGCTCGAGCCGCGCGGCGACGGAGCGATCGTCGTGCGCGACCTCGGCTCGACCAACGGAACCATGGTGAACGATAACCCGGTGCCGATCGCCCCACAGGAACCGATGCCGCTCGCCGACGGCGACCGCGTCCGCGTCGGCGCGTGGACCACGATCACCGTGCACAGGCTTTAGGTCTCTAGAAGTCGTGGCGTGCGAGCAGACCGTCGCCGAGCACGATCGCGACCAGGCGCTGACGCTTCTCGTTCTGCGGTAGATCGGCGAGGCCAAACCGCTCGAATAGGCCGTGCATGTGAGCTTTGACCGAGTCGACGCTCAGGTACACCTCAGCGGCAATCTGAGGATTGGTCGCGGGCGTCGTCGAGTTCGACTCGACGATCGGTCGGCATAGTGCGATCAGCAGCTTCTTCTGGGTCTCAGTGAGGGGGATCGAGGCAGGCGCGCCGGGCCTGCGGGCGGTGGACTCACTGCCGTCGGCGGCGGTCGGTTCGCAAAACACGACGTGGGTGTTGCCGAAGCACATGCGATCGCGATCGTTCAGTCGTTGGCGCCCGAGCACCCGGCTCCCATTGACGAACGAGCCGTTCCGCGAAAGCCCGTCGTCGATCAGCGTCCATTCCTCTCCGATCGGTTCGAGCAGGGCGTGGGCGCGCGACACCTCGTCGTCCCAGGTCAGCGGAACGTCGGACTGCTCGCGACGACCGATCGTGACTCGGGTCCGGTCCGCGGTCAGCATCGCCAGGTGCTGCTCGCCATCGTCGTCCAGCCAGTACAGGAAGGGGATACCTGTGGCTTCGGCCTCGAGCCGCTCCTTCAGATGCCGGGGCCTGACCAGCCGCGTTTCGTTCGGGTCGGGCACTGCGATGCGCAGCATCTCACGGCGATGGCCCGGATTCCATTGGAGTCCGGGCCATCTGGACGGGTCGCACCCGCGCGGGCGCGACTAGCGGGTGTCGGTGAAGTGCACCGGACCGGAGTCGCACTGGTCGGTCGTGCCGTCCGGGAACGTGAAGAACAGCTGCAGCTGCCACACCCCCGAGACCTGCGTCCGCCGGCGATTCAGCTTGGCACTCATCGAATCGGTGCCGCTGTAGGTCCCGCCGCCCGACATGGCCGTCGGCGGCAGGCTGAATTCGGCGGCCAGGTGGCCGGTGGGGCCGATGCGCACGTGCGTGAACTCGTCCGGCACCGCGAACGTGGCGCCGGACGCGCAAGTCAGGCCCAGCGCGATCACGCTGGCCTTGACGGTCCTCCCGTTCGGCGAGATCCTGAAGAACGACGGGTAAGACTGTGTGGTGACGCCCACGAGAACCGTGGTCGGGCCCATCGGCGCGGCTTGCGCCGGCACGCTTCCAAGCGCCATCGTCGCGAGCGCCCCGGCAGTCAGCCCGCTCGCGAGCGCGAGCCGGAGCCACCACCTGGCGTGGCCCGTACGGCGGCGTGCGTTCATGGTGCCCCTCCTCTCTTGTGGGCGGCGGCAGGTGGCCGCGCCCGGTTCGTTTTGTCGGCGCGACTCTCTCGCGCCGGCGCCGCCGCTCCCAGCCCCCCATGGGGTGGCGGTCCGCGCCCACGGTGTCGCGGTCGACACCTTGGTTTGCCGCCGGTTACGCCAGCCGGTCCGGGGCCCGCTTCTGGACGAACGACGCCTCGAGCTCGGCCGGCAGCCGGTCTATATCGGCGCCGTCGCCGAGCCAGCGCGACAGCCGGCGCTGCATGGCCGCCGCCGTCGCGTCGTCCTTGGCGAGCAGGTCCGCCAGCTCGCGCGTCCGCCACCGCCCGCGCGGGGCGCAGCGACGCCATACCGATTCGTAGCGGTCGGCGAGCACGCGGCGCCAGAGGTCCTCGTCGGCGCGCCGCAGATCGGCGGTGAGCAGAGCCGCCCACCGGTCGGCGGACAGCTTCAGCAGCCGCGGCCCGAGCCAGCCGACGACCTGCTCGTCGAGTGGCGCGCACGCGCACGCCACGAGCAACCTCGCCCGCGAGCGCTCGCCCTCGTTCCAAGTCGGAGACGGGCTTTCCAGGCCGAGCCAATTCCACAGGCGTGCGCCCGCCGCCTCGACCGAGCGCCCGGTCTCGCGCACGGCGACGTCGACGAGCTCCTCGTACTCGGGTATTTCCTCGAACAGGCGCTCGATCTCGGTCACGTCCGGCGGATCGCTCGCGCGCTCACCGCGGCGCTCGGCGACCGCGCGCGCCGCCGCGGCGAAGGCCGCGTCGAGTGCGACGGGCGACCCGGCCCGCTCGTAGCGCTCGAGCGCGGTCCGGAGCGCCACCACGGGCTGAGCGCCGCCGACGCCCTCGGGCGGTCCGGAGCTTTCGTTCCCGGTCACGAAGCGGAATCTAGTGTGACGCAACTCGAGAGGTCCGACCGGGTTAGCACGTTTAATCAGGTCGTCTAGCACTTGCGGGGGGATTGCCGCTGCGCCGCACATCTGTTCTGATCGTCACGGTCGTCGTTCTGTCCCTGGCGGGGGGAATCGTGGCGCTCGCACCGATATCGAGCGGCCAATCATCGGGGGCGGCCGCCCCCACCTGCAAGCAGTCGAAGGTCCGCCGGCTTCCGCTCGCGAAGGCGCTGACGATCTACGCGGCGCCGAACCCGGCTACCGCCGCGCGCCAGGTGATGGTCTTCGGCCGGCTCGTGGGCGTCCGCAAGGGGATCAGCCGCTGCGGGATCGCGATTGAGCTGTGGCGCCGCTTCCCCGCTCAGCGGGGTTTCAGCCCCGTGGGCCGTGCCTTCACGAACGCGGCCGGGACGTACAGCTTCGTGATGACCCCAGGGTCGGTCGCGACGGACCGCGACTGGCTCGTGACCGCGCACGGGCTCAAGAGTCGGACCGTCGTCGAGCAGGTCCGGCCGACGGTTACGCTGGCGAGCACGGCGACGTTTGCCGTCGCCGGCGACGTCGAGACGTTGAGCGGCCAGCTCGCGCCGGGTCGGACCGGACAGCTGATCTCGCTCCAGCGCCGCGTCGGCCCCCGCTGGCAGACCGTGGCCCGACCGCGGCTGAAGCGCGACTCGACGTTCTCGGTCGCGCACACGTTCACCACCGGGCGCACCGAGCGATGGCGCGCGATGGTCCCCTCGTCCGCTCAGAATCTCGGGGCCGCATCGGCCACGCTGAAGATCAAGGTCGCGCCGCTGACCGGGATCCACAAGATCCGGCACGTGGTGATCATCATGCAGGAGAACCGCTCGTTCGACAGCTACTTCGGGACGTACCCCGGCGCCGACGGGATTCCGGCGGGAGTGTGCGTCCCCGATCCGGTCAACGGCGGCTGCGTCACCCCGTTCTACGACCCCTCGGACCTCAACTACGGCGGCCCGCATTCGGTCAACAATGCCGTCGCCGACATCGACAGCGGCCGCATGGACGGCTTCGTCGGCCAGGCCGAGCAGGGGATGAGCTGCAGCTCCGAGGACCCGAACTGCAGCGCCTGCACGGAGAACAGCCACACGACCTCCAGCCTGCCCTCGTGCGTCGACGTGATGGGTTACCACGATGCCCGCGAGATCCCCAACTACTGGACGTACGCCGAGCAGTACGTGCTCCAGGACCACATGTTCGAGCCCAACGACTCGTGGAGCCTCCCCGCCCACCTGTACATGGTCTCCGAGTGGTCGGCGTTCTGTACGAACCCGTTAGACGCGTCATCGTGTCACGGCGACGTCCAGAACCCCAACCCCGACTCGACGCTCAATGCGCTCGGCTCCTCGGCCAACAACGGCCAGCTCCTGTACGCCTGGACTGACATCACCTACCTGCTCCACCAGCAGAACGTCCCCTGGGCCTACTACGTGTTCCAGGGCACCGAGCCAGACTGCGAGAACGACGCCGCGATGTCGTGTGCGCCGGTCCAGCAGGGCCCGCAGACGCCCGGGATCTGGAACCCGCTGCCGTCGTTCACCGACGTCACCCAGGACGGCCAGCTCGGCAACATCCAATCGCTGACGAACTTCTTCTCGGCGGCCAAGAAAGGGGCCCTGCCGGCGGTGTCCTGGATCGACCCGAACGGCACGGTGTCCGAGCACCCGCCGGCGCTGGTCAGCGCCGGCCAGACCTACGTCACCGGCCTGGTCAACGCGATCATGCAGAGCCCCGACTGGGACAGCACCGCGATCTTCCTCGCGTGGGATGACTGGGGCGGCTTCTACGACCACGTCGTGCCGCCGGTCGTCGATCGGGAGGGCTTCGGCCTGCGCGTGCCCGCGATCGTGATCAGCCCGTACGCCAAGCAGGGCTACATCGACCACCAAACCCTCAGCTTCGACGCGTACACGAAGTTCATCGAGGACGACTTCATCAACAGCGCCCGGCTGGATCCCGCCACCGACGGCCGCCCCGACCCGCGGCCCGACGTCCGCGAGGACAACCCGATCCTCGGCAACCTGGTCAACGACTTCAACTTCAGCCAGACGCCCCGTTCCCCAATGGTCCTCCCGGTCCATCCCGCCCCCGGGCCGGCGTCGACGCCACCGCCCGGTTAGGGCTTCGGCTGCACACCCACCCCCGCGGCACCGCGCGCCGTCGAGCGGGGCTGCCTTGCGGCTGGGGCCGGGTGCGAGTGCCGCGAGCCGAGCGCCGCAGCCTCGATTTCAGCGTTCTCGCGGAGCGGACGCGCCGGCGGGTCCGCATCCACTGTCAGGACGGGGCACCAGGCCCCACGGATGCCGCGCAGCGGCCCATCACCATGCAAAACGCCCGAAAGCCGCCCAGCCCCGGCACCACCTTCGGGACATAAGCATGTGGGGGACGCTTATGTCCCGGTGGCGCCGCGAGACGGCGAGGTTTCGGGCCTAATGCATGGCGTCAGCCCGCGATGACGCTAGTGGGGAGGCTGCGGCGCCCGATCCGCGGCCCTCGCGCCCGACCCAGTACTCGTGCAATAACGGACGGAAGGCGCACCGGGCCGACGAGCAGCCGAAGCCGATTACATGTCCTGTCCGCCGTTGACGTCGAACACCGCACCCGTGATGAACGAGCTGTAATCCGACGCCAGGAAGTGGACGACGCGCGCCACGTCGTCCGGGCGACCGAATCGGCCCACGGGGATCTGGGCCTTGACGCGCTCCTGTGCCTTCTCGGGCATCGACTGGAGCATCTCGGTGGCGATGAAGCCCGGCGCCACCGCGTTCACGGTCAACCCGATCGAGTCCTCGCTGAGCTTGTCCGCGCGGCCGAGCTGGAAGCACGCCTCCCTGGCGAGAGACTTGGTCAGACCGAACATGCCCGACTTCGACGCGGCGTAGTTCGACTGGCCGATGTTGCCCGTCGAGCCGATGATCGAGGAGATGTTGATGATCCGGCCGGTCCCCCGCTCGAGCATGTGCGGCATCACCGCCTGGCTCATGAAGAACGCGCCCGACAGGTTGACCGCCAGCACCTTGTACCAGTCCTCGTCGGTCAGCTTCAGCGCGGTCTTGTCGATCGTGATCCCGGCGTTGTTGACGAGCACGTCGAGGCGCCCGTGGCGCTCGATCACCTCGTTGACGGTCCGCCGGCAATCATCGGCCGAGCCGACGTTGCCTTGGTGGATGCTCGCGGTCACGTCGTTCTCCTCGAGCTGCTTCAGCAGTCCCTCGGCCTGCTCGCGATCGCGGCCGTACCCCGCGGCGACCACCGCGCCCTGCTCGGCGAAGCTGCGGCTGATCGCCGCTCCGATACCGCGCGTTCCACCGGTCACGAACACGACGCGTCCATCCATCCGCGGCCGGCGAACGCCCGCGGGGAACGATTCGCTCGTCGGAATGACGGTGTCGGACGACGTAGTTCTCTCGGTGCCAGTTTCAGTGCTCATATAACCCTCGCCTCGTTGTTCAGTGTTTCGGCCCCTCAGCCGGCGGATCGCTCCGCCAGCCACTCCGCGATCCCCGGCCAGAGCTCATTGCGGGCCGCCGAGCCGGCGACCAGCCCGATGTGACCGCCGGGACGATCGAAGTGCTCGACGTCTTCGCTCGCGATCAGATCGAAGATCGGCATCGTGCCCGGACGGGGCGCGATGTGGTCGGCGCCGGCCGTGATCACCAATACGTTCTGGTCGATCCGGCGAAGGTCGACCAGCTTGCCGCGGAGCCGCACCGTGCCTCGTAGCAGCCCGGCGTCCCGGTACATGAGGTGGATCCACTGCCTCCAGGCGCGGCCCGCGAACGGGGGATTGTCGGCCACCCATTTGGCCATCGACTGATACGCCTCGCGCCGCGCCGTGCCCTCCTGGACCCCTTCCCACAAGCGGCGGTACGTCGTCCAGAAGTTCGTCACGGGCTTCATCATCTTGTTGGCGAAGTCGATCGCGCCGCCGGGCACCGAACCCCACAGCTCGCTCACCCCGTCGACGTCGAAGTCCTCATCCCCTACCCAATTGGCGTACGTCGACCCTCGACCGTCGATCGGCATCGTGAGCAGCGCCAGGTTTCTAACCGGTGCCCGCCCACCGAGCTCGTCGCCGCGGTCGAGCCCGCAGTACATCGCGCACAGCGTGGCCCCGATGCACCATCCCATCAGCGACAGATCGTCGGCGCCGCTTGCGCGGAGCGTTTCGCGCACCGCCCACTCGAGCTCGTCGCACACGTACTCGTCGAGCCCCATGTCGGCGTCCTCTTCGTCCGGATAGCCCCAGTCGACGAGGAACACGTCGAACCCCTCGTCGATCAGGTACTCGACGAGCGAGGAGCCGGGGCGCAGATCGAAGATCTCGGGCCGGTTGATCAACGCGAACACGAGCAGCAGCGGCACGTCGTAGCGGCGCTTGGAGGAGCGGTACCGGTACAGCGTCGTCTTCCGATGCGTCCACACGACCTCGCGCTGGGTGGCGCCGACCACCGCGTCATCGGTCGTCAGCAGGATGTTCGTGTACTCGAGCGCGTTGACTGGAAACCGGATCGCGCGGTCCACCGCGTTCACCAACGGGTCGGTGACGCTCACGACGGAGTGCCCTCGCGGTCGCGCGCGACCTCGTCGCGCAAGCTCTCGACCTCCTGCAGCACGCGCTCGAGCTTGTCCTCGGTGCGGTTCAACTGCCGCGACAGCCTGACGACGTCGGCGCGGCCCGCGAGACGGAGGTTGCGCCAAACCAGATCGATGCCGTCGAACGCCATCCGCGTCAACGCCGCCGTGTTCTCCGCGCTCAGGGCGAGTAGCTGCCCGAAGCTCGGTTTGTTGACAAGGGCCTCGAACGCCTTGGAAGTGTTCGACTCGGCCTCCTCGTACAGCGCGCGGACCTGCTGCTCGGGCGACTGTGCGCCGTTCTGCCGGTCTGCCATCGCCTTTCCTCCTTCGGTGGTCCGTATGTGATTCGAGCCTACCCGATTGGCTGGGGTGCTCAAAAGCGCGTTCGAGATAGTCACCCCCTCGCTGGGGGGGTTGCCGTCGGGCGCGCCGCCATGCACACTGCCCGAGATGCCCTATGAGCGCTGACGCCGACGTAGGGGTGGTGGGGGCGGGGATCGTCGGGCTGTCGACGGCCTACGCGCTGACCGAGCTCGGCGCCAGCGTGACCGTGTACGAGCGCGGGGTCCCCGGCAATGGACAGTCCGGCGGGGAGTCGCGGATCTTCCGCCACGCTCACGACGACCGCCGGTTGGTCGAGTTGGCCTGCGAGGCGCGGCGCGGGTGGCGCGAATGGGAGGAACGGTTCGGCCGGGAGCTGCTCACGCGCGACGGCGTGGTCGCGCTCGGTCAGGCCGGCATGCGACGACTCGAGGCGATGCGTCGCGCGGGCGTGCGCGCGCGCCAGATCGACGCGTCCGAGGTCGCCGAGCGCCTGCCCTTGCTGGCGCCGTGGGAGGGGTCGGCGGTGCTCGACGAGGACGGCGGCGTGATCCGCGCGCGGGCGAGTATCGAGGCCCTCAGCGGAGCGCTCCGCGAGCGGATCGTGTTCGATGAGGTCCTCTCGGTGCGGGCCACCGCCGGCGGGACCGTCGAGGTTCGCACCGGTGGGCTCAGCTCCGCGCACGGGCGCGTGGTCGTGTGCGCCGGCCGCGGAACCGCCGCGCTCGCGCGCGGCGCCGGGCTGCCACTGCCGCTACGCCACGCCGCTCATCTACGTCTCACCTACGCGGTCCGCGGCGACCCGCCGCCGCGCCTGGCGTGCCTACTCGACGCGAGTGGAGCCTTCGGCGAGGCCGGCGGTTATGGCGATCCGCTGGCGGGCAATGATGCCTACGCGGTCGGGATCGACGACACCCCAGTGCACGACGACGGGAGCCTGCTCGACGCCGGCGCGCTCGCCGCGATCGCCGGGCGGACGACCGACTACGTCAGTCGTGCGCTGCCCGGCGTCCACCCGGAGCCGATCGAGGCGCGCCATTGCTGGGTGACCGAGCTCCCGTGGCACCCGGACGCATTCGCGGCTTGGCAGGTCGCCGGCCTGTTGATCTTCGCCGGCAACCGCCTGTTCAAGCACGCCCCCGCGATCGGGCGCGCGCTGGCTCGCGCCGCTGTCGGCGATGGCCTCGAGCCGAGCTTGCACCCGGAGGCCAAGCTCGGCGCGGAGC
>OBLV0100000249.1_pt1 | contig 17306 bp, 15 predicted proteins | sample 1520071 | NCBI WGS metagenome assembly OBLV01 (sample SAMEA3888446, study PRJEB22518) | metagenome | reverse complement strand
GGTATAACAGGATCGGGTGGGCGCAATCTGTTCCCACTTCATTGCATTCTCAGGGGTCACGCTGTCGAACTGGGTCGCGACCAAAGCGCCGTACGAGGACGTCGAGTCCACCAGCGCCGGATCGAGAGCAGTACCGATACGGATCCCTCTTGCGGCGGCGAGTTCACGCAGTGGCTTGCTGATCGGGGAACCGCTCCCGGCCGACGCGGGCATGTCATCCTCCTCAACGTCTCGCATCCGATCATGCTTCCAGGACTCGGCGGACCGTCGAGGCGCCGACCCGGTGGCCAAGCTTGAGCAGCTCACCCTGGATCCTCTGGTACCCCCAGCAAAGGTTCTCCGTCGCAAGGCGCTCGATCAGCGCGGCGGTCTCGGTACTGAGCGGCGGGCGGCCGCAGCGCTGTGGGTAGGTCCATTTCCTGGTGACCAGGCGGCGGTGCCATCGCAACACGGTGCCCGGCGTAACCAGCCGATGTGCCCACAGGTTCCTGGGCAGCAGCCGGATCAACGCGGCGAGCACGGCACGATCACCCCCAGCCCAGCCCAGGCCTGGGGTTGGCGCGGCGCAGCACGGCAACCTCCTGGCGCAAGATGAGCAACTCGACATCCTTGGACGCCGAGGACCGGCCGAATAACCATAGCCAGCCGAGAACCCGGACGAAGATCAGGTAGAGCAAGCGTAGTGACACGGTGCACGATCATCGTGGTCGCGCGGGTCGCCTCGTTGACCCAGGTCACGGATGCGGCCGACTTCTGTAACCCGACAGGTGTCGCGAGCCCCGGTGGGCCCGCGGTAAGGCGTCCGGCTATACCGGACATGCTGGATGTTTGAGGGGGTGCTGCGTTCGGCGCCAGGCGGTCGACCAACTGCTTGGCCGCATACAGTCCCGCGGTGATCAGGTTGTGCCCTTGCTGCCCGAGCACTACGCCGATCAGCGTTACGTTGCCGCGCTCGGTGTGCCGTTCGGACCGGAACATGAAGCAGCCGCCGGCCGCGTCGTCTGAACCGGTCTTCATGCCGCCGAATCCGTCATGGCCGAGCAGGGTGTCGGTGTTGGTCACTTCACCGGCGACCGGTAGCGAGTAGCTGCGGGTGGCCATCATGGCTGCCAGTGTCTCGTCCTCGGCCACCACCTGCGCCAGACGCAGCTGATCGAGGGCTGTTGAGACCGTGCCGGCGTCATACCCGCTTGGATCGGTGTAGGTCGTGTGGGACATCCCTAGCGCGTGCGCGGTGTGGTTCATCTCTGCGACGAAGGAGGCGACACTGCTGTCGATCTGACGCGCGACGAGTACCGCGATGTTGTTCGCGGACGGCAACAGGATGGCCATGAGGGCATCTCGCTCGGTGAGTTGCTCGCCGGCGCGGACATCGACGATCGACTGATCCTCACCACGCATCGTCTCGGTGTCCACGACATCGCGCTGATCGACCACGAATCGCCGGCCGCTGTCGGCCGTGTTCAGCGGGTAGTGCTTGAGCACGAGGTAAGCGGTCATCACCTTGGCCAGGCTGGCGATCGGGACCGGCTGCTCGTTCGAGCTCGCCGCCGGCTGGCCGTTGCCGAGCACGTACGCTCCCTGTCCGTGTAGTGGCCACCCGTCCGTCGACAGGTTGTCGTTGAGCAGGTGGCGGGCTGCCCCGAACGCCGTGGTGGCGAGGAGTAGAGCCAGTACCAGGGCAAGTAACACGCTGAGCAGCACGCGGCGGCGGCGCGGGCCGGACAGGGTTGTCGTCCCGTAGTGAGGCTGCAGCGTTGTGGTCATGCCGAACAGGCGAAGCCGACGACGAGCACGGTCGATCGGGTACGACGGGCTGCTGTTCGTGCCGGTTCGCTGTAGGTCATGCCGCCAGTCAAGGCAGCGTGGTGTTGCCGGCAGGTCTCTGGTTTTCGAGACGCCGACGATATGCGCCAGCTCGTTAGCATCGGCGCATGCGTGTGTTGCTCGTTGAGGACGAGCCCTACATGGCAGACGCCATCCGCGATGGTCTACGCCTGGAAGCGATCGCCGTCGACATCGCCGGTGACGGCGACACCGCTCTGGAACTGCTGAGCATCAACGCCTACGACATCGCCGTCCTCGACCGCGACATCCCCGGCCCCTCCGGTGACGAGATCGCCAAACGCATCGTCGCCTCCGGCAGCGGCATGCCTATCCTCATGCTCACCGCTGCCGATCGTCTCGACGACAAGGCCTCCGGGTTCGAACTCGGCGCCGACGACTACCTCACCAAGCCCTTCGAACTCCAAGAACTCGTGCTCCGTCTCAGAGCACTCGACCGCAGGCGCGCCCACAACAGACCACCCGTGCGAGAGATCGCCGGCCTGCGTCTGGATCCGTTCCGCCGCGAGGTCTACCGCGACGGTCGCTACGTCGCGCTCACCCGCAAGCAGTTCGCCGTGCTCGACGTTCTCGTCGCTGCCGAAGGCGGTGTCGTCAGCGCCGAAGAACTCTTAGAGCGCGCATGGGATGAGAACGCAGACCCGTTCACCAACGCCGTGCGCATCACCGTCTCGACGCTGCGCAAACGCCTCGGCGAACCCGGGCTGATCGCGACGGTGCCCGGCGTCGGCTACCGCATCGACACCGGACCAGACGCCGGCGCTGCGGGAGGCGAGGGTGGATAGGGCGCCTGGTTTGAGTGTTCGCCTCAAACTCACCCTCAGCTACGCCGGCTTCCTCATGCTCGCAGGTGCCTTGCTGCTCGCGGCCGTGTGGCTGTTCCTTCTGAGTTACGTCCCCGAGCGTGCGCTCATCGTCACCCCCATCACCGACACTCATGGTGTTTTTCCCATCCGGTCCAACCTCCTGCACGTTTTCGCTCCGAGGGCAGCCGCGGTGTTGGCGTTCCTGCTGGTGTTCGGTCTCGTGGGAGGGTGGCTTCTCGCCGGCCGGATGCTCGCCCCGCTGACTCGCATCACGGACGCCACCCGCATGGCCGCGAGCGGGTCGCTCTCCCACCGGATCGAGCTGGAAGGCCGTAAAGATGAGTTCCGTGAACTCGCCGACGCCTTCGACGGCATGCTCGCGCGGCTCGAGGCGCACGTCGCCGAACAGCGGAGGTTCGCAGTCAACGCCTCCCACGAACTGCGTACCCCGCTGGCGATCACGCAGAGTCTTCTCGACGTCGCCCGCAACGATCCGAACCGCGACAGCGGCGGGCTCGTCGACCGCCTCCGCGCCGTCAACGCCCGAGCGGTCGACCTCACTGAAGCATTGCTCCTACTCAGCCGCGCCGACCAGCGGTCCTTCACCCGAGAACACGTCGACCTGTCCCTCATAGCCGAAGAAGCTACTGAAACGCTCCTCCCCCTCGCAGAAAAACACGGCCTCACCACCGAGACCTCCGGCAACATGACCCCCACCATCGGCTCACACGCGCTCCTGCTGCAGTTGACTACCAACCTCGTGCACAACGCGATCGTCCATAACCTGCCTGAACAGGGCACCGTGTGCGTCACGACCAGCGTTCACCCCAAGAGTGTGATGCTCACTGTCGACAATACCGGCGAGAAGCTCACCCCACAGTTGGTTTCCACCCTTGTCGAGCCATTTCAGCGCGGCACCGAACGCATACACACCGACCACGCGGGTGTCGGCCTCGGCCTGGCAATCGTCAAAAGCATCACCCAAGCACACAATGGAACCCTCACCCTCACCCCCCGCCCCGCTGGGGGGCTCCGCGTTACGGTGCAACTACCCGCCGCGCCACCACACACCGGCAGATGACGATCAGGGGAATTCCCGAGATGATCAGCGGACTATTGAGGGAGTTGACCCGACCGCATTGGCGCGAGAGTAGCTACAGCGGGAAGCGTCCGCACTAGCAGCGACCGCCGGCAACGATAAGGGGTGCGCTCGGCGCAGGAGAGGGGATGACAGTGAACCGACGGCAGCTGCGGGCCCTATGCCGAAAGACGCTCCGCCAGCTGAAACTGTGGCCTCCACTCGACGTCGACCTACTACGAGAGACTTGCCGAGCAACGAGGCAAACCCATCGACCTCGTTCCGGTCACAGACCTGCCGCGCCAGTCCGCCTTCGGCTTCACCGGGGGCGACAACACCCTCGACGTGATTATGTACAAGGCCAACGACCGCGCGGACGCACCAGGTCCTGATCATTCTGCACGAGTTCGCGCACATGATCCTCAACCATCCTCGACATGCCGTCGACCACTCCTACCGGGCGCCGCACATCGACGAATTCCAGATGATGACCCCCTCGAGTGGGAAGCCGAGACAATGGCAACTATCATGCTCTCGTGGCACCTGGCTGCGGTGGCCGTATCAGCCCGCCGCCAGACCGGTTTGAGACAATCCTGCGTGATACGCAGGCCTGGTAAACAATGACCTTGCAGATCGTGTTACTCGTAGTACTGACTGCGGGCGCAGGGTGGAAAAGCTGGTCCTTAACGTGCGCGTCGCGTGATCGCTTGCCGCGGTTCTTCTTAGCAGCGTGCCTGTTCTTGCTTGCCCTAGGGCAACTGTTCAGTCTGCCCCCCCGGTGACGCGCTGGGTGGACGTTATGACGACCGGCGGCGGGGTGGGCAAAGTCGCTTATCGCATTCTTGGGTGTCATGATCATACTCATGGTGACGACACCGCCCGCGCTACGTTCGCATACTCTTCAATCTCCATACATTTCCCGCCCGGAAATCGCCTGGTTTTACATCTCGGGAGATATCTACTTCGTGTACGCGTATCCAGCTAGTGTTCTGTGCGTAGGCGGTACTCCGCTGTCGCGTCCCGTCGCCTCTCCATTCCTGACCCAGCTCGGGCCGCGCGCCGGAGCGCTCGTGGATTCGATCCAGCGCATGAGGCAGGCAGGTGTCCGGTTCATCGCTGGTACCGACGCCGGTGTGCCGGGTGCCCGCTTCGACGACTACGTCGGAATGCCGGAGTTCTTCCAAGAGATTGGTTTTACCAACATCGAGATTCTCAACATGGCGACCACGCATGCCACCGAAGCCCTCGGGCTCAGCACCACTGTAGCCTCGCTCCCGGCCGCGCATTCCCACGTTCCCGCGCCCGCAATCGCTGGCTAGAAATCCTTCGGCAGCGGTGTTCCGACGTCGCCATGAGTTTTGGCGCAGGCTCTTGTGGTGATGTCGGTGACGGCGAACGTGTTGGCCAGGGCGCCGACCAGCGTCGGTGGCAAACCGCGTCGGATACCTGCCAAGTATGGAGACCAGCACGTGGGCCTGGACCCGGTCCTCGAACCGGTGGTAGATGGGTCGCAGGTCCAGGTCGTCGGCTTTGATGATGCGGGAGTCCCGTTCGAGGTGGGCGAGGTCCTTGTAGGCGCTGATGACGCCGGAGGCCTCCAGAGCGGGGGCGGGAACGCTGGTGCGCAGCACATAGATCCCATCCATCCAGTGCGGCCTCGGCGGCGATGGCGTGGTGGTCGCGGGCGAGCAGCGCGGCCAGCGCCCGCCTCGGTGGCGGCCAGCAGCTCAGGAATTCTCGGGGCCTTCCAGGCTGGCGCGGATGGCGGCGGCGAGGGGATCGTTGAGCTCGGTGAGGATCGCGAGTGCGGAACGCCATGAATCGCGGGCCCGGTCTGGGTGGCCGGCGTCATGCAGGGTGGTACCGAGTGCCTTCAGGGTCACAGCTTCGCCCTGCCGGTCGCCGGCTTCCCGGCGAGCGCTCAGCGCCTGGTGGAAGTGGTCGATGGCGTCGTCGCAGCGGCGCAGGCACCGGTAGTTCTGACCGAGGTCGTGCAAGCTCCAGCCCAAGCCCCATCGGTCGTCGATCTGGCTGAAGGAATCCAGCGCGGCTCGGGCATGGTCGATGGCGTCCTCGTAGCGGCGAAGGCCGCGATAGGTTTCGCTGAGGAGGTGGTGGGCCCAGCCGCCGCCCCACAGATCGCCAACCCGCCGCAGGATTGCCGATGCGTCCTGCAGGCTGGCGGCCGCGTCGTCCAACTGGCGTAGATCGATGTAGGCCATGCTCTGAAGGGTCAGGGTTGCGGCCTTCTCCTCCCCGCGGTTGCCGATCTCGTCCCAGATAGCGAGGGCCTGGTCGAAGGCGCCGATGGCTTCGGTGAATCGCCGGAGGTCCCGGTAGGCGTTGGCGAGCGTCGTCAGAACATATGCTTCACCGAACCGGTCGTGGATGTCCTGGGCTGCGGCCAGGCCGGTGTTGCTGGTGGTGATCCACTCTGGCCAGTGTTTGCGCAGGCTGAAGAAGCCCCAGAGCACGACGGCGAGTTGCCATGCGGTGCTCTGATGGCTGCTGGCGCGGGCTTGGCGGGTGGCGGCCACCAGGTTGGCGCGTTCGCTCTCGCACCATGTCAACGCTTCGCCGCGGGTACTCAATGGCAGGTGGCGGGTGCCTGCCTCGGGGGGGTCGAGGGGGACGCGTGGGCGATGTGGCATGAGCTGGCGGTCGGCGGCATCGGCGGTGTGCAGGTACCAGGACAGCAATCGCCGCACGGCGGCGTCGCGTTCCGGTTCGGGCTCATCGGTGTGTGCGCGCTCGGATGCGTAGAGGCGAAGCAGGTCGTGGAAGCGGTACCGGTCGTGGGCGGCGGGTTCGATGAGATGGGCGTCGCTCAGGGCGGCGAGGAGTTGTCGGGCGTGGACGAGGGGTTTGCTAAGCAGGGCGGCGGCGGCTGGTGTGGTGATGTCTGGCCCGGTGTGCAAGCTGAGTAACCGGATAGCGCGGGCACAGTCCGGGTCGAGTGCGCGGTAGGACCAGGAGAACACGGCACGCATCGTTGTGGTCTCGTCATCGGTCGCGAGCGCCGCCAGGCGATCGCCTCCATCGGCCAGTTCGCACACCAGGTCGATCAGCGCGGTATGGGGGTGAGACGCGGCGCGCTCACCGGCGATCCGTAATGCCAGCGGGAGAAACGCGCAGAGCCGGGCCAGTTCGGTTGTCGCGTGCGGCTCTGCGTCGGTGCGGTGTGCTCCGATGATCTCTTGCAGCAACGTGCGGGCTTCCTCGGGGGCCAGCGCGTCCAGGGTGATGCGATGCGCTCCTTCGCGGATGACCAGCCCGGCGAGGTTGCTGCGGCTGGTGACCACCACCTGGCAGCCAGGCGAACCCGGCAGCAGCGGCCTGACCTGATCGGGTGTGGCAGCGTTGTCCAATACGATGAGCATGCGCCGACCGACCAGTAGCGACCGGTACAGCGCTGCTTGCGCCTCCAGTTCGGCGGGTATCTGGGCGGGTGTGACGTTCAGGGCCCGCAGGAATCTGTTCAGGGCTTCCTCAGGGCGGACCGCTGGCCCGGGGTCGTAACCGCGCAGGTTGATGTGCAGCTGCCCGTCGGGGAAGCGCTCTCGCACGCGATGCGCCCAGCGCACTGCCAGCGCGGTCTTGCCCACTCCTGCGGTGCCACCAATCGCCGAGATCACCACAGTGCTCGGCACTCCGTTCCCGGCCTGCGTCAGGAAAGCATCAAGCGTGCCGAGCTCATCTCCCCGGGCGGTGAAATGCGGCACGTCCATGGGGAGCTGCCGCGGGACCGGCAGCTCAACCGGATCGGGTTGCTGAACCGCCACCGGCCGGCTCGCCGGCTCGCCGGCGGATCTGAGCTGGATCTGCGTTCTCTTCGCAGCGGCCCAGCGCCCTCGGGCAGCATCGACGTCCCCCTCGAGGAAATGGACGAGCTTTGCGGTGAGCTCCCAGGTCGGCAGCTTCTTCCCGGCGAAGGCCGCGGTCAGGGCAGAACGCCCGTAACTCGTGGCCTTGCGCATCTGTGCGTAGTCCGGCTTGCCAGCCTGGATCGCTAGGTCCCGCAGGTACTGCGCGAAGTCGCCGACCAGGCCTGGTGGTGTCGGACCAGGTGCCTTCGCCATCGCCCTCCCCCTTGACGGACCACGGCGTGCCCGCGTAATGACCAAAAAGCCAGTTCAAAAGGCTATACGAGAGACCCGGTTGAGCCAAGGCAGCAGTATCCGCCCAGCTGATGGCACATCTCAGGCCCACCGGTCAGGCCCACCGGCCTAACCGTGGTCGAACAGGGCGCAAATCGTGTTCATCCCGATTCCGGCTGACAGATAGAAGCGGTACTTTTACTGTTAGCATTCGCAGGCACGCAAAAGGGGAGGAGACGCCCCTGTAGTTGTGTGCTGTGGGCCGATGATGCCGGGAGCTGTGGCATGCTCCGGGCAATTCGGCGCGCATGTGCCGCCAGCGCGTGTTGGCCTCCTTGCAGCAGTCGACGAATTTTCAACGAATACAGACGTTTATGCAGATCACAGCCTTGGGTTCAGCCTCCCCGCCCTGCCGCTTCAAGATCCCGGTCAAAACCTTCTGGGCGGCATAAACGGGCGGATTCGATGATTTTTCGCCGGATACTCCCGGGAGATCCTGATCCCGTGGCGGCCGTGCTCGGGTTGATCGCTTAAGCTGGAGGATGCGTTGGAGTTTGCGATTCTCGGTCCGCTGGAGGTGCATGACCAGAACCGCCGAATCGCGGTGACCAGCGCCAAGGAGCGGCTGCTGCTCGCGATGCTGGTGATCCATGCCAATGAAATGGTCTCCGTCGACCGGCTGGTCGAGGTGCTGTGGGGCAACGAACCACCCGCCACCGCCGAGAACACGTTGCAGACCTACGTTTCACACCTGCGCAAGGCCCTTGAGCCAGATCGTGTGCCACGAGCCCAGTACGGCCTGCTGCACACCCGTTTCCACGGGTATGAGCTGGCGGTGCCGCCCGAGACAATCGATGCGGTGCGGTTCGAGCGCCTGGTCCGCGCTGGTCGTGACGCGTTGCCCAGCGCACCCAAGCGGGCAGCCGAGATCCTGCGGGCCGCGAGCACGTTGTGGCGCGGTGAGCCGCTGGCTGACTTCGGTTTCGAGCTCTTCGCCCAGTCAGAGATCGCTCGCCTGACCGAGCTGCGCGCTATGGCGCTGGAGGATCGGGTGGAGGCCGATCTGGCCCTGGGTCGGCACGCAAGCTTGTGCGGGGAGTTGAGCCAGGCTGTGGTCGAGCAACCGCTGCGCGAACGGCTGTGGGCACAGCTCATTCGGGCGTTGTACCGCTGCGGGCGAGAGGCTGACGCGCTGCATGCGTACGCGCGGCTGCGCACACAGCTCGCCGAGCTGCTCGGCATCGATCCCAGCCCGGAGCTGATCAGGTTGCACGAGGCCGTGCTCCACCAGCGTCCCGATCTCGATTGGTCACCGCCGCAACCGCAGCCGATACACGGGTCATCCCTACCGGCCGAGGTGCCTGTACCCGGGAAACGGCTGCCGGTGGCCCGCGCCGCACTGGCCGCGCACGACTGGCAGCGGGCCTTTGAGCTGTTCTCCGCGGAGGACCAGACAGCGCCGCTGGTCGCGGAGGATCTTGAGGGCCTGGCCGAGGCGGCTTGGTGGTCGGGGCGTTATCGGGACGGTCTGGCCGCGCGACAGCGTGCCCATCACGCCTACCTTCAGACCGGTGAGCACCGCCGAGCCGGTGTGGCCGCGGTCATGCTCATGATGCAGCACAGCAGTTGCCGGCAGTTCGCGGTGGCCGAGGACTGGTTCCGGCGGGCTCAGCGTCTGCTCTCGGCCGAGCCTGAGTGCGCCGAGCATGGTTACCTGCACTGGGGAACCATGCTCGTCAGTCTGATGCGGGGCGACGCTGAGAAATGCCTGGCTGCGGCCCGGTCGACCTACGAGACTGGCGTCCGATACGACATCTATGACTTGCAGGCCCTCGGGTTGGTGTTCCAGGGCGGGGTGCTCATCCACCGCGGGCAGGTCGAAGAGGGGTTGGCCTTGCACGACGAGGGGATGGTGATGGCCGTTGGCGGGGGCCTTTCGCAGCTGGCCACCGTCCAGATCTTCTGCCACGTCGTGCGGAGCTGCTGCGACCTGGGGGACTACCGTCGCGCCGCGGAGTGGAACAGGGCTATCGAGGACTACTTCGTGCGTACCGGGTTGTCCAGCTTTCCCGGCGACTGTGAGACCCACGGCGTCACGATCATGATCCATCGCGGCGCCTGGATGTTCGCCGAGCAGGAGGCCCACCGGGCCCACGCCAAGGTGCAGTGCATCGACATGGTCCAAAGTCAGCATGACCTTCGCCGGCATCGGCGAGATCCGGTTGCGGATGGGTGATCTCACCGGCGCGGCGGCGGCTTTCGTCAAGGGCGAGGAACTGGACGTCTGGACCGTACCCGGCTGTTACCCGACCAGGTGACCATCGCGCTGGCGGTCTCACCCGGTTGACGACCAGCGGACTTGGACGGGTCCTGCCGTAGCCGGCCGCCGACCCACCTGGCAAGCGGTAAGAGCACTAGCCACCGTGCACTTCGGCGGGACTTGGGCTTTGGGAGTGCTGGGCCACGTATTGGCGCAGCGCCGGTACCCGCAGCCGGGTGAAGACAATCCCGGTCACGATCGCGACGATGGCGGGTAGCTGCCCGATGAATACCGCCTGCGAGATGCTCAGATGCAGGACGAGCACCACGCGCACAGCCGATTCGGCGAGCCAGAGTAGTCCCCACACTGCGGTGATCAACCGCTGCTCGCGGCGGAACCCGGCGCTGTGGGTCCAGGCCCGTTCGTAGGCGCGCTCGCGGGCGGGATCGCCTCTGGTTGCGAACGGCTTACTGACCTGGAAGATGAACGGCCGCCCGACCTGGCAGGTGTAGAGCAGGTACAACCCGGCCAGGCCGGTGTAGAAGGAGGGTTTGAGCAGCACGATGTGTGGGTCGCGGGTGAGGAAGAACAGCGCCACTGACAACGCGATCTCGGCCACCACGAGTGTGCCAATCGTGTCGAGCCACCCGCGGCGTACCGTGTTGGTCAGCGCAACAACGGCGGTGACGATTCCTGGGATCATCAGTGCCCAGAAGTCATTGAACCCGGCCGTGTGCAGGAGGAAGTACCCGACGATCGGGATGATGATCTCTATCAGCATCGGCAGTGCGGTGCGCAGCTTGGGGGTCATGCCCGCCTCCTGAGCGGTGCCACTGCGCGGGTCTCGGTGATCGAGGTGTGCAGTTTCGCCAGCAACCGGGCGAGCTCGTCCACCTCGCTGAGCTCCCAGTCGGCGAGAAAGCGACGCCATTTGGCCATGCCGATCCCGGTGAGGCGTTCGATCTCCGCTTTGCCGGAGTCGGTGAGAGTCACGATCCAGGAGCGCCGGTCGTCCGGGTTGCTGCTGACCTCGACAAACCCGCTCGTCTCCAGTGCCTGGATCTGGCGGGTGACTTGGGACTGCCGGATGTTCAGGGCCTCAGCGATCTGGGTGGGCCGGATCCGGCCGCTGTAGTTGATCGCCTGGAGCACCGCGAGCCGGCTGACCTCCGGCTTGTCGGCGATGACCCGGTGGATGCCGGTCGAGAGCGCGTACAGCGGTGTGATGATCGCCCTCACCTGGTCGTCGGTGGGTTTCAGCATCGGCACGGCGGCAAGCGTCACATATTTGCTTCCTAGAAGCAAATAAATTGACACGGGGAGCGCCCGGCAGGCCGTGGCGATCGGGACCGCTTGCAGGCTCAAGACCGCTGGGTCAGCTCTGTGCACGGGTGCGATCAGTGCTCTGCTCGTGCCAGGGTGGATAGGGGATGTGTTCGGGAAACGGCGGCACATCCGCATCCCCACGAGAAGAAACTCGTATGAATCGAGGGAACGACCCAACGCTTCAGGGGCCTGCAACTACTTCGGAGAGCACCCCGAAGTAGCGATCGACTGGTTCAACTCGCACTCTGCATAGCCCCGTGTGGCTGCGGGACCGTCGACCCCTCCGGTGCCCGGACCGTCGCCGAGGCGGTGACCGTCACAACCGTGTGGTCCGTCACGCATCCGGGCCGTAGAGTGCGGCGACGGCTTCCGAGCTGACCCAACCGCTGTAGGTGGGCGATTGCGGCCAGCCTTCCGGCGAGTCCTGCCATTCCTCCTGTCGCCCGTACGGCAACAGATCGATCAGCGCGAAGCTGTGACTGAGCTGCTCGGTACCACGGCCGTTGGTGTGCCAGGTGCGATACACGGTGTCGCCATCGCGCAGAAACGCGTTGACAGCGAACCCGCCGCTGGGCGGCGCGCCGACGTCGGTCCCGAATGAACTGTTCGCCGTGGAATACCAGCTCATCGTGTTCCCGACCCGCCGCTTGTACGCGAGCGCCTCCTCGATCGGTCCCTGAGTGACGATGACGAACCGGGCGTCGTAGTTGTCCAGGAACTCCAACCTGGTGAACTGCGAGGTGAACCAGGTGCAGCCCGGACACTGCCACTCCTCGCCGGCGAACCACATGTGGTGGTAAACGATCAGCTGTGACCGCCCGCCGAAGACGTCGGCCAACCGGACCGGCCCCTCCTCGCCCTCGAGCGTGTAGTCGAGCATCTTGACCATCGGCATGCGGCGGCGCTGCGCGGCGATTGCATCGAGCTCCCGGGTCGCGGCCTTCTCCCGGACCCGTAGCTCGTCCAGTTGGCGCTGCCAGGTGTCGGCGTCGACAACGGGCGGTCGTGCGTTGGTGGTCATGGCTTCCTCCTCGCCGCGAGCCGGTGTTGGGACTACTCCAGGTTGATCGCTGTCAGTGTCGACTCTCGTCAGCGTCGAAACTCATCGCGCTGCCACGCTGGTACGCACGCGGATCGTCAAGCGTCACACCAACGTGGTTATGGTCTGGTCTCGGCATCGGGTGGGGTGCAGTAGTAGTGGAACGGCGGTGTGGAGTGGCCCAGCACCGGTGGTCTTGGGACCGGATCACCCGAGGCCGGCCTCGTGCGCGAGCAGGCCGCGGGGCGAGGCGGGTTGGTGGGTGGCTGATCTCCGATTCGGCTGGAGGTGGGAGTGACTCAGGACTGATCGGGTGCCGTCGCTGGGGTACCTACCGGCTGTGGTTGGTGGTAGGTCGGGGTTTCGGGTCGGTGTAGTGCGCTCAGGACTTGCTGGTGGGTGAGCCAGCCGACGACGTGGGTGTGGTGGGTATCGAGTACGGGGACTGCGGTGCGGGCGGAATTGAGCGCGTCGAGGGTTTGGTCGAGGCGGTCGCTGAGTTGGACGGTTTCTGTTAGTTCGGCGACTGATCCGACTGGTGTGTCGTCGTGTTCGCCGTCGGCGAGTACGTCGGTCGCTGCTTGCGCGGTCACGACACCGTAGTAGGTGCCGCGGGTGTCGAGGACCGCAAGCTGCCCGTGTCGTGATCGACTGATCAGTTCGGCGGCATCGAGCAGCGGCCGGTCGTGCCGTAATGGTTCCTCGAGGGGGTCCATGACCTCCTCGACGGTCACGGCGCTCATCGCTGTCGCTGTCGATTGCGCGGGTTCGTCCAGTTCGACGCCGCGGCGACGCAGTTTGAGGGTGTAGATGGTGTCCTGGGAGAGTAGGTGGCTGATTCCGGTGGCTAGCACGATCGCGGCCATCAGTGGCAGGATGATGGTGTATTCGCCGGTCAGCTCGAACATGATGATCACAGCGGTGATCGGAGCGCGTGCCGCTCCGGCGAAGACCGCGCCCATCCCGATCAGCCCGTAGGCGCCCGGCGCTCCGGCGATGCCGGGGGCGATGTGGTGCAGGATCTGCCCGTACGCCGAGCCGAGCATCGCGCCGATGAACAGGCTCGGTGCGAACACGCCCCCCGAACCGCCGATGCCGATTGTCAGGCTGGTAGCGATCATCTTTGCGGCTAGCAACACGATGAGGAACACGACGGTGTAGGCCCCGGCCATGCTGTTGTCCAGCACCGGGTAACCGACGCCGTACATCTGCGGCAGCACTAGTAGCAGGCCGCCGAGCAGGAATCCACCCACCGAGGGGCGTAGCCATTCCGGTCCCCGCCACACCCGATCACACACGTCCTCGATCAGATACAGCACGCGGGTGAACATGACCCCGCTGACACCGGCGAGCAGGCCGAGGGCAGCGAAGAGCAGGTACTCGTTGAGGTGGTCCATTGTGAACGGCGGCAGCGCCAGAAACGGTGCGTTGCCCAGCGCGGCCCGCCCGATCACGCTGGCGGTGACCGAGGCGATCACGACCATGCCGAAGGACTCCGCGGTGAAATCGCGCAGGATGAGTTCCATCGCGAAGAACACCCCAGCCAGTGGAGCATTGAACGTCGCGGCGATGCCCCCCGCCGCGCCGCACGCGACCAGTACCCGCATCCGGGACTCCGCGACCCCCATGATGCGCCCGAGTGTGGACCCCAACGCCGAACCGATCTGCACGATCGGCCCCTCCCGCCCCACTGAGCCACCCCCGCCGATGCACAATGCGGAGGCCAGTGCCTTTACCGCCGCGACCTGTGGCGGGATCCGGCCCCCCCGGCGGGCGACTGCGAACATCACCTCCGGCACCCCGTGCCCCCGTGCCTCCCGGGCAAAGAAATGCACCAACGGCCCGTACACCAGCCCGGCCAGCACCGGCGCAAAGACCACGAACCATCGGCCGAGTCCCGGCAGATGGGGGTTCGCGGCATGCCCCACCGCTGCGTAGTCGACATACCCGGACAACACCCACGTGAATGTCTTGATCAGCCATCGGAACACGACCGCTCCGCCGCCAGCCCCCGCACCCACCACCAACGACAACACCAGCAGCCCGGTGTTCGAGGACCGCAGCACGGTCAAGATCCGCCCGGCTCCCCGCCGAACCGGGACCGAACGTGTGGCCAGCCGGCGCCGGATCAGTCCAGAGCCGCGGCCGCCAGGTCCGGTACCCATATATTGCATTATGCAATAGTTAGTGTGTGCATGTTGCGGGAGGTTGGGGCAGGTGAACACGCCTACGCGTGGTACCGCGAACAGCGCGGTCGCCGTCGACGCAGAGGAGTTCGTGACCGCTCTGCTGACTGTCTCGCGCGTGCTGGTCGGCATCTCCGCGCGGTCACTGGCTGACGTCGAGGACAGGGTCACCGTGACCCAGTTCCGCACCCTCGTCGTGCTCGACAGCCACAGCGAGATCAACCTCAACGGCCTCGCCGAGAAACTGGGCGTCAACGCCTCAACCGCGCTCCGCATGGTCGACCGACTCCTGGCAGCCCACCTCGTCACCCGCCAGGAGAAGCCAACCAGCCGTAGAGAAGTTTTGCTCGGCCTCACCGCCGAAGGCGAGCGCCTCGTCCACCAAGTCACCACCCGCCGCCGAACAGAAATAGCCCGCATCGTCACGGCCATGCCCACCGAGCGGCGCGACGAACTCATCACCGCTCTAAGCGCGTTCGCCGACGCCGCAGACGAACCCGAACCACGACCCAACAACACCCTCGGATGGTGACTCCACCCGAGAGACCATCGAGTCCCTCTATCACCGCCCGCCGCACCGCATCCGGCGCTGCAGCAGATCTCGGTGGCAGGCGACTCCTGTCACACCACGACTGTTCGGCGCCCACGGGCCCGATGCGGTGACCGTGCGCGACATTGCCGCGGCGGCCGGTGTCTCCGCGCCGACTGGTGATACGAGCGCCGGATGGCAGGTGGATCGGAAGCCAGAGGTTGCTCGCAGACAAGTTGGCCCAGTTCAGACACCGAGCGCTTCTCCCGATGCCTGATCCCCGGATTTCCCCACAAACCTGGGACGTGGGGCGCTGCCCTCGTGGCCGCACAAACATGGTCACGTCCTCGGCCGTGGCATCATCCGCCTGACCGTACGGTTTGACAACGAGAACAAGGTGATCCGCAGCCGCTTCGGCTCCGGAGTATGTCGGTGGAGGTGAAGCGCGCCGGGGCGATCGGCCGGTGAAACTCCTTTGTCCTTCTATCGGAGGCGCCATAGCGTGGTGCGCTGTGCATGTTCTGATCTCCGGCGCCAGCGTCGCCGGCCCTGCGTTGGCGCACTGGCTGAATCGGTTCGGCATCGAGGCCAGCGTGGTGGAACGGGCGTCCGAGCTGCGTCCGGGTGGGCAGGCGATCGACATCCGGGGAGTGGCCAAGGAGGTCGTGCGCCGGATGGGGCTGGATTCCCAGGTGCGTTCCGCGTGCACGCAGACCCTCGGCGCATCCACGGTGACCAGGAACAACCGGCGAATCGTGAGTACCCGCTCGGACGAGTTCGACGGCGACGGGCACATTGCGGAGATAGAGATTCTCCGTGGCGACCTCTCAGAGGTGTTCTACAGCGCGACCAAGGACACCACCGAGTACCTGTTCGGTGACCGGATCGAGGCGCTCCATCAGCACGCCGACGGGGTCACTGTGCGGTTTGCCGGCGGCGACGAGCGCCGCTTCGACGTTGTCATCGGCGCCGACGGGCTGCACTCCGGGGTGCGCGCGCTGGCCTTCGGGCCGGAGGCCCAGTTTGTGCGCCACCTTGGCCACTACGCGTCGTTCTACACCGTGCCTAACGTGCTCGCACTGGACCGCTGGGCACTGAGCTACTCCGAGCCCGGCCGCATGGCGGGAGTGCGCGCCATCCACGACAACGCGGACCTGATGGCGTTCCTGAGTTTTCGTTCCGGCCCGTTGGAGTACGACCACCGCGATGTGAACGCGCAGAAAGCCATCCTGCGAGAGCGGTTCACGGGTGGCCGTTGGCGGATTCCCTGGCTGGTCGAGCAGCTCGATGCCGCGCCGGATTTCTATTTCGACGCCATCGCTCAAGTCCAGCTGGATCGCTGGTCGGATGGGCGCGTCGCGCTGCTCGGGGATGCCGCGTTCTCCCCGTCGCCGCTGTCTGGCCAGGGCACCAGTCTCGCCATCGTCGGGGCCTACGTACTGGCCGGTGAGTTGGCCTGCCGACCACCTGATCCTTCTGCGGCGTTCGGTGCGTACGAGCGCGCGATGCGCGGGTTCGTCGCGGCAAACCAGCGGATCGGCCGGCTCGGCGCCGAACGAGTCACCCCACCAACGCGACTCGGCGTCCTGCACCGACAACTAGACGAGTTCGCCCGCGTCTGGTTCCCGCTCAGCCGCCCGGCGTGGATGGACGAGTTCGGCCGAGCGATCAACGGCATCCAGCTTCCCGACTACCCCGGGTTCGTGCGACCGGCTCCCGAGTAGGAGCCTGTTTGTAGAGTGATCTCGCGCCAGCGCAACAACCCCGCCACCCGCTGCCGTTCCAAGGCTCCGTCGTACGGTCGGAGCCGTCGCTGCCGCACCCAGGACGCGCCCAACTCAGCGTCACGCCACACTCCGTTCAGCCGATGTCGCGAGTGTGGCTCGTAGATGATCCGCCGTTGCGCCGGAATAAACCTAGAACTACTATGCATCGTAGCCCTAGGTATGGGACGTAGGAGGTCTCGTGAAGGTCGCCAAGGATCTCGTGGCCGCCTCGGCGACACCGATGGTGCTGGGCATCCTGGCCGAGGGGGAGAGCTACGGCTACGCCATCCTCAGGCGGATCAACGAGCTGTCCGGTGGAGAGCTGGACTGGACCGAGGGGCTGCTTTACCCGTTGCTGCACCGGCTTGAGCGCC
>OBLV0100000248.1_pt1 | contig 17366 bp, 18 predicted proteins | sample 1520071 | NCBI WGS metagenome assembly OBLV01 (sample SAMEA3888446, study PRJEB22518) | metagenome | reverse complement strand
TCGTCGCCAAATTCACCGACCTCTCGTTCGAAGGCAAAGCGCTGACGATCGCCGGGGACGGCAGCACCACCCGCAGCTTCATCTACGTCGAGGACCTGGCCGACGGGATCGTCGCCGCGCTTGCCCCGGAGGCGGCCGGCCGCACCTACAACCTCTCCGGCGACGAGGTCGTGACGATCCTCGAAATCGCCGAGCGGGTGCAGGAAAACGTCGACACCTGCGAGATCACCCACACGCCGCCGCGCCCGGGCGACTTTCCCGGCAAGACGATCTCCAACCAGCGCGCGCTCGAAGAGCTCGGTTGGGAGGCGAAGACCGACTTCAAAGAAGGCGTGCGCAAGTACGTCGAATGGGTCCGCGGCACGACCAGGCCGCCCGACCCGGTGCCGGGCAAACGACCCTCGCTGAACGGCAACGAACACGCCGCCGGCGCCCTGCTCGCCGACGTCGCCCGCCTCGAGGAGCGGCCGCCGCGGGTCCTCGTCCTCACCGCCGATATCGGCGAGGGCCACGATCTGCCGGCGCGGATGATCAAGGACGACCTCGAGAAGGCCTCACCCGAGGCCGAGGTCGAGATCGCCAACGGCCTCGAGGAGATGAGCCGGCTCTACTCCTCGGTCGTGCGCGGAGGCTCGCGGGTCAGCTTCCGCTGGATGCCCTGGCTGTTCGACGTCCAGTACTGGCTGATCACCAAGTTCGCGCCGACCCGCTGGCTCGCCCACCATCTCTCCTACCTGCTGGGCGCTCGCGGCCTGCTGCGCTTGATCGCCCGCTGCGAACCGGACGTGATCGTCTCCACCTACCCTGGCGTCACCGCGGTGCTGGGGATGCTGCGGGAGAACCGCCGCCTGCCGATCCCGGTCCATTCGGCGATCACCGACCTCGCCGGCCTGCGCTACTGGGTCCATCCCGGCATCGACCTCCACTACGTCACCCACCCCGAGTCGATCGAGGAAGTCGAGCGCCTGGCCGGCCCCGGCAGCGTCGAATGGATGCAGCCGCCGATCTCCCCCGACTTCCTGATGCCGCGCACGCGCGGCGACGCCCGCGAGGCGCTGGGCCTGCCGCCCCACGCCCGCATCGTCCTCGTCTCCGGCGGCGGCTGGGGGATCGGCGACCTCGAGGGCGCGGTCCGCAGCGCCATCGCCGACGAAGACACGCTGGTGGTCTGCATCACCGGCCGCAACGAGGGTGCCAAGGAGCGCCTCGAGGAGCGCTTCGGCAACAGCAACCAGGTCCGGGTCCTCGGCTTCACCGACCAGATGAGCGACTGGATGGCCGCCGCCGACGCGATGGTCCACTCGACCGCCGGGCTGACCGTGCTGGAGGCGCACATCCGCGGCTGCCCGGTCGTCTCCTACGGCTTCTCAGCCGGTCACCTGCGGGCCAACAACGCTGCCTTCGAGCGCTTCGGCCTGGCCGAAGTGGCGCGCTCGCGCCACGAGCTGGAGTCGATGCTGCGCCACGCCACCCGCGAGCGCCGCTCGCCGGACTCCTCCTTCGCCTCGCTGCCGCCGATCTCGGCCCGCGTGCTCGCCGCCCGGCCACGGGTGCGCCAGCAGCCGGTCTGGAAGGTGCGGGCGGAGCGGACCGCGACGGCTGTCGCCGCCGCCGCGGTGGCGATCGTCGCGCTCATCGCGATCACCTTCTGGCTCAACTGGGAAACGCCCTATCGGGTGATCGCGAAGCCGATCGAGAGCCGCATCCACCTCGGCAAGGACACCGATACCCCGCCGGGCGTGCACCAGGCGCAGCCCGCGGTCGGGCAGGGCTCCGAAGCCAAGGCCGGAGCCGGCCCAGCGCAGGCGGAAACCACCGCCGCCCATTGATCCGGACCCTGGCGGGAGCCGCCGCCGCGGGTGGGGCGGTCCTCCATGCCGGCCCGGCGCTGGCCCCCGTAATTCCGGCGCTCGGCGACGCCCTGGGGGTGATGCTGCGGCAGGACGGAGCCGAGGGGGTCGCCCTCACCTTCGACGACGGGCCGCATCCGCAGGGCACGCCGGCGGTGTTGGAGACGCTGCGCGAGGCGGGCGCGGTCGCGACCTTCTTCCTCGCCGGCGAGCAGGTCGAGCGGCGCCCGGCGCTGGTCGCCGAGATCGTCGCCGCCGGCCACCGGGTCGAGCTGCACTGCCACCGCCATCGCAACCAGCTGCGGCTGTCGCCGCGCTCCCTGCTCGACGACACCGAGCGCGCGAAGGCGGCAATCGAGGAGGCGGGGGGACAGGAGGTGCGCGACTACCGGCCGCCCTACGGGATCTTCAGCGCCGTCGGCCTGCGGGCGATCAGACGCCGCGGCTGGCGCCCCGTGCTCTGGTCGCAGTGGGGGAGGGACTGGCGCAGCAGGGCAACGCCAACCTCGATCGCCGCGGGGGCGACCTCGAACGTCCGCGCCGGAGACGTCGTGCTTCTACATGACGCCGACTACTACAGCGCGCCGGGCTCCTGGATCCGCACCGCCGATGCCCTGCCGATCATCCTCGATGCGCTCGAGACGCGGGGGCTGAACTCGATGCTGCTGCGCCGCTGAGCCGGCGGTGCCAGCGTCCACTCCTCGCAGCCGGCGAAAGCTTCGTCGAGCTGCTGGGCCATGGTGCTCCTGGGTCGATCCTGGTCGAAGATCTGCTGCGGCATGTCTCTCCGTCCTCTCTGGGTCCCGAATGCGGGGTCGCTGAAGATTCCCCGCCCGGTCGGACGAAAAAGCTGCACTTTGCGAGTTTTTCGAACGCATGTTCGGTTGGGCACAAACCGGCGGCTATCGGCTCCCGCTCGCGCTTCCGCCCGCGACGAAGCCGGCGATCTCCTCCGCCAGCTTCGCCGGCTGGTCGAGCGGCACGAAGGTCTTGGCGTCGGGGATCGTGACGATCCGGGCGTTGCCCGCCTCGGAGGCCAGCCGTTCCGCGTATGAGAGCGGGAAGTACTTGTCGCCTGGGGCCCAGGCGAGCAGGATCGGCAGCTGCGACCCGCGCAGCTTCCCGGCGGCGGCGAGCGTGTAGCGCTTGCTCATCCCCGCCGTGACCTTCTTGGCGTCGCGCATCACTCCCGGGACGCTCGTCACCGGCGCCATCCAGGAGGCAACCAGGTCGTCGGGAATGCGGGTGCGGGCGAATGGCCTGAAGCCCTGGCGGGCGAGGGCCGGGACGCGGAAGGGGGTGGCGATCATCGTCATCCCCCCGGGCAGCTTCGCCAGCCGCGGCAGCGCCTTGAAGATCCCGGGCGGGAAGTTCTCGTGCGTGTCGCAGTTGGTGAGGATCAGGCGACCGACCCGTTCGGGGTGCTCGGTGACGAGCACCTGCGACATCGCCCCGCCGGAATCGTTGCCGACGATCGTCACGTCGTCCAGCCCGAGGGCGGCGAGGAAGGAGTCGATCGTCGCCGCGATCCCGGGCGGCGTCAGGTCGGCATCCGGGTTCATCGCGATCTGCTGGGAGCCGATCGGCCAGTCGGGGGCGAGGCAGCGAAAGCGGTCGGCGAGGCGGTCGACCACCCCGTCCCAGAGCCGGCCGTCGACCAGGTATCCGTGGACGAAGACGATCGGGGGCCCCTCGCCGGCCTCGCGATAGCGGATCCTGCCGGCGGGCAGGTCGATCTCCTTGCGTTGACTGCTCCCTGCTGCGTCGATCATCGAGAATCGCCTCCTCTGAAGTGCTTTCGTCCTAACATACATACAGTATGCATGTAAGTCCAGATCCCCCCGACTCCAGCGAGCGCTCCGGCGCCGGCGGCGAGAGCCCGCCCCCTCGTCGCACCCAGGCCGCGCGGACCGAGGCGACCCGCGCCGCGCTGATCGCCGCCGCCCGCCGCCTCTTCACCGAGCGCGGCTACGACGACGTCGCCGCCGAGGAGATCGTCCGCGCCGCCGGGGTCAGCCGCGGCGCCCTCTACCACCACTTCGGCGGCAAGGCCCAGCTGCTCGAGGCGGCCTACGAACAGCTCGAGGCGGAGTCGACCGAGCGCGTCGCTCGGGTCGTCCTCGGCTCCGAGCTGGAGAGCCCGCTGGGGGCGATGCGGGCCGGGATCGAGGCCTTCCTCGACGAGTGCGCGGAGCCGGAGCTGCGACGCATCGCCCTGCACGACGCACCCGCGGTGCTCGGTTGGGAGCGCTGGCGCGAGATCGGTGCGGCCAACGGCCTCGGTCTGATCGAGGCGAGCCTCAACGCCGCGATCGAGGCGGGGGAGATTCGTCAGCTGCCGGTCAAGCCGACCGCCCACCTGCTGCTCGGCGCGCTCGACGAGGCGGCGATGCTGGTCGCCCGCTCAGAGGACCCCGCCAGCCGGGCCGAGGTCACCTCGGTCCTGCCGGTGCTCCTGGACAGCCTCGCCCTGCCGAGCTAGGCCGATCTCGCGGAGCTTCTCCAGCGACAGCGATCCGCCCGGGGAGCGCCGACGCGACTCCTTCTGCGCGTACATCCGCACGTCCGCCAGCCGCAGCGCCTCGGCGCTGCTCGCGGCCTCGCCGGGGATCGCCGCGGCGCCGCAGGATGCCCCGACGGCGAAGTCGCTGCCCTGCGCGGAGAGGGCGACGATCGCCCGCCGCTTCGCTTCCTCCGAGCGCCAGTCGTCGCCTCGCAGGACGACGCAGAACTCGTCGCCACCAAAGCGGTAGGCGGTGCCGTCGTCGCCGACCGCCTCGCGCAGAGCCCCGCCGAGGCGGGCGAGCAGAACATCGCCCTCGGGGTGGCCGAAGGTGTCGTTGAAGTGCTTGAAGCCATCGAGGTCGAAGAGGACCACGGTGACGGCGCTGGCGCCGCCGCGACGATCGAGCTCGGCGAAGTCGACCTCCATCGCGCCGCGGTTGCCAAGCTGGGTCAGCGGATCGGTCCGGACCCGGTCCAGGAGGCGCTTGTTTTCGCTGACGCTGAGGCCGAGGCGGGCGACGACGGCGACCATCGTCGCCAGCCAGAGCACGGTCGTGAGCACGCTGGCGGAGGCCATCGCCTGCATCACGAAGAGCCCGCTGAGGACGACCGCGAAGAAGGCGGGAACCATCAGCTCGCGCCAGCCGTCGAAGCGCGCCGCCGCCTTGATCGCCGCCGCCCGCGGCTGCCAGGTCTCGGCCCCGAGGCAGAGCGCGGCGAAGAGGTAGATCGGTTCGATCCAGTCGCCCTGGGGGAAGCTGGCGTCGGCTGCCTGCAAGGTGAAGGCGACGTCGGCGATCACCAGCAGCGCCAGGCCGGAGAGCAGCAGCGACCAGGTCCTGCCGGGCCGCCAGCGGGTGAGGGCGATCACGCCGACGACCAGCGACAGCATCAGCACGTCGCCGAACGGGTAGGCGAGCGTCGTCACCCTTTCGACCAGGTTGCCGCCGGTGCGGTCGGCGACGAAGTCGAAGACGAAGGCGGTGCCCAGCGCCGCGGTGCCGAGGCCGGCAATCAGCCCGTCCATCCAGAGCCGCCAGTCGAGCTCGCGGGCGCGGGAGCGGACCAGCAGGCAGACCCCGAGCGCGGCCAGTGGGTAGAAGGCGAGGTAGCCGATGTCGGCCGGCGAGGGGTAGGGAGGCGACGGGTTGTCGGTCAGGAACGCCGTCCAATAGATCTCGGCGGCGCCCCAGGCGAGGATCGAGGCCGCGATCGCGATCCAGGCGTTGCGCTCGGCTCCCGACTCGCGCGCCCTCAGCAGGCAGGCCAGCCCGGCGGCGACGATCACCGCGTCGTAGATGACTCCGTTGACCGCGAGATTGAAGCTGTCGCCGCCAACCCCGAGCCAGTCGTGCAGCACCGAGACGGCGATCCCGAAGACGATCACGGTCGCGATCGCAGCCCGGACGACGGCCACGATTGGCTTCTGCGCAGGGGCGGTCGCGGTCGCGGTCACACAGGGGTATCGGCAGCTTGCCCAGTTCTCTAGACTGAAAGGAGATGAAGGCAGGAATTCACCCCGATTACACGCTTGCCAACGTGCACTGCTCGTGCGGCAACCAGTTCTACACGCGGTCGACGAAAGCCGACCTGCACGTCGAGCTCTGCTCCGAGTGCCATCCGTTCTACACGGGCAAGCAAAAGCTGGTCGACACCGGTGGCCGCGTCGAGCGCTTCCAGCGCCGCGCCGCCAAGCACCGGGCCGGGAAGTAGCCGGTGAGCCCGCCGGCGGGCTCGGCACAGGCGATCTCCGTCCCCTCCGAGACGAACGGGGGGGACCCGCTGCGCATGCCCGACGGCGCCCTGGTCGCCAAACGCGACGCCCCGGTCGGCGGCCAGGCGGTGCTCGAGGGAGTGATGATGCGCGGCGTCACGGTTTGGGCCGTTGCCTGCCGCAACCCCGAAGGCGAGATCGAGATCCAGTCCGAGCCGCTGGTGCCGTGGGCACAGCGGCACCGAATCTGGCGACTGCCGATCCTGCGTGGCGTCGTCGCCCTCGGCGAGTCGATGAAGATCGGCTTCAAGGCCCTCGCCATCTCCGCCAACGCGCAGATGGAGGACGACGAGGAGAACGACGCCAAGGAGGAGATCGGCGGCTGGATCTGGGGTTTGACGATCTTCGTCTCGCTGCTGCTCTCGATCGTCCTCTTCTTCGTCGTCCCGGTCGGCCTCACCAGCCTGATCAAGGGTCAGCTCGGCTCGCCCTTTCTCTTCTGGTTGATCGAGGGGATCCTCCGCACCGGCATCTTCATCGGCTACATCGCCGCGATCAGCCGGATGAAGGACATGCGCCGGGTCTTCGAGTACCACGGGGCCGAGCACAAGACGATCTCCTGCTACGAGGCCGAAGACGAGCTGACCCCGGAGCGGGCGAAGCTCTACTCGCGCCTGCACCCGCGCTGCGGCACCAGCTTCCTGCTGATCGTGATGGTGCTGGCGATCTTCGTCTTCGCCCCGATCGGGCTGCCGGCCTGGTACTGGCTGGTTGCCTCGCGCATCCTCGGCATCCCGCTGATCGCCGGCCTCTCCTACGAGGTGATCAAGTGGGCCGGCAAGAACCGCCGCAAAGCCTGGGTGCGGGGAATCATGTGGCCCGGCCTGATGCTGCAGAACCTGACCACTCGCGAGCCCGACGAGGAGCAGCTCGCGGTGGCGATCGCCTCGCTCGAAGCCGTCCTCGCCCGCGAGGACCCCGAGGAGGCGGCGAAGAACCAGCAGATCGAGATCGTCGCTTAGTGGGAGAGGGTCGGGTGGCCCTCTCCGCTTAACTTTTTTGCGGGGTCGCGGCCCTGATGGGCCGCGCGCTGGGGACGCAAAAAAGTACAAGACGCTGCGAGGGCCACCCGACCCTCTCCCGCGAACCCTCTCCGGTCCTTCTTCCCGTCTAGGGTTGATCCCGTGATCGAGTCGTTGGTGGAGCAGATCAGGGCGCGCTTCTCGGAGCTGGAGGAGCAGATGTCGGATCCCGAGGTGATCGGGGATCGGGAGCGCTATGCGGAGGTTGGGCGCGAGTATCGGGAGCTGCAGCCGGCGCGCGACCTGGCGGAGGAGTATCTGACCCTGCGCGATGACCTTGAGGGGGCGCGGGAGCTGCTCGAGGAGGGCGAGGACGCGGAGCTGCGCAAGGTCGTCGAGGAGGCGCCGGCACGGCTCGCCGAGCTGGAGGAGGAGATCCGCCTGGCGATGGTCGAGCGGGACCCGAACGACGCCAAGAACGTGATCGTCGAGGTGCGGGCGGGGACCGGCGGCGACGAGGCGGCGCTGTTCGCCGGCGACCTCTACAAGATGCTGACCCGCTACGCCGAGGAGCGCGGCTTCTCGACCGAGGTCCTCTCGCAATCGGCCTCCGAAGCCGGCGGCTTCAAGGAGGTGACCTTCGCCGTCAAGGGCGAGGGTGCCTACTCCGTCTTCAAGTTCGAGGGCGGGACCCACCGCGTGCAGCGGGTGCCGGAGACCGAGTCGCAGGGGCGGATCCACACCTCGACCGCGACGATCGCGGTGCTGCCGGAGGCCGAGGAGGTCGAGGTCGAGGTCGATCAGAACGACCTGCAGATCGACGTCTACCGTTCCTCCGGGCCAGGCGGACAGTCCGTCAACACGACCGACTCGGCGGTGCGGATCACCCACAAACCGACCGGGATCGTGGTCTCGATGCAGGACGAGAAGTCCCAGCTGCAGAACAAGGATCGGGCGATGCGGGTGCTGCGGGCGCGCCTGTATGAGCGCGAGCTGGCCGAACAGCAGGCGAAGATCGCCTCCGAGCGGAAGGCCCAGGTCGGCAGCGGCGAGCGCTCGGAGAAGGTGCGGACCTACAACTTCCCCCAGGGCCGGGTCACCGACCACCGCATCAAGCTGACCTCGCACAACCTCGACGGGGTGCTCGGCGGCGAGCTGCGCGAGTTCACCGACGCCCTCGCCGCCGAGGAGAAGCGCCAGAGGCTCGAGACCGCCGCGGTCGGGTGACGGTCGCCGGCGGAGCCAGCAGCCGCGAAGCGCTCGAAGGCGCGATCGACGCCCTGCGCGCTGTCGGCGTCGAAGACCCCCGCCTCGACGCCGAAGTGCTGCTGGCCGAGGCGACCGGAAGCGACCGGGCGGCACTCGTGGCGGGCACCGATGTGGAGCCGGCGGCGGCGCGGCAATTTGGCGAGATGGTGCGGCGGCGGCTGCGGCGCGAGCCGGTCGCCTACATCGTCGGCCGCAAGGGGTTCCGCGGGATCGAGCTGGCGGTCGACTCGCAGGTGCTGGTCCCGCGGCCGGAGACCGAGCTGCTGGTCGAGCTGGCGCTGGAGCGGCGACCGGCGACCGTGCTGGACGTCGGCACCGGTTCCGGCGCGATCGCGCTGGCGGTCGCCACCGAGCTGCCCGAGTGCGAGGTGACGGCGACCGACACCTCCCCCTCGGCCCTGGGCGTCGCCCGGGCCAACGCGGAGCGGCTCGGGCTCGGCGGCCGCGTCCGCTTCCTCGCCGGCTCGCTGCCGGCGGAGGAGGACTTCGACCTGATCCTCGCCAACCTGCCCTATGTCGCCGAGGCCGAATGGGCGTCGCTGCAGCCCGAGGTGACGAGGTGGGAGCCGCGGCAGGCGCTGCTTGCCGGCCCCGACGGCCTCGACGCGATCCGCGAGTTGATCGAGGGGTGCGTTCGTCATTTCTCCCGCTATGCGGGAGGAACGACGAACGCGCTGGCGCTCGAGATCGGCGCCGGCCAAGCCGACGCGGTCGAGGCGCTGATGGGGCAGGCCGGCTTCGTCGCGATCGAGCGCCGTCGCGACCTCGCCGGGATCGAGCGCGTGGTGATCGGCGAGCTGTGAGCGCCCAAACGCCTCGCGTCGGGTCGGCTCATGGGGGTGGGCGGTGAGCGAGGTCGTTTCGGTCGAGGGGGCCGGGAGCGCGGCGCGGGGTGCGCTCGAGCGGACGATCGCCGGCGGCGGGGTTGCGGTGTTTCCGGCGGACGGGGTCTACGGCCTCGCCTGCGACCCGCTCGACGCCGGCGCGGTCGCCCGCATCCATGAGCTGAAGGGGCGCGACGAGGGCAAGTCCTCGGCGGTGATGTACTTCTCGCCGCTGGCGATGCGCGAGCTGGTTTCCGGACTTGGCCCCCGCGCCGCCGCGGCGTTGGCGGCGCTGCTGCCGGGGCCGGTGACGCTGATCCTCGCCAACCCCGAGCGCCGCTACCCGCTTGCCTGCCGGCAGGACCCGGAGCGGCTCGGGGTGCGGTTGATAGCCGGCCCGTTGGCGGGGGCGATGTGCCCGGTCTTCCAGACCTCGGCCAATCGCAGCGGCGAGCCGGCGGCATCCCGCTTCGAGGAGATCCCCGACTCGATCGTCGCCGGCGCCGACCTGGCGATCGACGGCGGCCACCTTGGCGGCCTGCCCTCGACCGTGGTCGACCTGGGGGAAGTCGACGAGGGAGGCGGCTGGACGGTCCTGCGCGAAGGCGCGCTCTCCCCGGGCGACCTCGCCGCCGCGCTCGATCACCTCGCCTGAGCCCGCTCAGCAGCCGTGCCCGCGGTAGGGCAGGCGGACCCGGCGGCGCGAGACGTTGTCGTGCTCGTTCGACTCGTAGAGCAGGTGCTTGGGGTCGACCGTCATCTGGAAGGCGAAGCAGCCGCGCAGGCCGCTGACGTTGATCCACTGGTTGTCGTAGTCGGAGGGGTAGATGTCCGACCAGCCGACCGAGGTGCCGAGGGTGACGCGATCCTGGAACGGGTTCTGGTTGCAGCCGGGGTAGTGGCGGTGATCCGGCGAGCGGTGGCCTGGCTGGGTGCGTTCGAGGTCGCGCAGGCAGTAGTTGAGCTTGGGGCTGGTGCGGAGGACCGGGCCGAGGCTGCCGTCATGACGCACCCGGCGAAGCTCGAAGCGGGCCAGCTGGTGGACCTTCCAGTAGGAGCCGCCGAAATAGGCGCCGACGTCGGTGAAGCGCAGCTTGGCCCGGCTGCGCAGCTCGATGTGGCCGCCGCCGACCTTGTAGATCCGCTGCGTCGTCCGCATCGAGCGCGGGCCGTCGCGGCGGCCGCGCACCTCCATCGGCCCGCGGCCGCGGCTGCGCACGTCGCTGGTCGCTCGCAGCAGCACCCGGCCGGGCCCGGCGTCTTCGACATAGAGGTCCGAGGGCCGGCCGATCCGCAGGTTGGGGCAGAGGAGGTGGACCGCCTCGGGGCCGGTGCACGGGTTGTCGGCCGCTGCCGGCGCCGCGGCGAGCAGGGAGGCGACCAGTGCGGCCGCCGCCGCGAGGGCCGAGATCCGGGGTCTCACGGCGCCCAGACTATCCCGGCCCGTTGCTATGGTCGCCCGACCGTGAGCGATCTGTCCGAGAACTTCCAGGCGGCGCCGCTGGCCGAGGTCGATCCTGAGATCGCCGCGGTCCTCGACGCCGAGCTGCAGCGCCAGCAGCGGACGCTGGAGATGATCGCCTCGGAGAACTTCGTGCCGCAGGCGGTGCTGGAAGCGGTCGGCTCGGTGCTGACCAACAAGTACGCCGAGGGCTACCCCGGCCGCCGCTACTACGGCGGCTGCGAGGAGGTCGACGTCGCCGAGGAAGTGGCGATCGCGCGGGCCAGGGAGCTGTTCGGCGCCGAGCACGCCAACGTCCAGGCGCACTCCGGCGCCCAGGCCAACAACGCCGTCTACATGGCGCTGCTCGAACCGGGCGACACCTTCCTCGGCCTCGCGCTGGACCACGGCGGTCACCTCAGCCACGGGATGAAGATCAACGTCTCCGGCACGCTCTACAACCCGGTGCCCTACCACGTCCGCAAAGACGACCTGCTGGTCGACATGGACGAGGTCGCCGCCCTCGCCAAGGAGCACAGGCCGAAGCTGATCGTCGCCGGCTGGTCCGCCTATCCGCGCCAGCTCGACTTCGCCGCCTTCCGCGAGATCGCCGATTCGGTCGGGGCGCTCCTGATGGTCGACATGGCGCACTTCGCCGGCCTCGTCGCGGCCGGCGAACACCCGAACCCCGTCGAGCACGCCGACGTCGTCACGACGACGATCCACAAGACCCTCTGCGGCCCTCGCAGCGGCATGATCCTCTGCCGCGAGGAGCACGCTAGGGCGATCGACAAAGCGATCTTCCCGGGCCAGCAGGGCGGGCCGTTGATGCACACCGTCGCCGCCAAGGCGGTGGCATTGAAGATCGCCGCTTCGCCCGAGTTCGCCGCCCGCCAGCGGCAGACGATCGCTAACGCCCGCGCCCTCGCCGCCGGGCTCGAAGCCGGCGGCGTCCCGGTCCTCACCGGCGGCACCGACGTCCACCTCGTGCTCGTCGACCTGACTCCGACGGGGCTCGACGGCCAGACCGCCGAGGACCGCCTCGAGGAGGTCGGGATCACGGTCAATCGCAACGCGATCCCCTTCGACCCGCGGCCGCCGCTGAATCCCTCCGGCCTGCGGATCGGCACCCCGGCGCTGACCACGCGCGGGCTCGGCGAGGACGAGATGCGCGAGATCGCCGCCGTCATCGCCCTCGCCCTGACCGGTGACTTCGTCTTCGAGAAAGACGGCCTTCAGGCCCGCACCGCCGCCCTGATGGACCGTTTCCCGCTCTACCCGCAGCTCTCGCCAAGCACCGTCTGATCGCTTGCTCGTCTGGGTGGACTGCACCGCGGCGGCGCACCCCCTGGTGCTGCGGCCGATCGTCGACCGGCTCGAGGCGCAGGGGCACGAGACCTTCATCACCACCCGCGAGTACGGCCAGACCGTCGGCATCCTCGACCGCCTCGGATTGCCCTACACAGTGGTCGGCGAGCACGGCGGCGCCTCCCGGCTCGGCAAGGTCCGGGCGCTGGGCGGCCGCTCGGGGCGCCTCGCGAGGCTGGTCTGGCGGCGGCGGCCGGATCTGGCTCTCGCCCACGGCTCGGTCGACGTCGCCATCGTCTCGGCCTTGTTCCTGATTCCCTCGGTGCAGATGCAGGACTACGAGTTCGCGCGACTGCAGCGCAACGTCGCCTTCCGCGCCGCCCGCCGCGTCCTCGCGCCGGACTCGATCCCGGTCGAGCGACTGAAACGGCTCGGTGCGGGGCCGAAGAAGCTGGTCCGCTATCCCGGCCTGAAGGAGGAGTACTACCTCGATGGCTTCGAGCCCGATCCCGGCGTCCTCGGCGAGCTCGGCCTCGACCGCGAGAAGGTCATCGTCGTCGTCAGGCCGCCGCCGGAGACCTCCGAGTACCACGCGCCGAACGACCTCTACGGGGCGACGATCCAGCGCCTCGCCGGCGACGAGCGGACGCAGGTGGTGGTGATCCCGCGCACCGTCGAGCAGGGCGAGGGGGCTCGCGCTCTCGATGCCGGGAACCTGATCGTGCCGGCGCAGGCGATCGACGCCCAGAGCCTGATCGCCTTCGCCGACCTGGTGGTCAGCGCGGGGGGGACGATGAACCGCGAGGCCGTGGCCCTTGGCACCCCCGTCTTCACCACCTTCACCGGCCGCATGGGCGGAGTCGACGAGGCGCTGATCGCCGAAGGCCGTCTCCAGGTGCTCGACGACCCGGCGGCGCTGGAACTGCGCAAGCGCGAGGCCCCGGTTGGGGTCTTACACCCGCGCGACCCCGGCTTCCTGGTCGACGCCGTTCTCGGCGCGCTCGGCGGCGAGCTATCTCGGTAGGGGTGGAACGTCTTGTACTTTTTCCGCGGTGAGCCTCACGGTCAGCCGCAGCGGAGGTTCGGAAAAAGTTAAGTGGAACCCCTACCGAGATAGCTCGCCGCCAGGACCCCGCTAAGTGGCCCCGACTACCACCGAAGCCGTCCTCGCCTTCGTCGCCGCCGCGGCGGTTGCCTGGCTGCTCGTTCCCTACGCGGAGCGCCTTGCGTTTCGGGTCGGGGCGATCGACCAGCCGAAGGAGCGCGGTCTGCACGACCGGCCGATGCCCCGGCTCTCCGGCCTGGCGATCCTCGCGGGGGTCGAGCTCGCCGGCTGGATCTGGCTGCCGGGGGACACGGAAAGCCACGCGATCCTGATCGGCGCCGTGGCGATCGCCGCGGTTGGCGTCGTCGACGACATCCACGGGCTGCCGGCGGCGGCGAAGCTGCTCGGCCAGGTCGGCGCCTCGCTGATCCCGGTCCTCGCCGGCGTCAGGGTCGAGAGCCTGACCCTGCCCTTCGTCGGCGGCTTCGATCTCGATTGGCTCGCCTACCCGCTGACGGTGCTGGGGATCGTCGCCGTCGTCAACGTCATCAACTTCATCGACGGCGTCGACGGGCTGGCAGCCGGCGTCTGCGTGATCGCCGGCGTCACCCTGGCGGCGATCGCGCTCTCGCTCGAACGCAACGCCGCCGGCGCCCTGGCGGCGCTGACCGCCGGCGCCGCCCTCGGCTTCCTCCGCCACGGCTTCCCGCCGGCCTCCAGCTTCATGGGCGACACCGGGTCCAACCTGCTCGGCTACCTGCTGGCGACCGCCTCGGTCCAGGGAGCGCTGAAGACGAACGCGGTGATCGCCCTCGCCTTCCCGCTGGTCGTCCTCGCCGTGCCGATCCTCGATTCCGGCTTCGTCGTCGCCAAGCGGCTCAAATACCGCCAGCCGATCTACCAGGCGGACAGCTGGCACTTCCACCACCGGATGGCCAATATCGGCTTCTCGCAGCGGCGCACGATCGCCTACCTGTACGCCTGGACGCTGGTGATGGCGGGGTTGGCGCTGGCGCTGCGCTTCGTCCCGTACAGCGACAACCACGGGCACTTCAACGCCCTCTGGACCGTGGTGATGGTCGCCTGCCTGCTCGTCGCCCTCGCCTCCAGTGTCTATCTGGTCTACGTGCTGGAGATCCTGAAGCTGCGCCGCGGCCGGATAAACCCCGAAACGGGCGAGTTCGAAGCCCTGGAAATCGACGAGGCGGGTAGTGGCAACGCTCACTAAGTGGCTTTGCAATGCCGTTTCGCCGCCCTTTGGGCTATAGTCGCGCATCCGCCCGCTCTCACTGAGTCGGGCGCTTTTATGTCTCCTCCTCCCAAGTACGTCGACCTTTTGGTGCTGGCCGCCGCGCTGGCCGTCTTCGTCGTGGGCGGATTCCCGATGCTCGGTTTCGCCGCCGGAGCCGCCTCCTGGCTGGTCCAGCGGGGGATCCAGACGTACACGGCGCGGCGCGCCAAGGCCGAGCTCGCCGCTGGCAACCGGCAGAAGGCGATGGGCATGATCGCGGCGACGACGCTCGGCCGGGTCTGGCTGATGGCGACGGTGGTCCTGCTCACCGGCCTCGCCGATCGCCCTGCTGGGCTCGCCGCCGCCGTCCTCGTCGCCGTTCTCTTCACGATCTCCTTCGTCGCCCAGGGCATCTCGCACCTTTTCGCCGAAGACCCCGAGGGCCAGGAGGCAGCGTGAGCGAAGCCACCGCCCAGGTGACCGCGCCTGCCGGCGCGGTCCAATCGCAGGGCGGCGCCGAGCCGCCGAAGTCCGGGCTCAGCACCAAAGCCAAGGTCTTCATCGGGCTCGGCACCTACCTGGGGATCGCGATCCTGCTGCTGTTGATCTTCGGCAGCAACGGCAAGAACGAAGCCTTCAAGCCGCAGAACGAGTTCAAGCTGGAACCGTGGGTCTCGATCCACCTCGGCGGCGTCGACCTCAGCATCAACAAGGCGGTCTTCTACCTGCTCTTCGCCAGCGCCCTGACGATCGCCGCGATGAGCTGGATCGCCAAGAAGATGCAGGAAAAGCCGAACAAGGTCCAGACCGCGGTCGAGGTCGCCTACGACATGACCAAGAACACGATCACCGGCGGCAGCCTCGACGGCGAGATGGCGGCCCGCTGGTTCCCCTTCATCGCCGCGATCTTCTTCTGGATCTGGTTCTCGAACATGCTCGGCTTCGTGCCGTTGCCGACCAACACCGAGCACGAGATCTCGATCTTCGGCCTCGAAATCCCCGCCCTCGCGATCTACGCGGCGACCGCCAACCTCTCGATCCCGCTGGTCCTGACTCTGGTCGTCTGGGTCTCCTACCACGTCGAAGGGATCCGGGCCAAGGGCCTCGGCAAGTACCTCGCCAGCTGGCTTCCGCCCGGTCTCGAGGACATGAACCCGCTCGCCAAGGGGTTCATCTTCATCATCGAGGCGATCTCCCACTTCGCCCGCTTGATCTCGCTTTCCGTCCGACTCTTCGCCAACATCCTCGCCGGCCACCTGCTGCTGCTGTTCATGGGCGGTGGGCTGGCGGTCCTGCTCGGGATCGCCGCCCTCGGGGCGCTGACCTTCCCGCTGGCCTTCTTCTTCTTCATTCTCGAGGTCGGCCTGATCGCGACCCTGCAGGCCTTCATCTTCGCCACTCTTACTGCCATCTATCTCGGCGGAGCGACCTCCGCCAGTCACTAGAAAAGGAGCACGTTTTCAATGGATCTGTCCCCTGTCATCGCCGCCGTCTCTGACGAAGGCGTGGAAGCTGCCGGCAAGGCTGTCGCCCTCGGCGTCGGTGCCGGTCTCGGCTCGATCGGCGCCGGTATCGGCATCGGCTTCATCTTCGGCAAGGAGATCGAGTCGGTCGCCCGCCAGCCGGAGATGAAAGACGAGCTCCAGAGCATCCGCTGGCTCGGCTTCGCGCTGACCGAGGCCGTGGCCTTCTACACCTTCATCTTCGGCCTCATCGCCTTCTTCCTCTAGGTCGATGACTGTGGTCGGGCTCATATCCACGCTGTCCCTCGCCGCCGAGTCCGGCAAGGAAGAAGGCGGCAGCTTCCTCGTCTCGCCGGGTCTCGGCCTGATGATCTGGACCCTCGTCCTGTTCCTGATCACGATGTGGGTCCTGAAGAAATTCGCCTTCCCGAAAATCCAGGAAGCGCTGGACCGGCGGGCGAAGGTGATTGCCGAGTCGATCGATGCGGCCGAGCGCCAGCGGCGCGAATCCGACGAGCTGCTGGCCGAGTACCGCGGCCGGCTGGCCGAGGCTCGGGAGCAGGCCGACGACATCATGGCCCGCGCCCGCAAGGCGGCCGAAACCGCCGAGGCCGAGGCCACCGCGGCGGGCAAGGAGAAGCGCGAGGAGCTGGTCAACGCGGCGAAACGCGACATCGAGGCCGAGACGCGGCGCTCGCTGGAGCAGATCCGCCGTGAGGTAGCCGACCTGACGGTGCTGGCAACCGAGAAAGTCACCCGCAAGAGCCTCAGCGGCGAGGACCAGAAACGGCTCGTCGAGGAGGCGCTCAGCGAGGTCGACTTCTCCGCGCTCTCGGGGTCGGAGAACTAAGGGTCACCGATGCCAGAGGTCGCTCACGTATACGCCGAGGCCCTGTTCGAGGCCGGCAAGGACAAGGGGAAGCTCGACTCGCTGCAACAGCAGCTGGCCGAGTTCACCGACACGGTGGACGGCAACCGCGACCTGCAGGTCTTCCTCTTCAGCCCCTACCTGTCCTCGACCGACAAGGTGGAGGGCCTGCGGCGGGCGGTCTCGGGCGCCGAGCCCGAGTTGACCAACTTCCTCGAGCTGCTGGTCGAGAAACACCGGATGCCGGAGATCTTCCGTATCCGGCGCGAGTTCGACGAGCTCTGGAAGAAGGAGAACCGCCGCCTCGACGTCACTGTCATCAGCGCCGTCGAGCTCGACGACGCAGTCGTCAGGAAGATCGGCGAGGAGGTCGAACGGCAGACCGGGGAGGAGGTCGACCTGGCCAGCCGCGTCGACGAGGGAATCATCGGCGGCATCGTCCTGCAGGTCGGCAACATGGTTTTGGACGCGAGCATCCGCAATCGCCTGGAGAAACTTCGACAGAGCGTCGCCGCAGCGGCGTAAGGAGGCAAGGAGCACCCGATGGAGATCAAGCCCGACGAGATCGCAAGCATCCTGCGAGAGCGGATCGAGGGTCTGGAGAGCGGTTCCGCCGACCTCACCGAGGTTGGCACCGTCCTCTCCGTGGCCGACGGCATCGCCCGCATCCACGGCCTCGACAACGTGATGGCGCTGGAGATGCTCGAGCTGCCGCACGGGGTCACCGGCCTCGCCCTCAACCTCGAGGCCGACAACGTCGGCGCCGTGCTGTTCGGCGAGTGGGACAAGATCGTCGAGGGCGACACGGTCAAGCGGACCGGCCACC
>OBLV0100000247.1_pt1 | contig 17428 bp, 30 predicted proteins | sample 1520071 | NCBI WGS metagenome assembly OBLV01 (sample SAMEA3888446, study PRJEB22518) | metagenome | reverse complement strand
GATGTGGGACGCCCCACGGGGCCGCTGGTGGACCGGAATACCGAAAGAGTTGGAAAAGGAACGGGAGCGATGAACGGCGACCAGGCACGTACATACCGTTGCGACATGGGCTGGGAATCCGGCGGTATCGATTTCGGGTGCCGAAACGATGCCACTACCGCATTTGGTCTAGCCAGCATATGTGAGCCATGCGCCACTGATTACAGGGCGATTGCGCAAAAACGAGAAACCGAACAACGGGAGCGGTAGGCAGCAAATGGCTAACTTGTGGGAACTGTTCAAATACCACACAGCGCGGACCGGTGAGGAACGGTGGGACGCGGACCGGTGGTGCAACGCTGACGCTCTGAAACGCCACCAGCGGACGCTGCGGTGGGCCACCCGACTCGGGTTCACCGAACTCGCGGACCGCGCCGAAGCGGAGATCACTGAGGGCCAATTCATGGCCGACCGGGCTGAGCGCTGCCCGAACAACCCGCGCAACGGTGGCCGGGGTTATGACGAGGGGGACGGCACGTGGGTTGATCGGCGGGGGCCGGAATGGGTGTCCGTTGAGGATCACTTCGCGGGAACCGACGTGCTGGACCGGATCGACCTGGGAGGTATCCCAGACGTCGGCCAGGACGCGGGGTGGTTCGCGTCGCGGCGGGCAGCGCGCGAGCTGGGCTGGGCGTTCGGCCAACTCGACATCTACATGGCGGAAGTCCGTGACACCGACCGGGACTACCCCGAGCTGTTCCCGCACATCATCGACCGAATCGATCGACTGGTGGAAACTGCGCCATTGAGCGCAATCGACGAACACATCGGGTTCTACGACGACGAATTCCCCGCAACGACCCGGCAGGAATACATCGACGCGTGGCAGCAATGCAAAGACGATCTCGTTGACCGGATGGTTGAAGAACGGCTCGACGAGATCGACCCTCTCACCAATGAGGATGTCGAGCGCGAGTACGACGCGAGCTACGAGAGGGACGACGATGATACCGACGCGGGCACGTCCGAACACGAACCCGAAATCGACCGTGACCAGCTAGGAGGCTGGGCGCGGGATAGTTACCTCGCCACAATCGACCCACTCACACCAGACACCCGTGAAGCGGCGCTAGACGAGCTGGAAGCCGCCGCCGATGCGGGCCTGTTCGAGTTTGAGCAGGTGCCCTACGAACCTGAGCGGGAGCTGGGCTGCTTGTTTGAACCGGATTACGTGACCCCCCCTCGCGACGAGGAGATGATCGCCAGGATCAGGTATGCGGTAGAGACGGGGAAGCGGTGGGCCGAGGTCAGCGGGTTGGAACTCGCGGACATTGAGCGGGCAACCTCCGAGCCTCGTGAAGCGGCGCTAGACGAGCTGGAAGTCGCGATTGACAACGGTCTAGAACGCGGCGAACCGGAGCAGGAGCTACCCGACGGCGAACGTCAGGACAAGGTGATCGCGGCGGCCCGTGAATGGATTAGCGACTGCACATGGTCAGACCTAGACCCCGAACGTCTCGCCGAACTGTCGGATGACGAGATCCTCAAAGGTGTTGAGCGGCATTACGACGGTGGCCTTGAAGCGTTCGAGGAGAGCGTCTATTTCGGTAATGACGAACCCGCGCAGCCGCCGTATCCGACAGATGAGGACGGGTTCCCCACGGTCCACGCGACCTACCAAGCGCACACGCTGCCCGATGACACCTACAGCTGGGGTTGCGCGAAAGCCGACTGCCACACCGGGCTCCCGGAATACACCACCAAAGCAGAAGCCCTAGCCGCGGCCCGAGAGCACGAACAGCAGCACGGTTACGAACCGGACCTGCCCGAGCGGGGGTTCACCGAACCAGAGTCCGAGTTAGCCGCCGACGAACCAGCGGTGGATGAGCAACCTGCCGATCTGTCCGAGCGGGACATCCTCACCACCCACAACGGCCCGGTAAACCCAGCCGCCAAAGACGAACTCCAGGCCACGCTCGCTGACCACGACATCCCCACCACCACCGAGGCACCCGGCTGCCGGCTGGTTGATGCGCAGGACCTTCTACCGGGTCAGCGGATCCTCGTCGGCCCCGGCGATGTCCAAACCGTCACCGAACGCACCGAACGGGACCAGTACAACGGGTGCTCGATCTTCACCGACCGATCCGAGATCCTCACGGGGCTTCCGTGTCCGGTGAAAGTGCTCGACGACGATGCTGAACTCGCCGTCACACCTACCAATGTCAACGCACCCGAGCTGGTGGTGGATGACGCGGAGATCGGGGTGGACCCCGCTGAACCGGCTGCCCTTGAGGTCGCCGAACCGGAGCTGGCAGCTGACGAGGTCGAGCTGGATGGCCCCGGTGATGCCCCCGCAAACACGCTCGAAGACACCGCTGAGCCTGCCGTTGAGCAGGAGCAGCCCGCTTCCGAAGTGGCGCTGGACGTAGCCGGACCGGAACTGGACGCCGCGACCGAGCAGGACATCGCGGACGCCGCCAACGGGTACCCAGGCGAACCAGGGACGGGACTAAACCGGAGCTACACCGCCGACCGGGTTGAGAAAGCGAAACAGTGGATAAAGGCGCTGCGCTCCGGTCGCCACCGTCAAGCGTTCGGGACGTGGAACGAACCCGGCGTGCTCGGACGCGACAAGGAATGCACCGTTGAGGTCGGGAAAAACGAACTCGGCATGTCCCTGGAACAGATGAAAGACACGTTCGGGCACCGGCTCGTCAACAAAACCGTCACCCGCAACGACAGGGGTCACCGGTCGTTTCCCGAGCAGGCCGATTTCCTTCAGCAAGCACTGATCCCAAAGGACCAGCACCTTGAATTGGAGGCCGAGCGGTGACCGACCCCAACCGCGCCACGACCGCTGATCGCTGCCAAGCCTTGCCCGCGTGGGCTGCCGCCGAGCCGGAGTTGTACGCCGCACCCACCGGTGAACACCGGCCTGTTGCCCCGCGCCGTTCACGGCAGCAGCAAACCCACGGGCGGATACAGGACCGTGACCAGTTCGCCGCGGATTGGATCGCCGCGTTGCGCTCCGGGCGTCACCGTCAGGCCCGCGGGGTGTGGGGCGACGGTGATTCCGCGTGCGTGAACAAAGTCGCCGTCAACGAACTCGGTGTGACGGTGGGGGATTTGCGGGACGCGTACGGAGCTACAGCGGTTAACGAGTTCATGTACCGGAATGATGTGGAGAAGCAGTCGTTCCGCGAGATCGCGTCTTTGATGGATCGTACGGTGCGCCGGGGGCGCGCGGTGGAACTGGAACGATAATGACGAAACACAAACGGTTCGCTATCGCCGCCGGGATCATTATCGTGGCTGTGTTGGTGGGGTGGTTCACCTACCCACTCGCCACGATCCTCACGGCCTTATTGTTGACGCTGGCCGGGGGGTATGGGGCACTGTGGCGGCACCGCCGCGCCGGGTCCGCTGCCCTCGTGCGGCGCTGGACGGACCGGGCGAAAAAACACCACGGCGTCGCGAACTACTGGACGATCCTGCGGGTCTCCTCCTGGTGGACCCTGCGGCGCCGCGCCCGTGTCCTACGGCCCAGCCTCAACGGGCAAACCTGGTGGGCGAGGTGGCGGCAAACACCGATCACCGAACTGGGGACGCGGGTGATCCGATCCGGGTGGCTATGGGTCATGTCCTCCGTGGAAGAACACGGCATCACCCTCGGTGGGCCACGGCAAGGCAAGTCGGGTCGGCTCGCGAGCGTCATCCTCGACGCGCCCGGAGCAGCGCTCGTCACCTCCACCGGCGGTGACCTCGTACGCAACACCGCTCAGCTGCGATCCGAAGGCGGCCCGGTTTACGTGTTCAACCCGTCCAACGTCGGTGGGCTGGAATCCACCCTCGGGTTCAATGTGCTCGACGGGTGCGAAAACCCGCGGACTGCGGGTGAACGGGCGGCCGACCTGCTATCGGCGACGCCTCTGGCGCAAGGGCATAAAGAACAGGAATGGATCGAGCGCGCCACCGAAGCACTAGGTGCGTTCATGCACGCCGCCGCGCTCGGCGGTAAAACCATGCACCACGTGCAGCGGTGGGTCGCTGACCCTGACGCGGCGATCGAAACGGTGCTCGGGATCCTGCGGGACTCCCCGGAGCCCACGATCGGGTTTCACGCGTTGCAGTTCTTCAAGCTCGGGCGTCCCCAGAGTTCGGTGTGTATGACGATCACCCCGGCGTTGCGGTGGCTCGCCGACCCCGTTGCCGTCGCCTGCGCCAGCTGGGGTTCCTTCGACGTTGAACAGTTCCTGGCGCAGCGGGGCACGATTTACCTACTCGCCGAGAAAGACGGCCCGGTCGCTCCGCTGATCACCGCACTGGCGGGGCACATCACCCGCACCGCGCGACGTGTCGCCGACCAGCAGGACTACGAACGGCTCGAGGCAGCACTGACGCTGGTGCTCGACGAGGCCCCCTCGATCTGCCCACTACCCCTGCCTGCATGGACAGCGGACTCAGGGAAACGGAACATCACCCTGCACATTGGGGCGCAATCCCTATCTCAGCTTTACGACCGGTGGGGTGAGAAGAGCGCGGGAACACTGCTAACGAATTGCGCAACGGTGATGGTGTTCGGGGGTACGAAGGACCCCGCGGGGCTCAATAGCTTCTCCACGTTGGCTGGTGGGCTGCTCACCCCGTCGCAGATCCAGCAGCTCCCGCCGTTGCATGCGGTGGTGTTCCGTAATGGGATGTTGCCGGTGGTGGGGCGCCCGCAGATGGTGTGGCACCGCGCCGACCACAAAGCCGCGACACGTAAGGCCGCGTGGGATTCCCGAGTGGCGAAACTGGGTGCTATTTGTCGGGCACCGTTCGCGCGGGCCATCGCAGCACGCCGCCCAGTTCGCCAGCCCATCGCAGCGCTACCAGCTGGGGGCACAGCGGTGCGGGAACACGAACAACTCGTCGAACAACACGGACTGAGGTAAAGCAATGTCCATCCTAGTAGGCCTGTACTGGGCCGGTGCGGTACTCGTACTCATTCTAGGTTTCGCGGTCGGCTACGCGGCCCGCGGTGACGAAAACCGCCATTATTTCGCTTCCCGGCAACGGTACGAAGACAGCCTCACCCCAGCACCCGCACCGCAGCCGGTGACGGCCACCGCGCACCGTGTCCTCCCGCAACCCGCACCACAAAACGTCACCAACGTGTACCTAGCCCCAGCCCATCCGGGAATGCCCGCGCCGGTGGATCTGGACGCGATCCAACGCCGACCCATGGTGCTCGACGCGCCCCGCGAGACCGCATGACCACAACAACAGTGGACCTGCCAACCGTCACCGTCGAAGACGTCCAACGCACCGCCCGCGACGCCACCCACGCACAGTGGACCGTCGCGGGCATCGGCATGGCAGGCTCCGCGCTCGCCGCGTACTTCGCCATCGACGCGCTCGGCGAGATCGGCGTCATCGGCGTCGCCGTAGCAGCAACCGCGGACCTCGCCTTGATTCGGTGGCTGCGCATCGCGAAACGTCTTCGCGCCTACGAACAACGTTGTCCCGGCGGGTTCCTGCTGGAGGCGGCGGCCGGGTTCATCATGCTCTACCAGAACCTCGGCGCTGCCGTGTTCCCCCTAGTCCGCAAGGGCTCCGCACTAGCGCACTGGCTGCTCGGGGTGGAACACGTGTTCATCCCCGTGTTGATGATCCTTGTCACCGTCGCGTTTGAGGACGCGTCGCACAAGTTGAACCGGCTCCTGCGCCAAGCGCGAGCGGCTGAGACGACGGCGGTCACCGAGAAGCGAAACGCCGAGCAGTCGGCGTTGGACTTCGCTGCTGAGGCGGCGCAGCTGCGCCGGGAACGGGACGATCACCGCACCGAATCCGAACGTCGCGGTCACCGCATCAGTCGCCTAGAGGCGGACCTTGCGCAGCAAACCACGGCCACCCGGACCGCCGCCGCAGAGCTCGAGGAAGCGCGCGCAGCGCAGCAGGCGGCTAGGCCGCAACCCGCGGCGGCCGTGAAGCCCGCGCGCACCGTGCCAGCTGACCGGGAGACCCGCCGGCAATGGGTCAGGCAAGAACGCTCCGCCGGGCGCAAACCCACCGGCGCGGACGTGGATAAACGCTTCGGGCCGCCCCGCAACGGGGCCGCCGTCGTCAGGGAAGTACTCGCCGAAGAGAAAAACAGGTTGCACGTCGTTGGAGGGAAGCGTTGACCAAACCTGACGACACCAAGACAGGCTCACTCATCCCGTTCCCCACCCGAGACAACGCACCAGCCACACCTGCAAGCACCGCAGTTGAGCCAGGTGAGCCACCGCTTGAAGGCGAACTCCTTACCCCAGAGGAGAGCGCCGAGGTTGATGCGCGGCTGCACGGGCGAAAGTTCACGGAGGGCGTCAATAAGGTCATCGCGCTCGTGGTGGTGGTTGGGGAATCTGAGAAACACTCCACCGCGCTCGGCAAGGCCGTAATCCGTGTCACTTGGACCATCATTCAAGGATTCGGGTCATGGTGGCAGCAGCGACGCGACGATCAATCGTTCGGGGTATTGAAGCGGGCACTCAAAGTAGCGGACGCAACAGGCAATCCCGAGCAGATCCACGCCGCCCACGATCGGATCGAACGAGCCAAAGAACAACGCCACAAGCGCCGCATGAACCTCCCGCTGATGGCGATGGGCATCCTCCAAACATTCATCGGGACTATTGGGGCCATCCTCGGTATCATCATCCTGCTCGGAATCATCGTGGTCGCATCCGGGTCCGGATCGTTCATGGACGTAATCCACGGCGCGCTCGACCTCACAAGGTGGATCACCACCATCGCGAAATACACGTGGCGCCCGTTGGCCATCGCCAGCCCGTTCATACTTACCATCTGCGCCTACCGAGAAGGGCGCCGGTGCAAGACCCCAGGATGGATGGCAACCACCGCTGACGCTGACGTTGATGTCTCGATCGACGAGACCACGATCGCGAACGCCTTGAAGTCGCTCCGCATCCCAGCGATCAACGACTACCTGAAACAGGGCTTCCCGATCCAGTTCATCACCACCGCCCGCCGCGATGGTCGCGGAACGCATTTCGTGATCCGGCTACCAAACGGTGTCACCGCGGAGATGATCGCCCAGCCAACCCGACGGGCACAGTTCGCGGGAGCGCTGTACCGGGCGACGAAAGAAGTGTGGCTGAAAACCGGGGCAGAGGCCAGCATCCTCGACGGGTGGGCCGCCGACAAAGGCGCCCTCGCGGAAGGCGCCGGCCCATACCCACTGCTGACCAAAGGCTCCGTCGATGTGTTCAAAGGTGTCCCGTTCGGGAAGACGCTACGGGGTGACCCGATCGACGCACCGGTTATCAGCCGTAACACGATCGTCGGTGGGATGCCCGGACAAGGCAAAAGCTCGGCGGCAAGGGTGGAAATGGTCGGGTTCGCGCTTGACCCGACCGCGGAACTGCGCATCTGGGTACCGGACTCCAACTTCGACTTCGAGGCGTTCAAGCCACGGTGCTCCCGGTATGTGATGGGCGCCGAACCGGAGAAGATCGCCGAGATCCTGGCGCACCTCCAAGAACTCCACGCGGAGGTGCAAACCCGCGGGGATCTGCTCGTGAAATACCGCATCCCGGAAGTGACCCGCGAGTGGGCGAACAAGAATGTAGGGCTACATCCCGTTGGTTGCCTTCTGGAGGAAGCGCACGTCGCGTTCCAACACCCGGAGTACGGGGAGGACATCTGCAGGCTGGTCGTTGAGATCGTGCGGTTGGGCCGCAAACGAGCGATCCATTTCATTGTGTCCACGCAGGCCCCGACGAAGGACTCGATACCGCGGGATGTGACCCGGAACTGTTCCAACGGTATCGCGTTCGCCGTCGGCGACCACGTAGCTAACGACGCCCTACTCGGGCAGGGCGCGTACCGGGGTGGGCATCGCGCAACCGAGCTGATCCCCGGCACCGACATCGGCACCGCTTTGGTGAAAGGATTCTCGGGACAGCGGTCGGAGATGGTGCAGGCGTACTTCCTGTCCGTGGACTCGAAACATGACCAGGTGACCCCGATCATCAAGCGGTCCCTTGAGGCGATTGAGCGGCGGGGGATAAAACCACCGAGCGACACCATCCCCGAGCTGGTCACCGAAACGCGGGACCTCCTCGAAGACCTTGATGAGGTTTTGAATGACCAGACGATACCAGCGGCGGACATCCCAGCGATGCTGCGGCACTTGGCGCCGAATTGGTTCCCGTACCGGGGGATGACAGGTAAATCACTTCGTATAGAATTGGCTAAGCGCGGCGTTAAAGTGCCCTCAACTAACAACCGGTGGCCGGTCGATCCGGTTGCGATACGACGCGCACTGGCGACGCGATCGACGGAGGATCTTGATGACTGGACGATCTGACGCTGCGACGAGAGTTAGGCCAGTTAACCGCCTCGCCGCACCCGTTGACACGCGTCACGGGGGCATCCAGCGGCGCTTCCGTAACTCGCGTCACGGGATTAGATATGTGTGTTGTTGCAGGTCACAGCCGGTGTCATCGCGACGCACGCGGATCATGACAAACCTAATCCATCGGCGCCCACCTAACCCCCGATCTAATCCGTCGCGTCGCGATGCGACCTCGCGCGACGATGCGACGAGGGCTGCATCGTGACGATCTACGTCGCGGGGTGCGATGGTAGTCGGCTGGTTAAGATTGGCTGCACTATGGGTGATGTTTCGGTCCGGATTCGAGGGATGCAGGTCGGTTCCCCGAGCCTGTTGAGACTGTTGTGGCAGAGCGGCCCAGAGCATGGGATGGAGACGGAACTGACACTTCACTTAGTGTTCGCGCCGTATCGCCAGCATGGCGAGTGGTTTGATTTTGGTAACGCAGATCAAGTCGCACTGATCTCCTCGGCCGTGATGCTACCCGCCTTGCAACCACCACGTTTAGTAGCGCGGTTTCCAAGAGTCAGATCTAAGTACCCCAGCAAACAACCAGTTACCGTATTACGGTTGCCATTGGAGTCACTGTTAGACGACCTGGACGTGGTACTAGGTGAACACGTTGTCTCGGCCGCGACGGCAGCAGCGCTGCTTGTGGGGACGTTTCCTGATGGACGGTACAGCGGCGCGACAGGCAAGTCTCTAGTCATCGCTCTGTCTCAGCTAGGAGTACGGGTACCGAAGACCAATAATAGATGGCCGATCCGTCCCGATATTATCCGTAGTGTGGCCGTAGCATCGCGCTTGACGGGTGCGCTGCGGGGGTCGCGATGAACAAGCCGATGATCGGGGCGGCTGTCGCGGTGTGGCTGTTCTGGACGGGTGGGCAGCACAGCATCGCGGCGGGGATCGCGGTGCTGGGTGTCGCGGTGTACGCGGTGCAAATACTGTGGTTCCCGCTTGTTGAGTGTGGCCGGTGCGACGGTAAGGGGAAGATAGATAATCCGTTGGGTAAGGGTCATCGGCCGTGTGGGCGTTGTGAGCGTAAGCGTGAGCATCCGCGGTGGGGTCGGCGTGTGTGGGACAAACGAACGAAAGGGTGACGGTAGGTGTTAGTAGCTCGGGGTGATGGGCCGGTGTTGAATGGGCGACCGTACGTGTCTGGTCAGGTGCACGGGTGGGATCGGCGGGAGATCGGACGGTGACAGTTCACCCGAATGCCGCTACCGTGCCGTGTCAGATCATGACACACTAAACGCATGCCAGCGACTGATGTAGCCAAGACCTTCCGAGCCGAACTAAAGACCGTTGGCATCAAGGCCCGCTGCCGCGTGGTCCCCGGCACCCGCAACGCCGTCCAGATCTTCGTCCCCGAATACGGGCTCCGTTTCACCGACGACGAGCAGCGCACCATCCGCACCATGGCAGTAAATCTAGGACTGACTCGGGTTCGCGGATTGCCGATCGACGTGGAGCGGATGACCGACCCGCACGAGATGAACTTCTACCTCACGTCATGACGAAACAACAATTACTATCCCAGGTGTCGGTCGCTCTTGCCGCCCGTGACCGGGCCGTAATGAGCTTGCACCGCGCGATTCTGGCCGCCGTGGATGGTGGGTGCAGCCTCGCGGAGATCGGCGCGGCGATGGGGATTGATCGGCAGACGGTGCGGTGGCACATCACCAAAGCCCGCGAAACACAGGAGACGACATGACCACAGACCAGGCGCGGCTACTGGCGTTCCTAGACGGCGCGCAGCTGCGGTACGAATTTGACGAGTCAGCCGGGTTGACCGAGCTAAAGTGCGGACAGCTCGACTCTGGAGATATCCACTACTACACCTACGCGAGCACAGTGCAGAGCCCTATCGGCACATTCCGGTTCGCGAAAGACGGCCACCTCGCCAGCATCTCGCATCGAGAACGCGGACCGCGCTAGGGCGCGTGTGCCCGGCCGCAGACACAACAAGGAGCAACATGACCAAGACACTCACTACCATCCCGCAATACCTCATAGAGGACGCGCTTGACGCCGCCGGGTGGGATGGTGACTACGCCACGGTGGGCGACAACACCTACTCCGGGCGCGCCATGTACGGCATGCGCTGTGCCTCCATCACATTCAACACCCTGCCCGACCTAGCGCGGTTCATGTTCGAGCTCGGCGTTGTCGCCCACGAGGCGGACGACGAGGAGAATCTGACACCACTGGTGCGCGCGTTACAAACAGATTCGATGGGTACCGGGCTTGTCGCGTACTTCCCCGGCTACATCTTCGAGGGATGACTATGTGGCCGTTCCGTAACCTCCGGTACCGCCCAGCGCGGCGACGCGTCCGCATCGGCCCCCGCTGGCTGCACCTCGTCGTGAACTACGTCCTGTTCTCCCGCAACCCCCGCATCACCTCCGTCGCGGTGCAACACGACGACGACTTCACACACAACTTCCGCACCGGGCGGAACACATGGACGTTCCGGGACATCGGATCGCTGGTATGGGGCGACGGCCGGCGGCGCAGCAGGGGGCGGCGGTGAGCGACAAGGCGCGCGACGCCCTGCTCGACCTCGCCGACGAACTCGACTCTCAGGCTGCCATCGCCTCTCGTCATGGCCAGATGGACGAGCTGGAGGCCATCGCGGCACGGCTGCGCGACGAACACGCCAGGATCCATTCCTGGAACGGGCTGATGGCACTGCTGGACGAGCATTACCCGGCAGACGTGTTCACTGGATCCTCTGACGACCCAGGCCCGAGGATTGTGGCACTCATCCGCACTGTTGATCATTTACGTTCGCGACTCGCGATGTACGTAGGCAATACCGAGGGTGCGGTCGAACTGCCATGACCTTCTCTTTTCGCCCTCACCGGTATGACCGCCACCCCGGACCCATGTCAGCCCGGTTCGAGCCCCTCGCCGTGTACACAAGATTCTGACAAAGAGAGATAGGAACAGGAAATGCCACAATATTCAGAACCGAGCCGTGAAGCGTACGATGCCTCGGCTACGGATGCGATCAGTGCGGGTGATCGGCACACTATGAACGGTAACCACGAACTGGCCAACGTAGCGTACGGCTTGGCCAACGAGTGGAAGTTAGGTGCCCAACTCGCCGAACGGGAGAGGGACCACTGACGTCGGGCAGTGGTCCCCGGGCGGAGTTTGGCGAATGGGCAAAACGGCCAGGAGGGCAAACAATGACTCAATTTCGATTCGACCCAGGACCGCCAATCCCAGGCGGAAACCGGGACCGCATCGGGCGATGGGCAGATTTCGTCTACTTGCGCCACGGCGGCGTCACGCATGTCCGGCCATTTAGCGGACGGAGCGATTACCACCGCGAGGTGCTTTGCGGCAGGGAGCCTAGCTTATTCGGCGACTGGGACTGGCTGGGTACGGGAAGTCAGGCGGAGATCGATAAGGCTCGAAGGATGCCGCTCTGTGTCCGGTGCATGGAACTCGCTAGGGACCGTAGCGCGTGAGTGTGTGGCGTCCGGCGGGGCGCACAGGATGGAGAAAAGATGACGGCTAGCCGGAACTACACCCTCGCTCGCGCCGACTGCCCGGTATGCGGCCAAAACGTTGCCGTATACACCCCCTTCGCGCGCTACGGGCAGACCACTCAGGTCTACCGGCGACACGGGGGAATCTGGGAACACTGCCCAGGTAGTCGACGAGAAATAACCGAACCGGCGTGGCGCACAGGACAGGAGGAAAGATGAGCGAATCTCAGACATTTCACATTGGCGACCTAATCTCCATCACCGATGGGCATCTCGTGTCGCCATCACACATGGATGGCATTTACCGGATCATCGACTACGTCACCGGGATCCCGCACTTCACCCACCAGCTGCCCCGTGCCGTTGAGGTAGTTCGGCCGTGGTTGCTAGAGCAGCACTCGTGGCTAAACGAGATCACGGTACCTGATGGCCTCAACGGTAAAGACGGTGTCGCCAACTGGCTAGCCCCGGTCGCTGCACAATACGGCGAGTTCCATGACGTGAAGCCGCTGCCGTTCGGCGCATACGTAGGTCGAGAACCGATAGCCGAAGCCGATGAGATGGTCGGCAAGGACCGGGTTATCGTGATTGAGGTAAATCCGGATAAGTAGAGCTAGACGTTAGGACAAACGGAGCATAATCCACAATGGACACACGAACGATCTGCGATTTCCGGGGTGAATATGACTTCCTGTCCAACTTCTACCCCTGGGGTACGGTAACCCTTGAGCACCGCTTCCAAGCTGCGAAAACGACAAACGAACAGCAGGTAGCATGGATCATGGCGGCACCGACCGCCAGCGAAGCGAAGCGCCGAGGCCGAGCCGTCCAGCTGCGAGACGACTGGGATACGTACTGGCGCTACACCATCATGGAGCAACTACTAGCGGCGAAGTTCGCCACCGGTTCCGAGATGGCCGACCGTCTAGTGGCTACCGATCCGGCGATCCTCATTGAAGGCAACCGGTGGCACGACCAGCTGTGGGGCGACTGCCGCTGTGGGCGTAAGCCGTGCGCCGCGACCGGCGCGAACCTGCTGGGATGGATGCTGATGCAACGCCGATGCGAACTTCGTATGAGCAGGGGCCTAATCGGTACGCCTTACTGGGAGGGCTCTAAGTGACGGTAGATCGTCGCCCTGCTGACTCCCACGATCTCGGCGATCTGCCCCACGGTGTGCTTCTTCCCGTCGTAGAGCTGCCGTGCCGTGGCCAGTTATAGTCCGATCCCCCGCATCGGGTTATCTCGCCATTTGTCCACTGCCCGGATGTACCCCAGGACTACCGGAGAGTTCTTAGACCAGCGCCCGTGCTCGGCGATAGCCGACACCACAGACCCGGCCCGATATGCCGACGTGGCACCCCCAGCGCGGAGGCTGTGCGCCGAGTAGGAGCCCGTCAGACCCGCGCGCTTAGCCGCGATATGCACCACATCATTGATCGCGTCTCCGCTGATACTGTCGCCGACCTGGCCCTTCTGGGTTATCGAACGGAACAGTCGGCCGCTGGTGATCCCGTGGTCGGCGAGGGTTTCAACCCAGCGAGCCCAAACTCGAACAGGGTCAGTTTCGGGGTGGACGCCGTTCGGGATCGGCACCCATGTTCCCTTAGCATCTTTGTCAATCTTGGACCTCGGGACGCTAACGACTAGGCCGTCGCTGGTCTGTGTGACATCCACCATCTGAATCCCGGCGATCTCCGAGCGACGCATCATCGCTGCCCAGCCGAGGATCAGGATCAACCGGTCGCGTCGGCCACGGGCGGTGTCTAAGGGACATGTGTCCACCATCGCCCGGAGGGCATCCAGCAGGATCGGTGTCGCGTTGCCGGTGCGCACGCCTGAGTCGGCGCGTTCCCGGCCATGGGTGCGTTTGACGAGCGCGGCGAGTTTGCCGGCGGGTTGGCCGATGTAGCCCGCGCCCTCATGTTGGAAGCGGATCGCGGCAACGGCGATGTGGATGGTGGGGACGCCTTTGTTGAGGTCGGCGAGGTGGGAGACGTACTCGGCGAGGGTCTGTGGGGTTGCTGGTAGGGGGTTGCGGCCGACGCTTTGGCACCAGTCAGCGAAGTGGTTGAGCCACCTCGTGTAAGCGCGGATGGTGTGCGGCGAGGGCGCGTCCTCAATGCGGGCCGCGGCGGCGGCGCTGAGTTCCCAGTCAACCGCGCGATGGACCGGTAGGTCGGGCTCGACGGGAACAAGTTCGCCGCTCAACTGGCGGCCTTGGTTTTCTCGGCCAATGCGTCAAGGTCGTCAATGAAAAACAGGTGAGTGCGGTACTGGCCGGGCCATGCGGCGTAGATCCGGCTTTCGCCGCGCTGGGCACGCTTGACGGCCTCGCGCATGGTTGTGCGCCCATCGATGTGGCGAAGTCCGCCGCTCGCCGGGGCTTCGATGTAGCAGACCATGCCGGGGTAGCCGTAGGGGAAGCAGCCCGCTTCGCGGGAGCTGCGGGCGTCATCATCGGGGTGTGGATCAAGGATTGACATGCCCGAATTATACCATTTTCCATCACAGATAAGCGATCTTATCGGGAGTGGTGCGGCGGCTTAGGCGTCCACACTTCGGCCGTCGGGAGCCCGGCTAGCGGGTCGCCATGCTGTGCTGCGCTAGGACAGTCCTCTGGTTGGTGCTCTCGTTTCCATGTCACCTCATGACCTTCATGGCACAGCACATCGCAATCGTCATCGCATGGTGTCGGACAAATCATCCCGATCCTCCGGCTGGTTTTCCTTAGCGCAACTAACGTTTTCGCGGGCCGTAATGGAACGGCTCCAGATCAGTCACGCGCCCATCAACCACCAACTCCCGCGCGCCCTGCACTCGAACCTCGTACACCTGCTCATCAACCCAGGTCACGGTCACACCGGGCGCAACCGTGACCGGTGTGACGACGATGTCGTGCTGGGCGGGTTGGGTACGGACGTACACACTGTGCGCACCTGGATCGGTCACTGCTGCCTCCCGTTGTTCATGGTCTCTAGCTCCGTCATCACGGTGCGGATCAGCGGTGGTATCCCCAGCCACGTCTTCGCCACATAGAAGTCGAGTTCGGTGGTGACGAGCCGGGCTATCGCCGGTGGTAGGTGGGTTGTGGCGTGGGCCATGGCGGTGAGTAGCCGTTCCCGGTCGGGGTCGGCGGGTGGGGGTTCGGTGAGCTGACGCAGATACACGTCAAGCACCCGACTCGTGAACACAGCGCTTGGCTGCGGTGAGCAAGCGCTCTACCGCTTCCTGCCGCCTTCGACCTGCCCGCATGATCAGCGCAACGGCACGCTCTATCTGCCCGTCGCTAGGAACGGAGTCATGCTGCCCGGAGATGCCGACCAATATCCCTGCAAACAGCATCGCGCCGTTGACTACGACATTCTCGTTGGCCCAGTCCGTTTCGGGTAGTTCCGCGACCAGCAACTCCGACCAACCATCGCCGAATACCTCGTTCTCGTGCGCAATGGGGTCAAGCCAACCAGTCAGATGCGACCTACCCGGATTCCCAATCACCCAATGAGTCCCTTTGACTAACATCGCCCATCGCCCGTCGGTATGGCGACGCGCACGAATCTCGCTCACCGTACCCACCTGCCCATCGTCTTCCGCGCCTGTCTCCGCCGTAACTGGTCAGCGCGGGCGGCGCGCACCTGGCTTGCGTCATAAACCGTGGGATCGTCGCGTCGGTAATTACCCACGTGAATCGCGGCAATGCGATTCTTGGACAACCACCCGCGGGCACCGGCTCGGGTCATGCCGAGTTCGCGCATGACGTCGTCGAGTGTCCACCGGATCACGATTTGGTCCGTCGGAGTTGCGGGATCGTTCATCGGCATAGCTCCCTGTCCGCGGCGTCCACCAGCCGCGCGGCTTGCAACTTGTCCAGCTTCGTGACGTCCCGCACGTAGGCGTAGGAGCGCGCGAGGGAGTCACCGCGGCGGATGCCGGTGCACACGTCTTGCCCGAGCTTCAGCGCGTTGCCGGCGGACAACATGTCTGGGCCGATGGTGGCGTCGGTGTACAGGGCGGCGAAGTAGGCGCGGGCCTGCGGCGTGTCTAGGGGGTTGACAGGCGCTGTGAGCGTCGCCGGGGCAACAGGACCGGTGTGACCAGCGGCGGGGGCGAACACAACACCCAACACGACCAGGGCACCCACGACGGTGCCTAGTAGGCCGGTGATGACCCAACCGGAGTGGTCCACAACGAAACCCCGGCCCCAGCTGGCGTCCGGGCTGGCTGACTGTTGACCGATCCGGTGCCTACCCATGGCCGTCCCCAGGCGGATCAAGCTCATCCGCGCGCTGTCGCAGCACACGATCGTCCAGCTCAGCTAACGTCCACGGCTGGTCCGCTAACCGTCGTAGCTCCGCGGCCACGATGATCGGTGCCGCAGCGCGGACCGCTGCTACCTCGGCGTGCGCCCACGGGTCCAGACCGTCGGACTGCGCGTCTTCCTCAAGCGCCGCGTCGTAGGCGTCACACGCTGCTTCTCGTGCCCGCTCAGGGATCTCTAACTCACTCACCGACCGCCTCTTTCAGTGCTGCGCCCAGGTCCAAGCCGAGCGCGTCGCACACCAGACCCGCATCATCAACACCGGCGCCGAGTCGGGCGGCGATCCGTAGCACCGTGCACACCGCCGCGTGATTCGCCCCCGCCGGGCTGGTGGTCAGCGCCATCGGCGCGAGCATCGTGCGATCATGAAAGTTCCGGGAGGTCATGACACCACCGTCGCTACACGGACGCTTCTGGCAGCCGCCGTAGCCCGGAAATACCGATCGGCGATCACGATGGACCCAGCGACGGAGACGTTAAGCGAGTACGGCTGCTCAGCGGGGATCTGCACCACGTGATGGCAGCGGCGCAGCACCGACACCGGCAGCCCGTAGTCCTCCGCACCGAGCAGATACAAAGCGCGCGGCGGGTGAGTGAACTCTGGTAACGGGACCGCACCGTCGGCCAGTTCCACCCCCACCAAGGGGCAGCCGTGCGGCAAATGCGTCAGAAGATCAAGCAGGTCCGCGTAGTGGTGCAGCGGTGTGTGCAGCGGACTGTTCGGGGTGTCCGAAGGCTGCCGCGCATACCGGTGGCCGATGGTGGCCAGAAACGCGGCCCCGTAGACGGTGGCCGTGCGCCACAACGTGCCGACGTTGGCCGCTGTCTTGGGGCGGTACACGGCGACACCAAAGTAGCCCCGGTTCACGCTGCGTCCCACCTAGTCGGATACGCCCCAGTCATCGCCCGGTAATAGTCAGGCGAGGTGAACGGCCTGTGATCCTTCGGGCGACCAGCCGGCCCCAACACCAACGGCACCGCCTTCGGATCGTCGATATCGATCCCGTGCCACGCCCGAGGTGGTGGCGTCCCGCGCCGGGCCGCGGCATTGGCTACCCGCGTATCCCAACCCCTGCTGTGCTCAAGCTGCCCGTAGGCGCGCACAATCACGGCGGCCATCGGGGCGGAGAATCGGCCGATCCCGCGCGCCTTCCGCAGGGCACCCGCCGCGGCGATATCGGTCACCGGATGCCCCAACGCCGCCAACGCCCCCAAGCGACGGGCGCACCCAACCTGAGTCGGGCC